>Ga0315282_10004981_pt1 | contig 22829 bp, 21 predicted proteins | sample YL17G07_20_MG_FD_203693 | JGI IMG/M metagenome (GOLD analysis project Ga0315282, IMG submission 203693) | Sediment microbial communities from Yellowstone Lake, YNP, Wyoming, USA - YL17G07_20 | ecosystem: Environmental > Aquatic > Freshwater > Lake > Sediment | place: USA: Wyoming | collected... | reverse complement strand
TCGCTCAACCTCAACTGGGCGCGACGGCTGATGAAAGGCACAGGACAAGTCTCCTCGCTGGGGGCTACAAGGAGCTTACCTCATCCTGGGCTCGTGTTGTAATGTTATTTTGAAATCGATCTACTAGTGCATCTCCGTCGCTACCGCGGGGGTACCCGCAACCTGAGGCTACTGCTGGAGTCGGTGGGCCACGATCATCTGTCCCATCGGCTGCAGCAGGCAGGCCTGCGTCCTCGCCAGGTCGTCTGGCCCGTCTATCTGATGGCCTCTCTGCTCGCCGTAGCAGGCGTTGTCGTCGCGCGTTACCGCGGCGGCGCCCTGGTGTTGGCGGTGGAGATCGCGCTCATCGGCCTCATCGTGGGCGAGAGGCCCTTCGGCAGTTTCATATCCGGCTTGAGCCGACGGCGGCGCGAGGCGCCCCAAGTCCAGGCCTTGGCCACGGTTCACCCCGGGCCAGCCGCCCGGGACCAGGCGCAGCCCGCGAGCTACGCGGCGCAGGAGGGAAGCAAGTGAGAAGGGCAGGTCGCACGCTCGCGCGAGCGTGCTGGTGGATTGCATTCGTCGCATTGCTCTCGCCGGCCGCTTTCGCAGCGGCCGAGACGAGCGCGCCCGCGGGGGCCTCCTCCGAGCTGCCGGCGCCGGCCCAGGCGCGCACCTCACCGGCCGCCCAGCCCTACCGCGTCGCCCAGGGCGACGTTCTCAACATCACCACCTGGGGCCAGGACAAGTTCAGCCAGGACTGCCAGGTGAACGGAGTCGGCACCATTTCGTTCCCCGTGCTGGGTGAGATCCCCGCTTCCGGGTTGACGCTCGGCGAACTTCAGACCAGTCTTCAGGTCGCCCTGACGAAGTACCTCAAGCATCCCCAGGTCTCCATCACCGTGCGCCAGTACGGCGCCACGGGCACGAGCGTGTTCGTCCTCGGTGAGGTCAAGACCCCCGGGATCTACCCGCTCATCAGCAGCGCGGGCCTGATGCAAGTGCTGGCGGCCGCGGGGGGGCCGACCTCTCAGGCCAGCGGGCAGATCACCATCGTCAAGGCCCGCACCGGCGAGTTCGTGACCGCTGGCATCGAGCAGGCGACGGGGATGACGTCGACCGAGGCCGTGATCGAGGCCGGCGACGTGATCATGGTGAGCCGAAAGCAGGAGGCCGACGAGAGTCGCCGCTACGCCGTGCTCGGCGAGGTGCCGACCCCTGGGATGTTTGACATGCCAGCGGAGGGCGAGGTGCACGTGCTGGACGCGATGCAGAAAGCCGGGCTGCTGAGCTCCGGCCAGAGCGCTGGCGGCGAAGCAGGCCTCACCAGCATCGAGGACCGGTTCCGCACCGCGGAGCTCGAACACTCGCTCTTGACTCGGGGAGAGGTGGTCGTTCCCCTCGATCTCGTCGCCTTGCTGCGAGGAGACACCGCGCAGAACCTGCTGCTGCAGTCGGGCGACGTGCTGACGGTGCCGCGACGCAACCTGATCGGCGTCTACGCCATGGGCGAAGTGCGGTCGGCGGGCCGGCAGCAATTGCCGGTCGGCGCGACCGTCTTCGATCTGATGAATGCGGTGGGAGGCGTCACCGGAGCGGCGAGGATGGGTGACGCGACTATCGTGCGGCAGGTCGGCGGGAAGCCCGAGCCCATCGCGGTTGATCTCGACGGGATCTTGCGCCGCGCCGATGCGAAGCAGAATGTTCAGTTGCAGGACGGAGACGTCCTGTTCGTACCGGCGAGAGGGGAACGCTCTCGGGATTTCTGGAGCTTCCTTCCCCTCCTGCCCTATCTGAGGGGTTGGTGATGCCCAGGGAACGTGAGATCAGGCGCAAGCGGTCATAGCTTCGCTATGTCCCTATGGGGCGCGGCCTGGCATCGCCGGCAGAGAACTTCACACGAGCAAGATCGAGAGGCAGTGGGATATGGCAGAGAATAACGAGGGTTCGCAACTCCCGGTGCGCTACGAGGGTGGCCGCGCGCTTGCGCCAGACTTCAACGGCCATCCGGTTGCCACCTTCGACCGATTCGAGCCGGCGGCAGCTCCGCTCCAGGACTACCTGGGGCTGCTGCTGCGCCGCAAATGGACGGTGGTTATCGCGGCGGCGGCGATCTTCGGCGTGACCTGTCTGTTCACCGCCACCAGCCCGCGCATCTACGAGGCCACCGCCACTATGCTCGTCACCGAAGCGGGTGGAGGCAGTGCGCGCGCCGGTCAGGGACAGATGCCTCCCATGATGGCGGAGATGGCGGCGCCCGACCTGGAGACCCATGCCGCCTTGATCCAGGGCAAGTCTACCGCGGATGCGACTGCGGACTGGCTCAAGAAGCACGGCGGACCCAACCTGAGCGCCTCGGCGCTCCGTCAGTCTATCCGCGCCGCTATTGTGCCCAAGACCCACTTGGTGAAGCTCAGCGCCCGCGCCCGCACGCCCAAGGACGCCCAGACAATCGCCAATGCGGGGGCATCGGCCTATGCCGACATGAACCGGCGAAGGGCGCAGGGGTCCTCCGAGAGCGCCAGCCGGTACCTGGGTGAACAGTTGACCATTTCCAAAGACAACCTGACGAGTTCGGAGGAGGCCCTGCGCTCCTTCAAGGAGTCAACTCACACCGTGGCCCAGGATGCTTCCGCCGCGGATCTGCTCGCACAGGCAGCTTCCTTGCACGGTGACCTCGACAAGACCAGCGCGGACCTGGTGCAGGCCCAGGCGCGCATGAGCAAGGTGCGCACACAGTTGGGCCAGCAGAACAGGAGCATCGCGGCTTCGCAGGTGCGCGACAACACCGTGGTGCAGCAACTGCGAGCGAAGCTGGTTGACCTGGAGGGGCAGCGTCTGGTGGCTCAGTCGCAGTACACCAGCGCCTTCTCTGCTCCCTTGGGCCAAATAGATGACCAGATCCGCATCATCAAGGGCCAACTGGACGCCGAGATCCGCAATGTCGTCCGCAGCAGCAGCGGCGATCTCGGCACCCAACAGGCTCTGGTCAGCGGACTGATCCAGGGAGAGGCGGAGGTCGCCGCGCTCCAGGCGCGCAAGAAGCAGACACAGGCCCAGTTGAAAGCCGCAGAGCGCGAACTTCAACGGATTCCCGCCCGCCAGGTGACCCTGGCGCGGCTGCAGCGACAGGTGGACGTTGCCCAGAACATCTACTCTGGCCTGCTCACGCAGAGCCAGGAGATCGAAGTTGGGCGCGTGATGGCGCTGGGCAACACGGACGTGGTCGAGCTGGCAGACGCGCCGGCCTTGCCGGTCAAGCCCAATGTTCCCCTGAACCTGGCTTTCGGCCTGCTGTTCGGACTCGCTGTCGGCGTTGGGCTCGCGCTCGTTCTGGATCAGCTCGACGATACCATCCGCGGCGAAGAGGACGTGGTGCGCTATGCCGACGCGCCGGTGCTGGGCGCCGTGCCCATACTCGAAGCCCCAGACGCGGCGCTGGTCCTCACCTCGCGCAGCCTTCGGGGAAGGGCCATTGATGCCTACCGCGGCCTGCGGGTCAACCTCGGCTTCGTGACACCCGGCGCGGGAGGGCACACCGTGCTGGTCACCAGCCCCGGCCCCCAGGAAGGCAAGACCACCACTGCTCTCAACCTTGCCATCGCGGCCGCCCAGAGCGGCCGGCGCGTGGTCCTGGTGGACAGCGATCTGCGGCGGCCCTCGCTGCACCGGTTACTGAGCCTCAACGGGCTCAAAGGCCTCTCGGAGACCTTGGTGGGCCAGGCGGCGGCTTCGGAGGTGCTGCAAGGGATCCCCGACATTTCGCTCCGGGTGATCAGCTCAGGCGCCCGTCCGCCCAACCCGACCGACCTGCTGGATTCCGACGAAATGCGCCATCTGGTGGCAGGCCTGCGCAAGCAAGCCGATCTTATCATCTTCGACAGCCCCCCGCTGCTCTCCGCCGCGGACGGCCTCGTGCTTGCCAGCCTCAGCGACGCGGTGCTGATGGTCTGCATCCCGGGCCTATCTCACCGCCGCGCCCTCCAGCGAGCCAAGCTCCTGCTCGGCCAGATCGGCCACACCGTCTCCGGCGTCGTGCTCAACAAAGTCGAGCGTAGGCAGGGCTACGGCTACTACGGATACTACTACGGCTACTACGGCGGCTATGAGCGCAGCGATGAGGGCGATGCCGCGGAGTCAGGGGACGGCGTAGAAGGACCAAAGAACAGTGGCTGAAGCGCACGAGCGAACTGGACGCCGCTGAGAGCATCGGTGAGATGATTACGGCCCCGAAAGCGTCGGGCCTGTTGGGCGACGTGGCAGCCCTCATGGGGGCGCAGGCCGTCGCGCTCGTCACAGGAACGGCGACGGCCGTCATCACAGCGCGCGCCCTCGGCCCCGAGGGGAAGGGCGTGCTCGCCCTCGCCACGCTCTGGGTCGGGCTGTTCGCAATGGCTCTGCCCATGAGCGCGGGGTACGGCTTCATCTACCACATTGGGCAGGGACGCATCTCGCTCTCACGGGCGCTCTCGAACACCCTCACCTTTGCCCTGGTGGTGGGCCTGCTTGCCATTGTGATCTCGTCCGGGATGGCGCTTGCCTGGGGCGCGCAGCTCGTGCCCGGCGTCGCGTTCACCTACGTGCTGATCGCTGCCCTCGCTCTGCCGGCAATGGTCTTCGGCAGCACCGCGAGCCTCTGCCTGACCGGGGCCGGCTGGATCAAGCTCGGGGCGCTCATCGGCGCGCTGTCATCGCTCGTCAGCCTGACGCTGTGCTGTCTCCTGGTCTTGGGTCTCCGGCTCGGCGTTACGGGAGCCCTCTGGGCAGTCACCGGGGGAGCCTACGCCAACAGCGTGTTGCTCCTGGCTCTGGTCGGTCGTCGCGTTCGGGTCAGGCCGGCGCTTGACATCAGGGCGATCATCTCTGCCGTTCGGTTCAGCCTCAAGATGCACGTTGGCTTCCTGGCGACGTTCCTCAACTACCGCCTGGACCGTTTCATCGTCAACCTCTTCCTTGGCCCAGCGGCCGTGGGGGTCTACGGCATCGCCGTCGTGCTCACCGAGCTCATCTGGAACGTCCCAGGGGCGATCGGGAACGCCCTTTACCCTCGCGCGACATCGAAGAAAGCCGACAGCGCGGAGGTGACAGCAAGAGTATGTCGCATGTCCCTGCTCGTTGTGGGGGCGCTCTGTGTGGGTGCCGCTCTCCTGGGCCCCCTGCTGATCCCCGTTGTCTTCGGCCAAGCGTTCGCAGGTGCCGTGCCTGCCCTGTGGGCATTGCTGCCTGGGGTGCTCGCATTGACGGCCGCGAAGATTGTGTCTCCCTTCCTGGTAGGTCACAAGCGCCCGTCGGTCCTCTCCGGCTGCGCTCTCGTCTCTCTTGCTGTCACCATATGTCTAGACCTACTGTTGATCCCGCGTTGGGGCATTCTGGGAGCGGCACTCGCCTCCTCGGCTGCCTACGCAACAGCCGCGGCACTAGCGGTAGTCGCGTACTCCAGGGCGTCTGGTGTCCGGCCGATCCGGGTCCTGATGCCACAATTGTCGGATCTTGCAGCCTTTCGCCAAGGGCGGTCGAAGAGCGGCCAACACACGTCGAGAGGCTGCGGGCACACCCTACCGAGTAGTAGGTAGAATTGGCGTCGGTGCTTGATGGACCAAGTCTTGGTGTGCTGGAGCTAAGAGAATGCACGGTGTCGCGCGAAGATCATCTGACCTGCCAGCCATTTGCGGGGGCGAGCCGGTTCGCGACTCGTTTCTGGTGTTTGGGGCTCCTGCGATCGGCGAGGCGGAGATCACCGAGGTCGTGGATACGCTACGCTCTGGCTGGCTGGGTACTGGTCCAAAGGTGAAGGGTTTTGAGCATGATTTCGAACGCTACATTGGATGCGGTCATGCCATTGCCCTAAACTCGTGCACTGCTGGTCTGCACCTGGCCCTGGAAGTCGCTGGGATCGGCCCTGGCGATGAGGTCATAACCACGCCATTGACATTCGCAGCCACGGCGAATGTGATCGTCCATGTTGGCGCCCGTCCCGTCTTCGTGGACGTCGTTCGGGACACTCAGAATATTGATCCGGAGCGGATCGAAGAGGTTGTAACTCCCAGGACAAGAGCCATTATCCCTGTGCACATGGCCGGTCGCCCTTGCGATATGGACGCCATTAGGGACATCGCGCGTCGGCACAACCTGACTGTCATTGAGGACGCCGCTCATGCTGTCGAGACGCAGTACAAGGGCCGGAAAATAGGGAACGTCAGCGATCTGACAGCGTTCAGCTTCTACGTGACGAAGAACGTGTGCACGGGCGAGGGGGGAATGGTGACCACGAACAACGAGTCCTGGGCTGAGGAGATTCGCATCAAGAGTCTCCATGGCGTCAGCAAGGGAGCCTGGCAGCGGTACTCAGCCGAGGGCTTCCAGCCCTACGAGACGATCTACCCAGGCTACAAGTATAACATGACGGACATGCAGGCGGCTCTAGGCCTCCATCAGCTAAGGCGCGTAGAGGAGAACCTGAGGACTCGGGAGCGCTACTGGCGAATGTATGATGAGGCTTTCGCCGGTCTGGCGCAGATCGTCACACCCTCAGCAGAGCTGGCGCCAGGGAGCCGTCATGCGCGTCACCTCTACACGATCATGCTCAACGTGGAGCAGATGAGCATCACACGCGATCAGTTCGTTGAGGCGATGAAGGCCGAGAACATCGGCACCGGCGTTCACTTCACGGCCTTGCATCTGCACAAGTACTATCGGGAGACATTTGGCTACAAGCCAGGAGACTTTCCGAATGCAGAATGGATTGGGGAGCGAACCGCTTCACTGCCTCTATCACCGAAGTTGAATGAGCGCGACCTTACCGATGTGATCGAGGCTGCAACTCGAATAGTGCGATGGGCATGCAATGCCCGAGTCTGAGAGGAGCGCGGTGGCCCGAACCATGTCGGCTCAGTTCTGCCAGCAGATGGATCATTACGTAGTACTGAGACTCCGCCTGGCGGACTACTCGTGGTCTGAGCGCCCCGAACCTGCTGGCGTCCAGGTAGTGGGTGCCGAGGCGAGACGACGTGTCCGCCAGGCGGAGAAGCGGCTTCTGAAGTCGTGCTTCAAGCTGTGGCGGAGACCCTATCACGGGAACCTGCCGGGTTGGCGGGAGCAATCGCCCTTATACGTCCTCTGGGATGGCAGGCTCGCAGGCGGGCTCTACGTGTGCGCCGACAACGAGTTTGGGGAGCCGGGCTGGGGACAGCTCCACTACTTCTTCGTCGATCCACAGTACCGCGGGCATGGGTTGCATGCTTTGCTTTTCCACCGTGCGATAGCACTGGCTGGTGAGTGGGGGCTGGCAGGTGTCTATGTGGTCACGGACCGCCACGGTCTGCCTGAAGTGTACCAGCGTTGGGGGGCAGCGTGGTGTAAGCGGGTCCCGAAGGTGTCCACGGTGAGCCCCCACCCGAACATGGGACCCCACAACTGGCTGATCTACCGCATCTGCGAGGAGGTACTTGCGGAGTCGCTCTCGAGGTACGCGTTGGGTGTTCTTGTGGACGTCGGCTGTGGCGAAAAGCCTTATGCCCATCTCACGACGGGCCTGGTTGAGCGGCACATCGGCGTGGACCACGCTGACAGTCAGCACGGTCTGGGGAACGTGGACGTGATAGCGTCCGCCTACGACACAACGCTGCCCGACGGCTACGCGGACACAGTGCTCTGCACGGCCGTGCTCGAGCATCTGGAGCGCCCAGAAGAGGCGATGCGAGAGATGTGCCGCGTTCTGAATCCTGGGGGACACGTGATTCTCACCGCGCCGCTCTTCTGGCACTTGCACGAGGGGCCACGGGATTTCTACCGCTTTACCAAGCATGGACTGGCGTACCTGTTCGACACAGCAGGCTTTGAGATTGTGGAGATACGACCGCTCTCGGGCTTCGCCGTCACCTTCGCGCAGGAGCTGTGCTACTACATGGGCCGGTTCGCCAAAGGCGCGGGGAGATGGCCTGTGTTGGGGCTCCAGTTGGCGATACAACGTCTGGCCTACGCTCTGCACCGCTGGGACCGGTCACACGAGTTCACATGGATGTACTTGGCTGTGGCAAGGAAGCCTCCGCCCGCCGCAGTGCCCAGCGGGAGTACTCAGATCGGCCAGGGGCACAGAGAGAGCCTAGCATGACTGCGGACCTCGCGGTAGCCCATGTCCATCGTTCCTTCTTCGGGCGGACGGAGACCTTCATAGGCTATTACCTCGCCAACCTCCGGCGTGTGCGGCCGATATGCATCAGTCTGCATTCCCCGATTGTGGGCGCCGATGTGTTCCAGATCAACCCCCTCGACTGCTATGGTGCAGGCCGTGCAGGCCCGCGTCGGTATTCTCCCAGGTGGTTCTGCCGCGGCGTTCGCCGACGGCTGATGCGTCTGATGCGGGGGCGTCAGTATCCCGCGCAGCTCTCGCCGCGTCTGCTCAGGTGGGCGCAGGCTATCCTTGCTAGGAGGAACGTGCGCCTCCTGCATGCCCATTTCGGCCCGGTCGCCTGGGAGGTGCTGCCGCTTCGGCGCGCGGTAGGCATCCCCCTTGTGACGAGCTTCTACGGCTACGACGTCGCGTCCGATCTCGCATCAGAGGGGCCGGAGTGGCCCAGCCGCCGTCAGCAGCTCTTCGAGGAAGGTGACTTGTTCCTCGTCGAAGGGCCCTTCATGCGCCAGCGGATGGTCGAACTCGGTTGCCCTGCGGAGAAGGTGCAGATCCAACGCATCGCGGTGAAGACTGACGAGATTCCCTTTGCGCCGCGCAAGCCACGCCAAGGGGGTGCCGTTCTGGCCTTCGTCGGGCGGTTCACCGAGAAGAAGGGGCTCATGTACGCCCTTCAGGCCGTGCGAGAGGTGCGGAGGAGCGGCCGGGAGATCGAGTTCCGCATTATCGGCGACGGTGGACTCACGGACCAAGTTTTGACATATATCCGGGAGAACAGCCTGGAGGGGTGTGTCAGGCTGCTCGGGTTCCTGGATCATCCCGAGTGCCTGCGGCAACTGCAGGACGCAGACATATTCGTGCATCCAAGCGTCATCGCTGCGAACGGCGATTGCGAGGGCGGAGCACCCACCATCATCATCGAGGCCCAAGCCCTGGGCATGCCGGTAGTGTCCACATGGCACTGCGATATACCGAACGTCACGTTACCTGGAGAGAGTGCGATCCTGGTGCCCGAGCGTGATAGCGCCCGCTTGGCTGATGCGCTTGTCTATCTTCTTGATCATCCTGAGAAATGGGAGGAGATGGGGAGGGCGGGCCGCAGTCACGTCGAGAAGCACCACAACATTGACCGCGAGGTGACGGCCCTGGAGGAGAAGTACTTTCGCCTCGCGTGCGGTGCCACGCAGCCTATGGCGTTCCCGTGTGCTGCGTCGGCAAGCGGTGAGTCGGCGTGATGCCACGAGTCTCCGTGATCATACCAACCTACAACCGTGCCCACATCGTGGGGGAGGCGATCGAGAGCGTCCTCGCCCAGACCTACCAGGACTTCGAGATCATCGTGGTGGACGACGCCTCGACAGACAACACGCGGGAGGTCCTCGCCGGCTATGCGGCTCATCACCCCGATAAGATCCGCGTCATCTACCGAGAGACCAACGGCGGCGCCGGAGCGGCGCGGAACGATGGCATCCGCGCCAGCAAGGGGGAGTACATCTCGTTCCTTGACTCGGATGACCTCTACCTACCACATAGACTCCAGGTGGCTGTGGACGCGCTGGACGCCAATCCGAGCTTCGGTGGCGCGTACGCTGATCTGCGCAGAGTAGCGCCAGATGGAGCGGTCTTGTCGTCGTGGCTCGGCGAAGCAGGCCATCGGGCATCGGGGTGGATCTTCAAGCAACAGCTTACTCGTGGGGGAGTCGCCACAGACACGATGACCGTCCGACGACAGTGCTTTGGCGAAGTGGGGCTGTTCGATGAGTCGCTTCGCCGGTGCCAAGACGGGCACATGGCGTTGCGACTGACTCATCGTTATCCATTCCTATGTATACCAGAGGTCGTCGCGGTATGGCGCTTCCGGCAGTTGACGACCGAGCAAGCTCTCGCCGCCGATGAGTCCCTTTGGATGGCGCTCATGGCGGTCCTGCGAGGAATCCCGGACCTGACGGAGGGAGAACGGAGGTTGGTGAAGTTGCAGGTGATCTCGGCGATGGCGAAGCAGATGGCAAGGCTAAGACGACTCGGGCTCTCGTGGAGAGCTCGCCAGACCCATCGGATGGCCGGTGGGATGATACGCACACTGCCGACGGGAGGGCGAGTCTGGGCCCACGTTGTCATGGCCGCTCACCATCCGGTAGTGGTTCCGCTTGCCAACAGGGTACGGCGGGTGCGCGATCTGTACCTCGCAGCGCGCTCTGCGAGGCGCGCCTCGTTGGTGGGGGTGCCCCGGCGAGGAGGTGTGACCCATCGTGAGTAGCGTTTCGGTAGTCATCCCGACATACAATTGTGCGCACCTGGTGGGTAGGGCGATTGACAGCGTGCTCGCACAGACGTATCAGGGGTTCGAGATCATCGCGGTGGATGACGCCTCCACCGACAGTACTCGCGAGGTGCTCGCCGAGTATGCCGCCCGCTATCCCGACAAGATCCGCGTCATCCATCGGAAGACCAACGGCGGCCCCGCGGCTGCTCGCAACGACGGCATCCGGGCCAGCACCGGCGAGTCTGTCGCCTTTCTCGACCAAGACGACCTGTACCTGCCACGGCGGCTCGAGGCCGCGGTCCGATTCCTGGATGAGAACCCTCAGTTCGGAGGTGTTTACACAGACTGCCAGCACTGGGGGCCGGGGGCGCGCGTGCTGGTTAAGAGCATGATCTCCCAAAGTGGCCTCCAGAAGCGCGTCACGCGGTGGCGCGATGTGGCCCGCTGCGAGCCGATGCATACCGACACGATGACAATCCGGCGTCGGTGTTTTGAGGAGATCGGTCTGCTGGACGAGCGCCTATGCAGGGGCGAAGACGACTCCGAGTTCTGGCTCCGGCTGAGCTACCACTATCCCCTTGGCCAGATCCGAGAGGTGCTCGCCGTCTGGCGGCGGGAGACTGGGCAGAGCTTCAGGTGGTCAGGCTCGACGAATGCTCTCCGAAGCATCCGGGTGTGGGAGGTGTCACTCGGTTGGCTCAGGAATGGGAGCGCCGCTGATATCAGGTTTGCTAGGTCTCGCCTGGCCCGCGCCTACTGGCGACTCGCCTTTGAACTGCGCTCTGAGCGCGATTGCCACGCGAAGGAAGCTCGCGCGCAGGCGGTCTCCTATTCCCTTGCCAGCGGACTCCCCTCGTATGTCGTGGCGGGACTGGCTGGGTGGTACGCGCCCCCGCTGCTTTGGGTGAGGAGGTGCGCACGAAGCCGGTTCGCGCAGCTTCGCGCAAGAGTCGCAGGAGCGATGGAGCGGATGCGATGACGGGCGCTCGGCGGCTGGCTGGTCGGGGTGCAGCCCTCCGTGGATATGACCCCTGTCTGCGCGCCTTGGCGACTGAGCGCGTCCGTGTTCTCTTCGTCCACAGCACACTAGAGATCGGCGGGGCGGAGGAGGTGCGTCTCTGCCTGCTGAGCTGTCTCGACCGGTCGCGGTACGAGGCAATCGTGTGCTGTCTCCAGTCGGGCGGGCCCATAGCCGATGAGATAGCGGCGCTGGGATATGAAGTCATCGTGTTCGGCCGCCGCGCTCATGCATTCTCGCTTCCGACGCTTATCTCGCTTCGCCGGCTCATCCGCCAGCGCCGACCGCATATCGTCCAGACGAGCCTACCGAGGGCCAACTACTGGGGGCGCATGGCCGCCGCGCTCGAAAGGGTGCCGGTGGTGATCGCAGAGGAACACAACGTGCGCGAGAGCTCGGACTGGGCCCGGCCGGTGATCGAGCGCGTGCTCGGGCCCACGACGGATACTGTCATCGCGGTCTCAGCAGCCGTGCGTGATGCCATCACTCTCGAGTCGGCCTCTCGGAGCCGTCCGACGGTGGTGATCCCCAACCCCGTCAACGAAAAGCGGCTCCAGGCCCAGCGTCAGCGGGCGGAAGTGCGTGGCGAGCTTCGGATCAATCCCGACGTTTCGCTAGTAGTCCACGTCGGTCGAATGGATGAAACCGCCAGCAATGGAGGTCAGAAGGGCCACGACACGCTGCTGGAGGCTCTAGCCTACATGCGGGTGGCGGGCCGCGCTGTTGCCTGTGCGTTGCTGGGCGATGGGCCCGGTCGCGCCTCGCTGGAAGCGCTCGCGACCAAACTTCACGTCGCGGACTGTGTTCGGTTCCTCGGCTTCCGGAGGGATGTGGCTGACATCCTCGCGGCAGCAGACGTTTTTGCCTTCCCATCACGTTGGGAGGGCATGCCGATCGCCCTCATGGAGGCCATGTGGATGGGCGTGCCAGTAGTGGCATCGGACATTGCTCCGGATAGGGAGACGCTAGGGGACGGAGCTTACGGGAGACTGGTGCCGGTCGAGTCTCCCGCCGCGCTTTCCGCCGCGATCTGCGACCTCCTGGAGAATGAAGCGGAGCGAGCAAGGCTGGGACAGCAGGCGCGGGCCCATGCTCGTACAGTGTTCTCACCTCAGCAGTACGCGGCACGCGTTGCGGACCTTTGGGAGGAGTTGGTCGCAAGGAAGCTCGGCGGGCAGTAGGTGGAGTGACATCCAGAATATGACGGTCGTCGAGGCTGGCCGGCTAATCGGTACCAGAGTCGCAAGGGCCGCGGGGTGGACGTCGCATCCGAGGAGTGAAGGAAGCATGCCCCATAGTGCAAAGAGAAAGGCACTGGTGACTGGGGGAGCCGGGTTCATCGGCTCGCATCTCGTGGAACGCTTGGTGGCGGATGGATGGCGTGTCTTGGTTATCGATGACCTGTCGAGGGGGAGCGCCGAGAATGTCGATCCGAATGCGGAGCTGTGCAGATGTGGGCTGACCGACAGCCGGCTAGCAGAAGTCGTAGGATCGTTCGCTCCAGACGTCGTGTTCCACCTGGCCGCACAGATCGATGTTCGTCGATCAGTCGCCGACCCTGTTGCTGATGCGGAAACCAACATTCTCGGCTCCCTCAACCTGTTGCAGGCCTGCGTCATCGCGAATGTCAGACAGTGTGTGTTCTCATCGACCGGAGGGGCGATGTATGGCACGCCTGAGGTCCTGCCGGCAAACGAGGCGCAGCCTGAGCAGCCGGACTCACCTTATGGGATCGCAAAGCTGGCGGTGGAGCACTACCTCCGGTTCCACCGACAAGCCCACGGCCTGAGCTCGGTGTCGCTGAGATACGGAAACGTGTATGGGCCGCGCCAGGACCCTCATGGCGAGGCCGGCGTGATCGCCATCTTTATCGAACAGATGCTGCGCGGGAAGCGACCAACGATCTTCGGTGATGGTGAGCAACTCCGGGACTACGTCTATGTCAGCGATGTTGTTGAGGCGAACGTCGCTGCGCTGGATCATGACATCCCACGGCCTATCAACATCGGCACCGGAGTGGGCACTTCGGTGAATACCCTCTTCACGATGCTGGCCCAAAAGCTCCCGTTCCGCGGAGGTCCCGCCTATGCTCCCGCGAGACCCGGGGAGGTGATGCGATGCTATCTGGACGGTCGGGCAGCGGGCGAGCATTTGGGGTGGCGGCCCCGCATGGACCTCGACGAAGGGATCGACCGGACTGTTGCCTACTTTCGGGCACGTGCCAGGCAACACGAGGGGAGCCGCTCTGAGGCAGACGCTACAGCACTGAGAGGCCGACCGGTCCGGGAAGGGCGTGGCACAGGATGACTGCTGCGCGCGAGCGCCAAAGCCAAGCAGCACGAGCGGTCGTGGAAAGCGCCCGGACCGGGGCGGTGCCTCTATTGGCTCTCGTCTGCGCCCTGCCCGCCATGCTCGCGCTCCTGGGCAGCGATGAAGGCGTGCCTGCCGCCGTCACGCTGCTCTCGCTCGGGGGCCTTGGCCTCGCCACAGTGGCACTCTCTGCTTCGCGGGAGGAGTGGCGAGTAGTCGCCTCTGTGTTCTGCGTTGCGCTCGTGCTCCGCGGCCTGGCCGCGTCTTTCATCTACCACTGGAACCCAGCGTTCTTCAGTCTAGACCAGGGCCCGTACTTCCGTTCCGGCGCCAGTCTGGCCGCGGAGTGGCACGCGGCTGGGGCAATGCCATCGCTCGACTGGCTCGTAGGAGGTGCTGGCAACCACTTCGCGGAGATGTGGGCCCTTCTCAGCTACTTCGTGGGGCCGAGCCAGCTCGCGTTGCGCTTCGCGACGGGGGTTGTTGGCGCGTACACTGCGGTCCGCATCTACGTATTGGCAAGAGAGACGTTCGGAGAGAAGGCCGGGCGCTGGGCAGGCTGGATGGCCGCCTGCTGGCCCTCCTTCATAGTATGGTCGGCGCAGGGGCTGCGCGATCCCTTGCTGATCTGGCTGTGGTGTGAGGTGGGTATTGGAGTCGTCCGTCTGAACCGTGGGCGCGCTGGCAGAGGGTTGGTGGGCATTGCGCTCGCCATGTACGGGCTCACGCTCCTGCGCCCGTATGCGGCGGTTCTCGCTGGTCTCGGGGCAGCCCTCGCCTTCTTGGTCTCTGCTACTCGTGGCGCTAAGACCGCTAAGCTTCTGGGGCTCGTCGTAGTTGGCACCGCCCTCCTGGTTGCGGGCTTGGGCTTCATGGGGTCAGACTTCCTGGCGGAGAAGGATCTTGAGACGGCCGTCAGCATTCACCGATCATTCTCGCGCGGCGGGTCCGCATTTGCCATAAGTGCGGACATCTCAACCTATGGCGCGGCCGCTCTCTACCTGCCCCTGGGACTCGCCTACTTCCTTCTTGCGCCGTTCCCCTGGCAATCAGGCAGCGCGCTGCAGATGTCCACGATGCTGGAGCAACCGACCTGGTACTTAGTGCTTGTGCTGGCCGGCATTGGCTGTGCCGCCGCCTGGCGAAGGGCGCGCTCTGAGGGGTTGTCCGTTCTCGCGACCGGGCTGCCAGCGGTTCTATTCTACAGCCTTGTAATGTCCAATGTTGGGACAGGCTATCGCGACAAAGCGCAAGTCGTGCCGTTCGTCTTCGCCTACGCGGCTCATGGCTTGGTGCTATGGCGGGCAGAGCGAGCTGCGCGCCGGCGATGCCTTCTCGGTCTGCAACCGCGGCGCGGAGATGTCGGAAGTGCGCCCGCCGTTTTCAAGAGGCAGGGAGGTGGACATGGTGCCTGACGCACGACGGTTGCATATCGCCGCTGCCAGCGCCGCAGACTACGACGGGGGTCTGAGATGAACCTTTCTTTCGTCATCCCTGTTGCCCTGTTCTACGCTCTCGTTATGTCGAACGTCGGCACTATCTTCCGTGACAAGGCACAGATTCTGCCGATCCTCTTCGTCCACGTTTCCAACGGAGCTCTTGTCTTGAGAGCCCGAAGGGCTAAGACCGCTTTCGCCGCAGTGCAGAGGCCCTGCATCCCTGTGAGGCCCCTGCATCCGCGTCGGGAAGAAACGCCATGAGCGTGCTGCGCGTCCTAGGTAGAATCCACTCATCAAACCCACGCGCGTCAGGGCGTAAGACGTCCTGTCGGGCAAGACGCCCCGCCATCCTATACATCCCGGGAATGATATCCATGAAGTTCGGGTCGCTTGAGGAGCATTGTGTGCAGATGGCGACGGAGGCCCAGAGACGAGGCTGGCGTCTGATTGTAGTCTACCCGCGGCAGCCAGCCAGCGCCCGCTATCTCTCCGCGCTTCGCAGCTTCGGGGTGCTAATCGAGACGTGCGACCCCGACTCGATCGGATGGCTGCGCGCCGCGTACACGCTCTTTGCACTCATCCGCGCTCAAGGAGTCCGCATCGTACACACCCGATTCGGAGCAATTGCCTACGTCGCAGCGGCAGTGGCAAGAGTGGCGGGCATTCCCGCGTTTCGCACTAAGGGAGGACTGGGGAATGACCGGCCGATGTCGCTCTATGGATTCACCGTCAGGGCCGCTTCCCCTTTGTTCTCACGCATCTTCGCAGTGTCTGACGCCGTCAGAGAGGACCAACTCAGGTACGGTCTGCCCAATGGTAAGGTCGAGACTCTGTACTGTGGCATCCGCGTAGAACGTTTCCGCCGCGGCTCCGACGGCAGCGTCCTGAGAAGAGAGCTAGGCATTCCGGTTAACGCGCCGGTGGTTGGCACGATCGCGCAGGCGGTTCCGGACAAGAACGTTGCCTGCCTGGTGAATGCCATGACAGCGGTTATCCGACGATTTCCGGACGCCTGGATGATGCATGTTGGGGGGGGACCCTTGGTTGGAGATCTTAAGAAGCAGTGCGAAGAGCTCGGCTTGGCCGACAGGGCCTTATTCATAGGCGTAAGAGATGATCCGGAGAATGTCTATCCCGCCATTGACGTCTTTGTGCTCCCCTCGGTATCCGAGGGGCTGGGTCTGGTGCTGCTCGAAGCTTCCGCCGCGGAAAGGCCGATCGTCGCCTCGCGGGTAGGAGGGATTCCGGAAGCAGTGAAAGACGGAGAAACAGGCTTGCTCGTTCCAGTCGATGATCCGCGTGCCCTCGCAGATGCTGTCATCACTCTCTTAGCCGACCCAGCGGCGAGACATCGGATGGGGCGTGCAGGACGGGCGATGGTCGAGCAACGATTTGACGTGCGGCGTTGTGTGTCCGACCTATTCCGACGGTATGATCAAGTCCTGGCGGCGAGCAAATAGGCACCGTCGGGGCTGTGGACATGCTCGCCGCACGGTGCATTGAGGTGCTGTCTGACCAGGCTCTTGCAGAGCGAATGGGCAGGGCTGGCTACGAGCGAGTGTGCCGGGAGGGCACGTGGGAGGCGGTGGTGGCGAAGATGGAACCGTATCTGAGGAAAGCGGCTGAGGAAGGGCCAGTACTGCCATGAAGCTAGGGCCGACGGGCGCTCGATTCAACGCGATGCCTTGCCTGGTACGCGGTCTGGGTCGTCTCATCCCAGCATCGGTGCGGCGCGCCTTGCACGCCGTGTGGTTACGACGACGAGGATGTGCGGACAATATCAACACTCCTGAGTACTGGGACGCGGTCTATGCACGAGAGGGCCAGCCTACTGAGGGTGACTCCCGAGACTACGACGCCCTGCACAGAGCGATACTGAACTTGATGCCGCGAAGCGCCCGAGTGCTTGATGTCGGATGCGGGACCGGCCGTCTTGCGTGCAAGTTGGTGGCCAAGGGCTGTGTGGTGGTGGGGATAGACTTCTCAAAGAGAGCGGTCGAAGTCTGCCAGGCGTTGGGCCTCGATGCTCGGCAGTGCACGCTACCCAGCATTGATGCCAGCGTCGGCACCTTTGACGCCGCAGTCTGCACTGAAGTGCTCGAACACCTGAGGGATCCCAAGCAGACGGTCGCAGCGGTGCAGGCCAGGGTGCGGGAGGGAGGGCTGGTCGCATTCTCAGTGCCTGCTGCGGCTGCTATCGATAGGGAGAAGGAACATGTCCAGCTCTTCGGAAGGGGGGATCTGCTGAGGTTGATGCGCGCGCACCTCGACGATTGCAGGTGCGTCTTGGTGAAGGGAAGGCAGCGGGGCAGTATGCTCGACAGCTGGCTAGTCTGGGGAGTGGCCCGACGCGATCCCTGAGGCTGCTCGTCGTCATCACCCGCCTCATCCGAGGCGGAGCTCAGCGCGAGGTCCTGGAGCTACTGGGCGGCCTGGACCGGCACCGCTTCCGCGTGGCCCTGGCTTGCCATCCAGAGGCGGAGTGGGTGGAGCGGGGGATCTCGCTGGCTGACGAGTTCCACCCCATCCCTGACCTGGTGCGACCTATCTCCCCTATCCGCGATCTGCGCGCAACGCGGCAGCTGCTGAACCTGATGCGCCGCGAGCGGTTTGATGTCGTGCATACGCATACTGCCAAGGCCGGCATGCTCGGGCGCTTGGCGGCACGGCTCGCACGAGTCCCCGTGGTCATCCACACACCTCACGGGACCGTCTTTCACGAGGCCTATCTTTCGCCACGGATGCAGGGCGTCATTGCGCGGGCTGAACGGATCGCAGCGCGCTGGACAGACTGTGTCATCGCAAAGTCGGACTCTGAGGCAGATGAGTATGTGGCCCGAGGCATAGCGGCCCGCGGTAAGTTCGTCACGATCCACAGCGGGCTCGACCTGCCCCGTCTCGATGCTGCCCATATGGAACCGGCGTCGCTCCGCGCATCCCTGGGCATAAAAGATGGCCGCCCAATGGTGCTCTACGCCGCCCGGTTCGTTCCTGAGAAGGATCACGGGACATTCCTGAAGGCGGTCGAGATGGTGATGGAGCGCGTTCCTTCCGCTGTCGCTGTGCTTGCCGGGGAGGGACCTCTGCGTGCTCAAGTGGAGGTGAGCGCGGCGCAGCTGATGGAGAGCGGCGCCCTTCTGTCGTTGGGCTTCCGCGAGGATCTGCCCGACCTCATGCGCGCCGCGGATGTGTGCGTGAGCGCGTCTGCTACGGAAGGCCTTCCGCTGATGGTCGTGGAGGCCCTCGCTCTCGGGCGTCCGGTCGTGGCCACCGATGCGGGCGGAACACGCGAGGTGGTCCTCGACGGCAGGACAGGGATCCTGGTGCCGTGCGGCGATGCGGAGCGGTTGGCGGAAGGGATACTGAGAGTGCTGCACGATCCAGGGGGCGCGGCTCGCATGGGGAGGGCCGGGTCCGAGCACGTGCGGCCGCTGTTTGACGCGAAGACGATGGTGAGGCGTATCGAGGAACTCTACGAGGAGTGCCTGAGACAGAAGGGCCTGGTGTGAGCGACAAAGTGCGGGGAGACCAGCATGCCCGGCGCTCTACAGAATCCCACGCTGCACCTGCAATGGGCAAGCACCTGCTCTGCGATCTGTGAGCGGATCCTCATCATCTGCACGCTCGTGTTCGTGCTTGATTGCCTTCTTCAGCCCAACTGCACCTCTCCTGCCGGCGGTGACGCCACCCACGGCTCAACATCCCTCGGCTTCCCCAGCAGGTCATAGTAGCCCTGCACCAGCGCCTCGGTCACTCTGGCGGCGGCCTCCTCGCCGCCGCGAGCGAGGATGAGGACACAGCCACCTCCGCCGGCGCCCATCAGTCCGGCCCCCAGGACATCCGGCAGCGGCTGGACGAGATCGACAATCCGATCGAGATCCGGCGTGCTTGCGCCGTAATAGCCGGGCTGGCGACGGAGGTCAGCCACCTCCCGCTCCGGGCCCACCTGACCGTTCGACGAGATCTCGATCAATTTCGCCACCCGATCATCTGACACGCTCTGCCGGTTCTCCAGGTATGGCAGGAATCGCCCATCCCGGACGTCGTAGCGGCTGACTCGGTCACCATCGTGAGTGATGGACATGAGCCGGCCGAACTCCAGCATCGCTGCATCGTCGCCCCTGGCGCACAGCTCGTGCATCGCAAGTCCACGATCCACTCGCCCCAGCCCGTAGACCGCGGCCCCGCGGATCGGGATGCTCGAGGGCAACAGATCACAGTCTGCGGTTCCGAAGCACGCAATCGCGCCGTGTTCGTAGCTCTCTGGGTAGCGTGCCATCAACTCCCGAGGGGATACGGACTCGGGCACAGCCATCAGCAGCTGGTAGATCACGTGCAGCGGGAGCTTCTCGACGCTGAAGTCCGCCAGAAACCGCACCCCGCCGTCCGCTGCGGATAGCCCCAGTTCTTTGCCGCGCTCTGCCAGCGCCTCCCGCAGGTACACCAGCGCAAACCGATAGGCGAAGATCCCGGCGTTGAAGTGCCGCCTTTGCTCTTTGTTCTTGATCGCCTGCTGGCCTGAGTTGGCGATGAGGATCTGGTAGCCAGGGGGCAGGCACATCGGCCGGGTGTCTCGCACGGTAACCGGGGGCACGAAGCGCATCCCGACGAGTCCATCGGGGGAACTCAACAGCATCGCCGCGTGGTCGCCGGCGCCACCGCGAGTTCCGACGTACCACTCGGCCTCTCCGCATACCGACGCCAGCCGCCTGGGCTCGAGTCGGAGGTTCCAGATCCGGTTGAGCGCCAGGGCTGCGACCACCACCAGCGCGGATGACGAGCTCTGGCCTACGCCGATGGGTATGTCGCCCTCAATGACGAAATCCGCGCCCAGGAGCGGACCGTGAGCCTCTCTCGCCAGCCGAAGGGCCGCGGCCTTGATGAAGTTGATGCTGCCAGTGCGGTCGCATTGGCGGTCCTTCGGGTCGGCCAGGGTCTCTCTTCGTCGCGCTACGCCTGCGTCTTCTATGTAGTCGACCCATCCGCGTTGCCACGCGTCAGGAGCTACTGCGATCTCCTCACGCACCAGGAACGAGAGACCGCTTCTGTGGGTGGAGTCAACATTGGTCAGGGTGACCACACCATCGGGTCGCGGCCCGACCACGCAGATGAGCTCTCGCCGATGGGCGCCATAGGGAACCCAGGCGCCTTGGTGCTCGCAATGGGGGTTCAGAGCTATCCGAGCAGGCGCCCTGACAGCAGAGACCTCCCGATCACCCCAACATTGGAGAAAGCGACGCGCCACGCGCGACCAAGCCTGGCGCCTCTCCTCCATCACGCTTGTTGCCTGAGCCCCGTACACCTGCGCCAGCGTCTGACGTATGTCGGGCCCACCAGCCTCAAGCAGTCTCACCAGGCTAGAGCACCGCATCGGTGGCCTCCTCGGCGACGGCGCCTTCGAGGGTGCGGTCCAGCAGGGATGCGGCCGCGGCCGGTCGCCGCAGGAGACCCCAGACCCCGTTTGCGGCCGCCAGTTGTTCTCGAGTGTCGATGCCCATGCCTTCCGCCCGGTGGCATACCGCGATTGCGCGCACCAGAAGCCGATCACGGCGAAGGATATGCACCAGATCGGTGACGAAGTACTCGCCCTTCTCGGGGTGCAGGGGGAGCGTGCCGATGTGCTCTCTCAGCACCTCCCCGCGCCAGACGTAGGCGGAGATGTTGACGTCCCTCACCGCGAGGAGCTGCTCACGAGTGTACTCGTGGCGCTGCCCCGTTAGGGACTCGAAGGTCATGCTCTCCCCGTCTCCCAGAGCATCGATGGTGGCACGCTCCACTATCGCCAACACCTCCGCACGTGGTGTGCTTCGGTGCGCCTGGAGCACCCGGCCCTGACGGCTGTGCTTTGGGTCACCCTCCAGTACTCCGGTCAGGAACGCCATGGCCGACCGACTCGCGTGCAACTCCGTTCGGAGCCGCCTCAAGCTCTCCGCCGAGAGCAGCGGCTTGTCGCCGCAGAGGAAGTAGACCTCCCGCCCACATTCCCCGTCGAGATGCGCCAGCGCGGTGGCCAGCGCATGCCCCGTGCCGAGCAGTTGGTCTTGGGTGATATACTCCCTGTGTGGAGCCTCCCCCAGCGCAGCTCGCACCTGCTCTCCCTCGTGACCGATGATGACCAACTGCTGGTGGGGTCCGAGCGCCTCCTCGCAGGTGCTGGCGACCCGGCAGATCGCGGGCACGCCACCGACTTCGGCCAACACTTTCTGCTCGCCCCAAAAGCGCTTTGCGCGGCCGGCGGCGGCAATCACCACGACCGGCGGCCTCTCTGTCTCCATCTCACCCTCTCTTGAAAGCCTGCGCCGCGCGGCACCCGGGCCACGTGTACAACCGATCACTCCTGAAACGACGACGGCGGTTTCAGTGCCCAAAGGGCCAACGAAGCAGGCAACGGGTAGCGGGAGAGAACAGGTAGAGCACCGTCTGCGTCGCCGATGGGCGACACGATGTGTGGGACAATGGCGTGAGACGAAATGTGACTGCGATGAAGACTAGGTACCGAGTGCCCTGCTATCCCGCCTCTCGTCGGAGGGACTCCCTCCCTCCGGCATTCACATTATAGGCAGATGCGCCTTCTCCTTCTCGAATTCCCTCCTCCGCGCGTGGTGCGCCATACGCGCGCTGGCAAGACGCCGCGATCATGTCATGCCAGGGCACTCTGACAGCGACCGGGAACAGCGTCAACAAGTACGAGCCCGGGGCCAACACAGAGGGCCGAAGGCGTACCAGAAGCGCCTGTGCTGCTCACGATCATCCCGTCTGGCGCCGCCGTGGGCGGGAAAGGTGAAGCTCAGCGAGGAGAGGGAACTCAGCCGCCCAGGGTGCCCGCAGTATACCAAAGACCGCTGTTCTGCTCAAGTGCCTGAGCAGCCAACTGCTTGGCGATTCCCGCCCTTTCCTCGCCGCCATTGGGTGTGGCCGCGCGACGCGCTCGTGATCCCCGCTGTCCGCGCCCCCACTGCCTCCTCGCTCCCATCTCGTCAATCGCCTTGGTGCATGCTGTGCACTGCCAAGTCAAGGCCCCGAGAACTTGCGGCCAGGGCCTGGACTTCCTTCGCTGTCCGAGTGACCAATGTGCTGCCAAACAGAACTTGTATTGTGGAGAAGATGGCGGATAAGGAACTGACAAACGTGGGTTTGTCGGCCAGGAAGCCACCCGGAGTGCTCCGGATACGATTCCTGGGGAGCAGATCATTGCTCACAGCAACCTCTGGAACTGGGCCACCGTCAGGCCGGAATCTCGGACGAGTCGGCGCAGCGTGCCCGCATCAAGCTCCTTTCCAAGGGGAACTGTGAGCAGGAACCGGACGCCCCGCTTCTTCATGGTGACATGGGAGCTTTCCTGCCGGGCAACTTCCCAGCCATCCCGCTCGAAGGCCGCTATCGTCTGCCGTCCCGATAGCACCGGGAGCCGGGTCATGTCGGCACAGCTTCATGCCGACCAGGCCGCTGTGGGGCCTCCTCCTCCGCCATCTCATCGAGCACGGAGAGGTAGCTCGCGATGGCCTTCTTCAGGTTAGCCTGCGCCTCCTCGCGGGTCTTGCCCTGGGCCACGCAGCCACGTAGCGCCGGGCAGTAACCCACGAAGTAGCCGCTCTCTCCCGGCTCCACCACCTCGGGAAGGTCGTAGTACGCCAGGTCCTTTGACTTGGCTGCCGGCAACTCGCCGCCCACCTTACGCAACGTCTCTCCCAC
>Ga0315282_10004980_pt1 | contig 22833 bp, 19 predicted proteins | sample YL17G07_20_MG_FD_203693 | JGI IMG/M metagenome (GOLD analysis project Ga0315282, IMG submission 203693) | Sediment microbial communities from Yellowstone Lake, YNP, Wyoming, USA - YL17G07_20 | ecosystem: Environmental > Aquatic > Freshwater > Lake > Sediment | place: USA: Wyoming | collected... | reverse complement strand
TCCTGCCGTAGCATAAATTGGAAAGTTGACATAGCCGTCTTTGCAGCGCCAGATGAGCCTCTGATTAGCAGCAGTGCTCAGTCCCGTACGAAAGACCCCCGACCTCTTCAGAACAATGTCGCAGACGTCCCAGAATTGAACAACGTTCATCAATGTATGGACAACCGCTTCCTGTATGGACACGTCAATCCACTGGGCTTCCCCGGTCATCTCCCTGTGATAAAGCGCGATGAGGGTTGCTGCGGCAGCCGCTGCTCCCCCATGGAGATAGGACTGGGGGGAACTCACTCGCACCGGGGCACGATCCGGGTCGCCGCTCACATAGGCCATGCCTCCGAGACACCAGAGGGTAAGGTCGCTGGCTTTAAAATCACGGTAGGGGCCACTTTGTCCGAATGGGGTAATCGATGTCATCACCAAGCCCGGATTGACATTGCAAATTTCTTCATAGCCTAACCCAAGACTGGCCATGTACCCCGGTGAGAAGGATTCGATAACAACATCAGCCTTTTGAGCGAGCCTTTTGAAAATGTCTTTTCCAGCGGTGCTCTCAATGTTTAATGTTATACTGCGCTTGTTTGCATTGTAGGCGAGCCAGAATAAGCTCTCTTGCTGATCGGAAGCCTTGCGATTGAGAGAGCCAGCGTTTCGGCTCGGATCATCACCGGGTTTCATTACCTGAATGACATCACATCCTAAATCGCCTAAAACCCTGCCACAAAAAAATCCTTTCTCGTCGCACAGGTCTAACACGCGATAAGGCATCATCCATCCATTCTGCAACATCATAGGCTCCAGTCAATCAGGTCTTTCTGTATCCACAAGGTGGTAGGCCGTTTTGGATTGAACCCACCTGCCTCCTTTGGTTTATTCTGTTTTAACTGAACAGATCGAGCTAAGTTTAACTCAAAAATCTTCCGAAATCCTCCCGCTTGCTTTATCCTGAACACACTCCTTTCTGATGAGATGGAAGTTTTCAAATGGAGCCCCACGGGCAAAGCCCGTGGTACTCCATTGAAATACCCTCCTCCGCCAAGGCTTCGGAGGGTTATCCACCGGTGGCGAAATCCACCGAAGCATCAAGCTTTGAGCACATGAATAATTCAGCTACCTTTTACGCATTCATCCACGGGCAAAGCCCGGGTCTTCTGCGTAGGTGGATAAAACTGAAGCTTGTATTCCGGCTATGAGGATTATATGATGAACGATGTAACTTTCATTACGGATAAGATTTGAGCAACCGAAAGGTCGCGATAGAAGAGAAAGATCATACGTCCTACCGAACTTATCCGAAAAAGGATGTGAAATGGCGGAAAGGGATCCCATCGACCTGATCAGAGATCAGTTAAATCGGGCGGAAGCCTTGACGGGCCTCCACGCTGACGACGAGAATTTTAAGCGCTGGCATTCCGAAACCAAAACCATCCTGGAAAAGATCTTCGGCTCTAAGTCGATTCACTATCAGAGTTTCCTGGCCCATCGATTTCGGGAGATGAGCGTCAAGGCCTTTGCTTCGGCTGAGATCGATAAGATCAATGCGGCTCGTTATAAGAAAGACCTCGATCATTCCAAAAATGTCCTCCAGTCAGCCATCAAAGAGTTGACGCTTGACCGAACCCTCTTTAAGAAGATTCAGACCACACCGAAGACCGTGGAGGTCACGCTCAAGGGCGAATATTTTATCTCCTCTGCTATCGAAGAGCCCGATTTAATTCAGGCGATCCAGAGCGCCTTTGAGGGAAGCGGGCTGAGTGCCATTCGGGATATCGAGGCTGTCCGAAAAAGAGAATCTCTTCAGCAGCGAATCGATCAGATCAAACGTGCCAGATTTGGGATTTATGACCTCTCCGCTCCTGAAAAAACGGATGCCTCATTCGAACTCGGTGCCGCGCTGGCTATGGGAAAAGAAGTGATCATCATCTATAAGAAGGGCTTTCCTCTACCTGAGATGATGAAGCAACTGAATCGAATCGAATATGAAAGTGTCTCTGATCTTACCGAGAAATTGAGGAAAATGGTTCATCCCTGAGGAAATCTTTTCAATGGATGCAGATCCGAAAGAAACCTTGAAGGCGATGTTCGATAAGGTCAACCGTGAAGACACCTTTTCCCAACGGGTTGGCGTGAAGCTGGTCGAACTCCTCCCGGGTTTTGCCCGTACCACCCTTGCCATTACTGATGAGACCATTAACATCTACAAAATGGCTCATGGAGGAGCTATCTTTTCCATCGCTGACCAGGCCTGTGAGGCAGCAGGAAACAGTTTCGGAGAGCCGGCTGTCGCCCTCCAACAAAATATTCACTTTCTGGCCGCTGGCAAATCCGGGGACTTCCTCGAAGCCACGGCAAAGGTGGCGCATCGGTCCAAACGAATCGGCTTGATCGAATTTGAAGTCAGGAATCAGGAAGGACTCCTCATCGCCAATGGCCAGCAGGTCATCTACTTCAAAAAGGGAACATGAGCCGAGCGTAGTGCCTGGTGCCTGGATTTCGCGGACAGGTAGGCTCTCAAACCCTTAAAATGCGGACTTTTTACATTATCTGAGTTGGTCTCGGACATCACAAAATAGTAGCCCGAGAGGAAGGAATCTCATCAATTGATTGAGCAGTCAGAGGTTCCCGCTTTAAGGCTTTTCAAGCCCACCTGTCCGCTTTTCCATGATTCTTTACCATGGAAGTTTAGATACGCTCAAAGATGGCGGCGATGCCCAGGCCGCCTCCGCCGCAGATGCATTCCAGACCGTAACGGCAGTCCCGTTTCTTCATCTCGTGAAGAAGTGTGACTAACACCCGGGTGCCCGTACACGCAATCGGATGCCCGAGGGAGATACCAGACCCATTCACATTGATCCTTGCATAATCCTTTTCCGAAAGCTTCATCATCTTTAGATCTGCCAGGACCTGCGCGGCAAAGGCCTCCTGGATCTCTATCAAATCCATCTGATGAAGGCTTAAGCCAGACTTCTTCAAAGCCTTCTCAACGGCCACTGGCACCGTCAAATAAGTCCGGCAGGGGTCCGAACCTACAGCGGCAAATCCTTTGATGTAAGCCAATGGCTTTACACCAAGTTTTTTCGCTGTCTCCTCGGAACTCATCACGCAGACAGCAGCACCGTCATTTTCGGTGGATGAATTTCCAGCCGTACAAACCCCCCCGAGCACGGGTTTGAGTTTGGCTAATTGCTCCAGCGTCGTATCCGCCCGCGGATTCTCATCTCGGTGAACAACCATCTCTCCTCCCTTGGGATTCGGGACAGCGACAGGAATAATCTCCTCTCGGAATTTTCCCGATTCGATGGCAGCGCAGGCTTTCTTATGGCTTTCGAGGGCCCAGCGATCGCAGTCTTCCCGACGAATGCCTTCTTCTTTCGCAGCCGTCTCTGCCCAGGACATCATCGACGGGAGTATCCCGTACCTCTTCTCCGGTTGAGACATCACCCTGGCTCTTTGGATCCGGTCATAAAAAGGAATCCCCCACATTGAAAGGTCTCCATGTCCGCGGGGCATTCCCTTCTTGCCACCGATTCCCCATTTGATCTCACCCGGGACATAAAACTCAGCCGTGCTCATACTTTCAACCCCGCCTGCAACGACGATGTCCGCATTCTCGGACTGAATCATCATGGCTGCAAAACAGATCACATCGAGCCCGGTGCAGCAGCGCCGGTCCAGGGTGACCCCAGGGATGGAATCAGGCCAGCCCGCGTTGAGAAGAGCCATTCGTGCCATGTTCACATATTCACCGCTCTGATAAGACTGCCCCAAAATAACCTCATCCACCTGTGCAGGGTTCAATCCGGCTCTCTTCACGGCCTCATTCAAGACGAGCGCGCCTAAATCATATGCGGCCACTTCTTTCAACATACCCATATATCTCCCGACAGGTGTCCTGACTCCGCTAAGTATCACCACTTTCTCCAAGATTCTCTCCTTTCTCCTTCTAGTTTCTCACAATGCATTTACCCCGTTAGAAAGGCCCGCTACTTGCCTGTAAACCATACGGTGCAGGGCTTGCAGCGGGGATGAATTATTAATTCCTTTTGAGCAAGCACTGGCTTTGAATGCCCCGCCTGAGCCTTTCCGTTACAAGGGTGAAGTTCCTTCTAACGGGGTTTACCTCTACTCATATTTCACTCAAGACTTTTTGTCAACTCAATCTTATTGGAGTTCACCCATTCAGGCCGCTTTCTAAGGGTTCGAAAACTTTTCTGAAAACCGTCTTTTCCACAAAGAGAAATAACGGGAGAGACTCTCATGGAAGCGGATTGGAACGATCTTGACAGAAAGGCTAAATTATGTTTAGTTTTGAAAACATACCCGCCTAAAAGAACTAATTTTACAGGAATGTGATTTGTGAATCTAAATCTGTCTGATAACTCTATTCCTATCCAGCCGCCGCTGCTTGAAGTTAAGAATCTCTCCCGGGACTTCGGTGGATTGCGAGCCCTTGCCACAGTATCCTTTGGAATCCTGCCGGGAGAGATCGTGGGTCTGATCGGACCGAATGGTGCTGGAAAAACAACCTTATTCGCGCTCCTGAGCGGCTTCCTCGCACCCACCCATGGAGAAATGAGATTCATGGGATCGGTGATCGCCGGGATGCGGCCCGACAAGCTCTGTCATCTCGGAATTGCGCGGACTTTCCAGGTGGTCCGCCCCTTCCTCGAGATGACTGTTTTTGAAAACGTCAAGGCAGCCGCTGTTTTTGGAAAGCCAAACCGCCCTGCTGCTGCGGAAACAAACCGAGAGGTGGAAGATATCCTCGAGAGCACCGGACTCTCCTCTTTCGCTCACCACATTTCCCATTCGTTGAGTTTGCCCGAGCGCAAGCGGTTGGAAGTAGCCCGAACCCTGGCTACCCAGCCCAAACTCCTTCTCCTCGATGAGGTCCTCGCAGGGCTCAATCCCCACGAGGTTGAAGAAGCCATTCCCTTTATCCGCTCGCTTAATACGGAAAGAAAGATTACCATTCTCATGGTGGAGCATAACCTCCGGGCCATCATGGGGATCTGTCAACGAATCCTGGTGCTCAATTTCGGACAACTTATCTTCGATGGAACTCCAGAGGCAGCAGTCGAGAACCCAGAAGTCATCCGGGCCTACTTAGGGGAGAGAGAAGATGCTTAGGGTCGAGGGTCTCTCGGTTGGATACGGGGATGCGCACGTCCTTGGAGATATCTCCTTTCAAGTCCAAGAAGGGAAGATGACCTGTATCCTCGGTCCGAACGGAGCTGGAAAAACAACGCTTCTCCGTTCGATCACAGGACTCGTTCCTCCGACCTCCGGCAAGATATGGTTCCAGAACAAAGAAATCCAGGGCAAGAAGACTCATCAGATCGTGGGCCTGGGAATGACCATGATCCCGGAGGGCCGTCGCCTCTGGCCTCCTCTCTCCGTTCAAGAAAACTTAGAAATGGGTGCTTATACGGTTTCTGGGAGGACAACCGTTGAAAAAAGGTTGGATTGGGTTTTTTCATTATTCCCTCATCTGGCCGGTCGCAAGGATCAGCTCTGCGGAACCCTCTCCGGAGGGGAACAGCAGATGGTTTCAATCGGCCGCGGGTTAATGACTCTGCCAAAATTGTTATTGATGGATGAGCCTTCTTTGGGACTCGCCCCCCTCGTCGTCCGTGAGATGTTTGGGGCGATCAAAAAAATTGTTCACTCTGGAACTACCATTCTACTCGTGGAGCAGAACACTCAAGTGGCACTTTCAGCGGCCCATTACGGATATGTATTAGAGAGAGGAATGATCGTACTGGAAGGGGAAGTCAATTTCCTGAGAGAGGCTCCTCACATCAAGCGTGCCTATCTTGGCCTTTAGGCCTGTAGGGAACGCATATATGCGTTCTCTACCTTCACAATGACTAATAAGGAAGGAGGAAAAAAATGAAGAAGTGGATGATGAAGGTTTCTCTGGTAGGGTTGCTGGTCGTTTTTGGATTGGGAACAAGCTGGGCTGCACCCGTGATCAAATTGGGTGCCCATGCTCCTCAGACGGGAAGCTTAGCCAAACACGGGATGGAGCAGATGAAGGGAGTCCGGGTAGGAGCGGAGGAGTTTGAAAAAAAGCGCAACATCAAGGTTGACTTGCGTGTCTACGACGATGAAAGCGATCCCCAGAAGGCGGTCGCAGCCGTTGAGAAGCTTGCGGGCATGGACAAAGTCAATGCCATTGTGGGCGGATATGGGTCAAATTTAGTGGGGCCGGCATCGGAAGCGGCCGAGCGATACGATACACCCTATCTGACGACCGGAGCGGTCGATTCCAAGCTCTCGGCAAAAAAATTTAAGAACTTCTTTCGTCTGAATAATATGCCGGGCTATGCAGCAGCCCAGTCAGGAGCCATCAAGGAACTCTTTGCAGCCAAGAAGGTCGGAATTCTTTACAATAGTCTCTCCGCCACCACTGAGATTGCTGAATTCGTTAGGGACCAGTTGGTCAAAGTAGGGATTGAGGTTCCGGTCTTCGAAAAGTTTGAAAAAGGGACGACCAACTACAAGCCGATTCTGCTCAAGGTCAGGGATGCCGGGTGTGAAGTCCTTCTTGTGGAAGGATATTTTACGGATTACGTAGGCACGATCAAGGACTCGAAGATTCTCAACCTTCCGGTGAAGGCGTACATGGGCGCGTGGGGCATTGGCACGCCCGATTTTGTCAGAGAGTTAGGCCCCATGAGTGAGCATATCTACGGCACATCGATCTGGGAATTGGGAACTGCCCCAAAACAGGCGAAGGCTGAGGAAGCGGAGTTTGTCGCAAATTACAAGGCCAAATATAAGGAAGAACCTTCCTATATTGCGATGCTCGGCTACCTCTCCGCAAAGTATATGCTTGAGGCCATTGCCCAGGGCGGAGGAAAATCAGGAAATTACAATCCGGAAAAGACCAGAACGACTCTTCGGGCGATGGATATTGTTGGTCCCTTAGGACGAGTTGCTTTTGACGAGAAAGGTGAACCCAAATACTTTACAGCCATATTGTTCCAGACACAAAAAGGGAATCAAGTCGTTGTCTATCCGAAGGATCGGGCGATGGGGACAATCCAGTATCCTGCGGTCCCATGGGGTGGAAAATAGATTGAACCCAAAGCAATAGGACAAGAAATTGGTTTCTACAACGAGTATCATTCAATCGCTGCTATCCGGTATGCTGGAAGGGGCGAATTATGCCCTCTACTGCTTAGGACTCGCTTTCGTATTCGGTATCATGCGGATCATCAATATGGCCCACGGAGAGTTTCTGGTGCTGGGTGGCTATATTGCTTATTGGTTACTGGTGAAGTGGGGGCTTAATCCCCTCCCCGCCCTTCCGCTGGCAGCAGCGATTGCCGCGGGAGCATCTCTGCTCAGTTACCGCGCCTTTTTGCAGAGGATCCGTACGACTGCAGAGCTCAATACCCTTATCCTCACCTTTGGGATCGGGATCTTTCTCTCCAACCTCTATCTTCAGCTCTGGTCGGCAGACATGCGTAATATCGGGGTGGACTGGATGGAGAAGCCGTTGATGCTTGCCGGAATCTACATCAGCCTGGGGGAGATCATCACCTTTGTGATCTCCTTTATCGGTGTCATGGCACTCCACGCCTTTCTGCGCCATACGAAGATGGGCAAAGCCATCAGGATTACTGCGATCGATCGCGATGCTGCGACGCTGGCCGGAATTAATGCCGAAAGGGTCGACCTTCTCGCTTTTAGCATCGGTGGGTTGCTTGCAGGTCTGGGAGGTCCTTTGCTCGGGATGTTGTCATTCGTCAGCCCTGGAACGGGGATCCATATCACGGTCAAGGCCTTCATCCTCACTGTACTTGCCGGCGTCGGCTCCATTCCAGGATTGATCCTCGCTGGAATGATCCTTGGCATAGGAGAGGCCATGACCGTCACGTTTGTCAGCTCTTCTTACAGGGAATTGTTCGGGTTCGTTCTTTTTCTCGTCATTCTTCTGGTTCGGCCTTCCGGACTATTTGGAAGGAGGATATGAATGAGGTCTCTTCCCCCCTTCCACCTGTCCGAGAAAGCAACTGCCCTGGCGCTGTTCGTTGTCGTCCTTGCGCTCCCCTTCATCCTCTCTTTCAATCCCTACTATCTGAGCATTTTCATCTCAGCGCTCATCCTTGGATCTGTTTCCTTAGCATGGAACCTACTTGCTGGAGTTTGCGGACAGGTCTCCTTCGGACATGCCGCCTTTTTTGGGATTGGTGCCTATGCCTCGGCCCTCCTGGTAACGAAGGCGGGGTTCAACCCTTTTCTGGCCATGGTCGTCGCTGCAATCATCGGGGTGCTTGGAGGACTGATCATTGGGATCCCTGCCTTTCGATTGCGCGGACCCTATTTCGCTTTGTCCATCCTTGGATTTGCAGAGGTGATGAAGCTCCTCACCTTGAACCTGACCCCCTTGACAGAGGGCTCCAAGGGGATTTTCAATATCCCCTCCCTTCCGTCGATCAAACTGGGAGGGCTGACCTTTGATTTCTACATTTCCAGGACGACCAATTACTATTTGGCCGCAGGCCTGATGTTTGCCATTTATCTATTGATTTATCTCATTCGATATTCGAATATAGGACTAGCCATGTCGGCTGTCCACGGGGATGAGGAGACCGCCTCGGGGATCGGAGTACCGGTTTTCAAGACCAAGCTCACCGCTCTTACGCTTTCGGCATTTTGCACCGCCTTGACGGGTGCCTTTTATGCCCACTATGTCCATTTCCTCAATCCCGATTCGGCATTCGACGGGTTCTGGTCAGTCATGCCCATTGTGGGATCGCTCTTTGGAGGGATTGGAACATTGATCGGTCCGAGCATAGGAGCACTCGTAATCACCGGACTGGATGAGTTTCTCTTCAAAAGACTCTTCGAAACAGGGCATAAGCTCTTTTTCGGCCTTCTTCTGACCATCGTCATCGTCTGGGCACCCGTCGGTCTACTCGGTAAGTGGGTCAAGAAAAGATGAAGGGGAAATGAAATGGATTCGATCCGTCCCATCGTTGTGCCATTAGAACCCCTGACTTTTCCGCTTCGAAGAGCGGCAAAGGAATATCCTCAAAAGGTTGCTGTCATTACTCCTGAGGCAGGTGGAAAGGAATATTCCTACGAGTGGCTTGATGAGAAGTCTTCAGCCCTTGCTGCATCTCTGGAAGGCCTGGGAGTGAAACCGCGAGACCACATCGCCGTCTGGCTGAAGAACAGTATGGAGTACATTCTTTCCTTTTATGGGATTTTAAAGGCAGGGGGTGTCGTCGTTCCGGTCAGCACCCACTATGGAAGGCGAGAGGTTCTGCACCAACTAAAAGAAACAGAAGCCAAGGGCATGATCACCTCTGACAGCTTGTATGCCCAGATGGGAAATCTTCTTTCGGAGATGAAGGGGTTACGATTCATCGTTTGTGAAGGCAAAGAAGAGCCACCCCTTGGCACCATCCCCTTTTCTTCGCTTTTGGAGGAACCGAATCGATTGGATCGTTCTATCGGGGTAGACCCTAGAGAGACGATCGCCGTGCTTCCCTTTTCGAGCGGCACAACCGGCCTTCCCAAAGCAGTCATGCTGACCCACTTCAATCTCCTGAGTTGTCTTTACCAGGTTGTTCAGGTTCACGAAATTTCGGCAAACGATCTCATGATTAACCAGCTTCCTTTCTTTCATATTTACGGAATGACCGTTCTCATGGGAACATCCGTCATGGCCGGGGCCACTCAGGTTCTGGCAAGCCGTTTCCGGCCAGTGGACGAGTTCCTCTCCCTCTTCGAAACCTACCGACCGTCCCTTTTTTTCACCGTCCCTTTAATCGTCCAGGAATTCTGCCACCATCCTAAAGTTCCAACCATGGACTGGACCCGTCTCCGGTATGTCAATGCAGGAGGAGCGATCCTGTCTCCTGAGGTTCAGGAGAGGTTTACACAGATTACCGGGGTTCCCGTGATGGTAGGATATGGTCTTACGGAATCTTCACCGACCACCCATGTCACCCCCATCGGAAGGATCAAGAACGGATCGATCGGTCTTCCACTCTCTTTGACAGAAGATAAAATCGTTGATCCGGAGACGGGAACAAAATTGGGGCAACGGGAAGTCGGAGAGCTCTGGGTCCAGGGGCCGCAGGTGATGAAGGGATACTACAACGACCCAGAGGCAACGGCACAGACAGTAGTGAATGGATGGCTTCGGACGGGAGACCTTGCATGGAAGGATGAAGATGGATATGTTTTCATCGTCGACCGCCTCAAAGAGGTGATCAAATGTAAAGGACTCCAAGTCGCACCCGCTGAGATAGAGAACATCCTGGTCAGCCACCCGGATATACAGGATGCCGCTGTCATTGGTGAGTCCCATCCGGAATACGGCGAGGTTCCCATAGCCTATGTAGTGCTCCAGGGGAAGGCTACCCTCTCCCCGGAGGCCATCATCGAATATGCAGCCCAGGGACTGGCCAAGTACAAACGGTTGACCAGAGTGGTGTTCACGGAGGCGATTCCGCGCAGTCCTTCGGGTAAAGTGTTACGGCGGCTTCTGAAAAGTTCATCTCCTGTGTGAGCGCTGAAGAAATCAGACCATAGTTGAAAACGATCGAAGAAAAGAAGGAGGAATGAAATTGAACGAGGTAACCATTGTTAGCGCTGCAAGACTTCCCATCGGAAGATTTGGGGGGTCTCTCAGAGAGGTGAGCGATTGGGATATGGGGACGATCGTCATCGCAGAGGCGATGAAGAGAGCAGGTCTGAAAGGTAACGAAGTCGATGAGGTCATCATGGCTCACGGGTTTCGAACGGGCGATCTTCCTGCCAATTCTTCAAGGGCTGTAGCGCTTAAGGCTGGAATCCCGATTGAAATCCCCGAATTTACGATTAATAAGGCATGCGGGGGAAGTCTCAGGGCTGTCAGTTTAGCTGCCCAGCTTATCAAGGCTGGAGAAGGCGATGTCATGATTGCCGGAGGAATGGAAAGTATGAGCAGGGCCGCCTACATCCTGCCTAAAGTGAGATGGGGCAGCCGGATCGGAAATGCTCGGCTCGTCGATCAGCTTGTCCTCGTCGATCCGATTTCTGGCTTTTCATTGGGGGAGACCGGAGAAAATGTGGCCCAACTTTATAAAATCTCCCGTGAGGATCAGGATCGATTTGCTCTTCTGAGTCAGCAGAACGCTGAGACGGCTATCAAGTCGAATAAATTCAGGGAGGAGATCGTGGGAGTCCAGGTTTCCCAGCCTGGCAGACCTCCAGCAACTTTTGATACCGATGAACATCCGAGGTTCGGCACGACGCTGGAGGAGCTATCGAAGCTCAAACCCGCATTTAAACAGAATGGGACGATTACTGCTGGAAATGCAAGCGGCATCAATGATGGAGCCTCTGCAGTCGTTGTCATGTCTCGAAAAAAGGCAAAAGAGATGGGCATGCCTCCCCTCGTATCGATACGGTCTTATGCCTCTGTCGGAGTGAAGCCCGAGATTATGGGGATCGGCCCTATCCCGGCAACCCAGAAGGCTTTACAGAAAGCCGGTCTGGGCCTTAAGGACATCGACTTGATCGAATTAAACGAGGCCTTTGCATCTCAGTCCCTTGCCGTGATCAGAGAATTAAGGTTCGACATGGAAAAGGTAAATGTGAATGGTGGGGCGATCGCTCTTGGTCATCCCATCTCTGCAACAGGTTCCATTCTTCTAACCAAAATCATCTATGAAATGAAGAAACGAAAATCTCAATTTGGATTAGTGACCATGTGCATTGCAGGAGGACAGGGCATTGCGATGATTGTTGAAAATGAATAGACGGAGGATGGACATGTCCTACAAAAATCTGGTCTACGAAAAAGACGGGAGAATAGGCATTATCAAAATCAATCGGCCTGAGGTGAGGAATGTCCTCAATTGGGAGACATGGATGGAGCTGGAGGAAATCCTGAAGCAGTTGCATTCAGAACCCGATATCCGTGTAGGCATTATCACAGGCGCAGGGGATGAGGCATTCATTGCCGGAGCAGACCTTCGAATGCTCAAGGACAGAACCCCTCAGGACGCGATCAATGCTTCGAAGAAAGCGAATGAGATCCTCCTTTTTATGGAATCGATGGAAGAACCGATGATTGCAGCAATCAACGGTTGGGCCTTGGGAGGAGGCTGCGAGATCGCCCTCGCCTGCGATATACGGATTGCAAGCGAGAAGGCTCAAATCGGTCAGACCGAAGTGCGAGTGGGAATTATGCCTGGATACGGAGGGAATGTCCGTTTGATGCGTCTCATCGGAGCCGGCCGGGCAAAAGAGATGATCTATACCGGAAGGATTGTGAATGCAGCAGAAGCAGAACGGATAGGCTTGGTCAATCGGGTGGTCCCGCATGAAAAATTAATGGAGGAGGCGTTGGCCATGGCCCGGCAGATCGCCCAGGGACCCGCTTCTGTCCATTCAGCAAAACAAGCAATGTTTTACGCCTCTCAGCTCTCTTTGAGAGAAGCGTTGTTGAAGGATTCAGAGATCTATGGGGAGGTTTACAAAACCAAGGATTTTAAAGAAGGGGTGACCGCTTTTCTGGAGAAGAGAAAACCTGTCTTCAGGAACGAGTAGTACGCCTTCCTCTCTCCCCCCGAGACTGTGCCATAATGGTGGGCAAGGGACAGAGAGCCAGCTTCGGAAGCTTTAGAATTGCGGTTCTTTGAAGGTTATGGTTGACAACTTAATGGTTGAGAATCATGTTCCCATGATAAACAAGATTAGAATTGATTCGATAAATTGTTCCGTTCTAAAGCTCCCTCAGCCGTCTCTCTGTCCCCCGGCCGATCAGTAGACTTAGGGAGGGATGAGGGCATGCATGGGCCAGAGACTAAAGGAGGAAACAAGAACATGTTCTATGAATTCGATGAGCAGCAGAAAGAATTTAAGAAGAGAGTCCGGGAAATTTATGAGAGAGAGGTCAGCCCTTTAGTTGAGGAATACGAGCGAAAAGAGGCCTTCCCCGTCCAGCTTTATCCCATCCTGGGCGCAGAGCATCTTCTCTGCCAGCGGTGCCCCAAAGAATACGGAGGCCCTGGTTTGGACAAGATATCCGAGTGCATTACCGTGGAGGAGTTGAATCGGATCTGCGTGGGCATCGGGGCAAGCATTATGGTTCACGGAGGTCTCGCAACAGATCCCATTCTTCATTTTGGCTCTGACGAACTCAAACTCAAATATCTCTCTCCGGCAGTGCGGGGGGAGAAGATTGGAGCTTTCGCGCTGACAGAACCGAACGCCGGGTCCGATGCATCTGGGATTCAGACGACGGCTGTGAAGCACGGGGACACTTACCGGCTCAACGGTACGAAGACGTTCATCACGAATGGCACGATCTGTGATTTTGTGAGCGTCGCTGCCTATACTGATCCTTCCAAACGTGGAACAGGGATCAATCTCTTTGTGGTGGAGCGCGGAGACCAAGGATTTTCTGTCACCAAAACATTAAAAAAACTGGGGAACCACTCCTCGGATACCGCCGAACTGGCCTTTGATGATTGTGACGTATCGAAAGAAAGGATGCTCGGGAAACAGGAGGGCGGAGGATTAGCCCAGTTAGAAGGGACCCTGAAGTCAGGAAGGCTTACCTACGGAGCGAGGAGTACGGGCGTGGGCCAGGCAGCCTTTGAAGCCACCCTGTCTTACGTCAAAGGAACCCGGAGACAAGGCCAACTTCTTGCAAAATCACAGGCCGTTCGATTCATGATGGCAGAGATGGCGATGACCCTGGAGGCCATGCGATATATGACCTACCGGGGGGCGTGGCTTTTTGACCAGGGGTTGGCGACGATGAAAGACGCCTCCGTCGTAAAACTCTTCTGTAGCGAATCCGTCCAGAGTATCGTTCAAAAGGCAACGTCCATCCAAAAGAATGCCGGCCTGAGATCGGACAATCCAGTTCAGAGATTTCTCCGCGATGGAAGGCTCAGTAAGATTCCAGAGGGAACTTCTGAAATTCAGCACTTGGTGATCGCCACTGGATTGGGACTATAGTTACTAAATTCCAAGGGCGAGATCTGAAATGGTTCAAACACCAAACACTAAACTTCAAATCCTAAATAAACCCAAAATCTAAAACTCAAAGAATTATACCGTTTTGAGTTTTGTGTTTTTAACATTCGAGTTTATTTAGAGTTTCGAGTTTCGAGTTTAGGATTTCACATTTTTGTTTCGGATTTATACTAAACGCCCACGATTTATCGATAAGAAGGAGGCTTGGAGGAAGAGAATGGATTTTCAACTAACGGACGAGCAAAGGGATATTCAAAAGGCGGCGAAGGAGTTTGCCCAGGGAGAGTTCGATCCTGACCTGGCTTTAGAACTCGATCAGGGTGGGAAATTTCCGGTATCGATATGGAAGAAAGCCGCTCAATTGGGATTCATTGGAATTCATTATCCCGAAGAGTTCGGAGGCCAGGGGTGTGGCCTCTTTGAAAACCTTCTGGTCATCGAAGCCTTCTGTACGGTTGACTCCGGGATCGGAAGTGCCCTGGGCACTGTGGACCTCGGGGCGGAGGTCATTCTGAAATTTGGTTCTCGCGAACAGAAAAGGCAATTCTTGCTTCCGCTTGCAAGAGGAGAGAAATTTTTGGGCATTGCCTTTGGGGAGTCGGAGGACGGAAGGGACCTTACGGCCATTTCCACGATCGCGGAGAAGAGGAAGGATGGGTACTCCATCCAGGGCAAAAAAAGTTTTGTGCTGAACGCCTCTCTTGCGAATGCCTTCCTCACATTATGTAAAGAACCTCAAGAAGGGTGGATTACATTAATCGCGGAGCGGGAATCGAATGGTCTCGAAGTTCATCCTATTGAAAAGATGGGATTGCGAATGATCTCTTTTGATCATCTTCTTTTCAAAGATGTTCGGGTCTCTCTTTCAAACCGCGTGGGACAAGAAGGGGCAGGCATCGCACATGCTCATTACTGTCATCAGGCGATGGGACTCAGAAGTGGGGCTCAGGCCCTGGGTACCGCGCAAGGGGCCCTTGATCGTGCGATTACGCATGCTAAACAAAGGGAACAATTCGGTAGGAAGCTTTCACAATTTCAGGCGATTCGACACAAACTGGCAGACATGGCGGTGGGTGTTGAGGTGGCCCGATGGCTTACTTACAAGTCTGCCGCAGAGTACGATCAGGGAAAGATTGATCCCGGGTTCTTCTCCATCACCCAATTGGAGGTTGGGAGAAGATTGGTGGCAATTGTCGATGAAGCCCTCCAGATTTTTGGGGGGTATGGGTATATGGCGGAGGAGGCCATCGAACATTACTTTCGAGATGCCTGGGCAATCGGAGTGGAACTTGGAACGGAGGAAGAACAGAAGGATTCCATCGCTGAAATCATTTTGGGACCGCCTCGATAAAGAAACGATCTTTATTAAAGACAGAGCAAGATGCCCGCATAAGACACCGGAAGATGACGCCCGTTCTTTCACATTCCATTAGAGAGTCCAGAGAATTCTCCACATGAGACCTACATAAATCATCTTGACACGTTCAAGGGTTTAGGTATATATAGATTCTTGTATACAGTATCCAAAATTTCAAGCAGGAGGTGGCCATCCATGGAAGATTCCCAACTCTTCAAAGATATTACTGTTTTGAGTCTGGAACAGGCAACTGTCCTCCCCTATTTAACCCTCCGTTTGGCCGAGGAGGGAGCCAACGTTATCCGGATGGAACATCCCGTTTACGGAGATCCTAACCGACGAGTGGGAGATGATGTTTTGAGAGAAGATAGGATGTTCTCTTATTATCTCTCTATCAATTCAGGGAAAAAAGCACTCACCCTGGATTTAGGAACTCCAGAGGGACAAAAGATCCTCAAAGATCTCATTCTCAAGTTAAAGGTGGATATCTTTGCAACCAATCAACTCCCCAGAAATTACGCCAAACTCGGAATCGAATATGAAATGCTCAAGAAGATTAAAGAGGACATCATCTGGTTGGGAATGACCGGTTTTGGTCCACAGAGTAACGAAGCGGCTTACGATCCGGTACTCCAGGCAAGAGGTGGATTGATGGAACTCACAGGCGAGAAGGGAGGAAGTCCCCAGGTCATGGGAATCCCGCTCCCTGATATGGGTGCAAGCGAACACGGTTACGGTCTTCTGATGAAGGCTCTTTATAAAAGGGCAGCGACCGGTCAGGGAAGTCGGATTGACCTTTCGATGTTCGAAAGTACTGTCTCGTGGCTCACCCAAGCGATCACCCACACTGTCTCTTTCAAGAAAAAAGTGACTCGAAGGGGTAATACCCACGAATTCTTTGCTCCCGTTTCAGTCTATGAGACCAAGGACGGTTATGCCTATATTGCGGTGGGAAATGATAAACAGTGGGAGACGATGACAAAGATTCCAGAATTCGAAACCCTCTATAAAAAGGAATATGAAAGAAATGCTGGCCGTATTGCGGATGTAGATAATTTGAATAATGCCATTAATGCTATTACAAGAAAGTTCACGACGGAGCAAATGATTGAGATCTTCACAAAGGCTACCATTGCCATTTCCAAGGTGAACCCGATCGAAGAGGTGGTTGAAGACCCTTTGGTTAAACCGAACTTGCTTCGAAGCAAGGATCCCAAAACAGAGATGGAAATCACCATCGCACCTCCTCCCATCAACAACCCTTATCTCAAATCGATCAACCGTATACTCAGCTTTCCACCGCGTTTCGGAGAACATAACGAAGAGATTTATAGTAGACTCCTGGGATACAGTGCTGCCCAGTTGAAGGAATTCAAGGAGAAGAACATTATTTGAAGTTATGAGTTGCAAGTTTCAGAACTCAGCATTCGGAGTAAAAACACAGATCCATAAACCAGGCCTTTCCCTCTGTTTATTTGGAAATTGGGATTTTGGATTTGTTTGGGATTTGGAAATTGGAGTCTGGGATTTTTGAGCCCCAACAATCTAAGGAATTCTTGAAAAACAGCATGGTTCATTTAGCATCAAGAGTTGAAAGGAGAACGGTGTATGGCGCTTGATTTCACTTTTACCGAAGAACAAGAATTCTTCAGACAGATGGTTCGGGATGCAGTGAACCGTTTGATCATGCCGAAGGTGAAGGAACTGGATGAAAAAGAGGAATTCCCATGGGACCTCTGGAAAGAATTTGCCGCGCTGGGATATCTGGGTCTGAGGCATGAAGAAAAATATGGTGGAATGGCTACTGATACAATCTCTCAAATGATCTTCTATGAAGAATTGGCAAGAGGATCTTGCGGATTCTCCATGGCGGCCACCATGCAAATTCTCATGGGAACTTATTTCATTGCTCGCTTTGGAAACGAAAATATCAAACAGAGGATTCTCGTACCGGCAGTAAAAGGCGAGAAAATTGGGACGATCTGCTTCACCGAAGATCAATCCGGTTCTGACTTAGGTGGAACAAGGACCTTAGCAACCAAGGTGGATGGAGGCTGGAGAATTAACGGGAGAAAACAATGGATCACAAACGGACCGATCGCTGATTTTTGCACCTGCATGGCTACGGTTGATCCGAAACTGGGGCTCAGAGGTCTTAATTTTTATTTGGTTGAAAAGAAGACGGCGGATCGTGACGGGTTTGTCTCCGGCCAGAGGCTTCATAAACTGGGCTCGCGCTGCTCAGTGACGGGCGAATTGGTTTTTGACAATGCCTTTGTCCCTGATGAAAATTTCCTGGGTGAGGAGGTCGGAAAGGGCGTCCAGTACGCTGGGGATATTCTCAACGAAGTTCGCGTGATGACCGGGATGAACGCCCTGTCCATTGCGAAAGGGGCCATGGAAGATGCAAGAGAGTATGCCAAGAACCGGATTGCCTTTGGAAACCCCATCAGTAAGTATCAATTGATCCGGGAGAAGTTTGCAAAGTATTGGGCATGGTATGAGGTTTCTCGAAACTATCTTTACAAATGCACCTGGATGATCCAAAACAAGCTCCCTTGCACCAATGAGTGTATGATGGCCAAATATCACGCCACAGAGATGTGTATGTATGCCGTTGAAGAGGCGATGAGAATTTACGGCGGTAACGCCTTCTGCACAGAATATCCCCCCCAACGATACTGGAGGGATGCCAAGTTCCTGCTTTACGGTGGCGGCACTCACGAAGTGTTGTGCGATTATCTGGGAAGAATCTTTTTAAAAGATTAACAATCCGTGAGAGCGGGAGGCGTAAGTCGTGAGTGGGTTTACCCCTTACCCCTAACGCCTCGCTCCTTGCGGGTTCAGATGCATTGGAGGTTGAGGTGGAAATCTATGTCTTGGTGAAACAGGTTCCCGATCCGGAAGCGATCATAAAGGTAAAATCCGATTCTGAATTGGAGATCGAGAACAAATATTTCACCAACTTTTTCGATGAAATTGCCGTGGAGGCAGGTCTGAAATTGAAGGAAAAGTTCGGCGGCAAGGTCACGGTGTTGACCGTCGACAATAAACGGGTTGACGCCCTGAGAAGAGGAATCGCAATGGGTGCGGATGATGCCATTCAGATCACTGACCCTCTCCTGGAGGGCTCGGATCAGTTTGCCATTGCCAAAGCCCTGGCGGCCTATCTCAAAGATAGGCCTTTCGATTTAATCTTGGCCGGGAGGCAGGCCATGGATGACGATGCGGGTATCGTTGGGCCTGCTGTGGCCGAGCTCTTGGGGATTCCACACGTCAATACGATTATCGGCCTTGAGGTATCTGACCCAAAGCAAGAGGTGAAGGTGATCCGAGAGGTGGAGAGTGGGAAAGAAATACTCTCCTGCTCCCTTCCCGCACTCTTTACCTGTCAGAAGGGTTTATGCAATCCTCGTATTCCTCAGGTGATGAATGTGATGAAGGCCATGAAGGCACAGATGAAAAAGGTTGACCTCGCAGCTCTGGGGTTGAATGCAGCCGAAGCGGGTAGCCAAGCGGCTAAAATGAAAGTCCAAAAATACTTGCCGCCCCCAAAGAGACCCCCTGTAAGAATGATCAAAGAAGATTTCCCTGAGAATGTAAAGATACTGGTGAAACTCCTCAAGGAAGAAGCCAAGGTCATCTAAAATTGCCGATTTTAGATTGTCGATTTTTGATTCAAACTTGAAAGCCCCGTAGAGTCTTCAATCTAAAATCGAAAATCTGAAATCTAAAATTAATCAGAGGTGCATCATGTCTAATGAAATATGGGTCTTTGCCGAGCAACAAGAAGGAAAGGTAAGAAAAGTAACCTATGAACTTTTATCGGCCGGGGCTGAATTTTCAAAGAAAATCGGCTCTCAGGTTGCAGCAATCTTATTAGGAAGCGGGCTTCAGCAAGCTATTAAAAACCTGACTCCTTTTGCTGACAAAATTTACCTGATTGATGACCCATCCCTTGCCGCTTACACTTCGGATGCCTATTTGACCAATATGGCGGCCTTAATTAAGGAACATCAACCTTTTGTTCTTTTAGGAGGAGCCACCTCCACGGGAAAGGACCTTTTCCCAAGGCTCGCCATGCACCTTCAAACAGGTTATGCCCCTGACTGCACGGGTTTGGCCATGGAAGAAGATGGGAAGCTTGTTGCCAAACGTCCTCTTTACGGTGGGAAAGTCTTTGCAGAGATGGTCTTTTCTGAAGCCAGACCTCAGATGGTTACCGTCAGGAACAATACCTTTCTCGTCAATCAAGGTCTTAATAAGTCCGCCCAGGTCATCTCAGCTTCCTCGCAGGCGGATCCTTCTTCACTGAAAAAGAAGGTTGTCGGATTGGAGAAAACGGCAGGAACAAAATTGGATATCACAGAGGCTGAAATCGTGGTGGCTGCCGGAAGAGGGATCAAAGCACCTGAAAATTTCAAGATCCTTGAAGAACTGGCAGATGTGCTCAATGCCTCAGTGGGAACGACGCGAGCCACGGTGGATGAAGGCTGGAGAGATCAGAAGGACCAGATCGGAAAGAGCGGAAAGAATATCTCTGCAAAACTGTATATGGCCTTTGGGATTTCGGGGGCCATCCATCATGTTTTGGGGATTGGAACGTGCAAAACGGTTGTGGCAGTGGATACGGACCCAAATGCCCTCATTTTCAACTACGCCGACTATGGGATCGCGGGAGACCTCTTCCAAATTGTACCAGCCCTGACAGAAGAATTGAAAAAGGCCTTTGCGGCAGACAAATAATGTACAAAGCACAGTCAGTGAGAAGCACCAAATGCCAAGGTTACAGTGTCATTAGGTCAATAAGTCATTAGTCATTGAATGACTTAATTACCCAGTGACTTAATGACCGAAAAGAACTTGGAACCAGGTTGGGATTTTAAGCGCTCTGCGCTCTGCGCTTAGCGCTATGCGACAGGTTATGGATAAAGTGGATGTCATCATTGTGGGAGGAGGCTTAGCAGGCCTTTCCTGCGCCTACGAGTTGGCCGATTCCGGAATGACCGTCATCGTCCTCGAAAGAGGCGATTTCTCGGGAAGTAAAAATGTGACAGGAGGAAGAATCTATCTGAGTCCTCTCCGATCTTACCTTCCGGACCTTTGGAAAGAGGCACCGTTAGAAAGGCACGTAGCGAAGGAATTCATTACCTTGTTGGGCGAAGCCAACTCAACGACCTTTGAAATTTATAGTGACCGTTTCAATCGAGAACCCTACCCCAGTTACACCATCCTCAGGGCAAAATTCGACCGCTGGCTCGCCGATCTTCTTACGGAAAAGGGAGTTTTCGTCATCCCTCAAAAGAATGTAAATGATCTCATCAGAGAGGGAGAGAAGGTCATCGGCATCAGGACGGAGGACGAAGAGATCGGGGCAGACTGCGTCGTTGCGGCAGATGGAATCCTCTCGTTCCTGGCCGAGAAAGCAGGACTCCGGCAGCCCTTCAAGCCCCAGCATTTTGCCCTGGGATTCAAAGAAATCATTGCCCTTGATCCAAAAATCATTGAGGACCGATTCCGAGTTGGAGAAAAAGAAGGTGCAGCCCAACTCTTTGTGGGAGCCCTGACCAAAGGCGTCCTGGGAGGAGGATTTCTTTACACCAATCAAGACAGTCTCTCATTGGGAATCGTCGTTGGAATTCATTCTCTCAATCAGAGAGAACCCCGTCAGGAAATTTATAAATTCTTAGACGAATTTAAAGAAAGGCCCGAGATAAGAACTCTGATCAAGGGCGGAGAGTCCATGGAATATTCTGCTCACCTTATTTCTGAGGGCGGCATCCACATCAAGCCGAAGGTCTACGGAGATGGAATTTTGATCGCAGGGGATGCAGCCGGCCTGGGCCTCAACATGCTGGTCACTGTGAGAGGCATGGAATATGCCATGGCATCAGGAGTTCTGGCAGGTCGGACAATAAAAATGGCGAAGGAGAAAAACGATTTCTCAGCCTCGACCCTGTCCTATTACGACAAACTTCTCAACGAAAGCTTCATCATGAGAGAGATGAACAATTATCAAAACACCCTTTCGGTTCTGGAGAACGAGAGACTTTTCTCTAAATATCCCCAGGCGATCTCGAATCTCTTCGAAAAAGTGATGAGCGTCGATGAGAATCCCAAAGAAGGTCTTTACAAGACCATCTCCCGGGAACTAAAAAAAGACTTTTTCAATTTCCAAACATTCAAAGATTGGTTACAATTTAGGAAGATATGAGGTTAAATGCCAAGAAGGAAGAATGGAATGATGGAAGCTTGGAATATTGGGTTTTTGAAGTAGATTCTTGACTTCTTTTACGCTTACATTATTCCATTATTCCAGGATGTATGAGGTCTGCTGATGAAAATCACGGAGAAGTTGGCTCTCGATGCTTTTAAGAACGATAAGGAAACCCATATCACCCTGGATCAAAAAGTCTGCCACACCTGCAAAGAACGATTCTGCATTTATGCCTGTCCGGCAAACCTGTACTCCCTTAATGAAAAGGGAGAGATGATGGTTGAGTTTGCCGGTTGCCTGGAATGCGGCACTTGCCAGATTGCCTGTATCTACGGGTCCGTGAAATGGAAATATCCCCGGAGTGGCTTCGGTGTACAATATCGCTTTGGATGATGAAAAACAGATTGATACGAACTTTAGACAAGGCCCTCGATCTCGGATCCTCATTTCACTCGATCTTGTCTCCTGCACAGATTTCATCTTCCTATGGAGGCTCTAATCCAAACGCATGATTTCTTTTAACTAAGAGGCCCCCTACCCTCCTCTCTCCACCTGCCTACCGGCAGGCAGGCGCTGGGGAGACGGAGACGGGGGAATTCGTTGAAGGGGGAAAAGTATGGAATACAAAGATATTGAATTGATCAGAGAAGAAGAGATCGGTTTGATCTACCTCAATCGGCCTGAGGTTCTCAATGCCCTGAGCGAGACGATGAAAAATGAGTTGATCCACGTGCTGAAAGAGACCGAAGAAGATGATCGCATCCGGGTGATGATTCTAACCGGACGCGGCCGGGGTTTTTGTGCCGGTGCCGATCTGAACCGGTTTGTTGAAGCTCAAGAAAGTGATAAGGATCATAAAAAGAAAATAAGGTTCGGGTCACTCGATTTACCCAGGGCCTTCGTACAGTATCCCAAACCAATCATCGCGGCCATCAATGGGCCGTCTTATGGTTTTGGCTTCACCGTCACCCTCACTTGTGATATTCGCCTTGCTTCTGACAGGGCGAGATTCAGCCTTGCCTTTGTCCGGATAGGGGTCACTCCGGAATTCTGTAGTACCTATTTTCTGCCCAGGCTGGTCGGGTACGGCAAGGCCGCAGAACTCATCTTCAGTGCCAGGCCCTTCGATGCTCACGAGGCATTAGAAATCGGGGCGGTGAACTACGTTTTCCCCCACAACCGACTCATGTCCGAGGCCAAAAAGATGGCCAAACAGATTGCCTCCATGCCCCCAACTGCCATCCAGAAATCAAAAGAACTCCTG
>Ga0315282_10004979_pt1 | contig 22835 bp, 11 predicted proteins | sample YL17G07_20_MG_FD_203693 | JGI IMG/M metagenome (GOLD analysis project Ga0315282, IMG submission 203693) | Sediment microbial communities from Yellowstone Lake, YNP, Wyoming, USA - YL17G07_20 | ecosystem: Environmental > Aquatic > Freshwater > Lake > Sediment | place: USA: Wyoming | collected... | reverse complement strand
GGAGCGCGCGCGTTCGCACAAGGTCCCCGTGGGCGTGGCGGCTCACGTGCCCGCTGCGCACGACTGGGTTGACAGCCTGAAGCTGGTTGATTTCCACGTCGTGTGCTTCTTCAACTGCGGCAGCGTGCACGCCAAAGCAGGCCACCGCTTTCGGCTCGGCGACGCCTACCGCGCCGTGGAGTGCATCCGCCGGCTGCAGAAGCCGTGCATCGGCTACAAGATCATGGGCGCCGGCCGCATTGACGCGGCGATGGCGTTCGAGTTTGCCTTCGACAACATCAAGCCCACGGACGTGGTGAACGTGGGCATGCACCGCGGCGACAAGGACAACATGGTTGAGGAGGACGTGGCCCTGGTACAGCGGATGCTCACGACCGCTTGAGGTTCTCGCGCACCCACTGCTGGAACGACCTGAGCCATTCCCACTCATCCGCGTGTTGCGACAGCGCCAGAAAGCGCTCGACCTCGCGCAGTGGCAGGAACGGAAAACTCAGGCTCCTCCCGCAGAGCTTGTACGCACCGCGCTTCAGATGGTACACGCGCAGCCGCCGGCCATCGTAGCGCCACAATTCCGCAACGCCCAGGGCCGCGTACACGGCCTGCCGGTCCAGCGCACTGGTCGTCACATCAATCTCAACCGCCAGATCCGGCGCCGGATGCCGCTGCGGGTCAAACTCGGAGACGTCGTTCAGGAGCGACGCGGACTTGATGTAGTAGCATTCGTCCGGTTCCAGGCCGCGCTCCAGGTCCTCGCGGCGGAATGTGGTGGAACCGCGGCTCTTCGTCTGTATGCGGAGTTCGAACGCCACTGTTTCGATGATGCGCCGCAAGGCGATCTTGTACCTCTCGTGAGCAGGCGATGGCGACATGAGTTCGAGGCTCCCCCTGTCATAGGTCACGAAGATGTGGCGGTCGGCGAGCGACTTCAGCAGGAAATCGTAAAACGCCCAGTTCATCCCGTGCAGCACGAAGCGCTGGTCGGTCTGCTGTGGGGACGACGCAAGCGTAGCGGGCATACTTTCATCTCCAGTCGGCCGTTAGCCACTCGACATCATATACCGAAGCGGGGAACCGGGAAAGCGCAATCCATGCCCGCGCGACGCCTGGCCGGTCCGCGGCGAAAAGCTCAGCGCGGGGAACCGGTTGCGGTGCCGCCGGCGCTCTCCCGGTCGCGGAACTTGCGGACGTCTTCGTTGAGCAATTCGCGCAGTTTGTCCTGGTGCGCCATATAGTTGTGCAGGTCCTGGACGAACTTGGCCGGCCGCACGCGCGTCTCGGAATTGAGCCAGCGCCGCACCGACGCGTTGAGTTGCTCGACCAGCCCCATCTGCGTCTCGACGTAGGTCTGGATGTTCTGCTTGGTCTTGTACGGCCGGCGTTTGCTCTCGTTCTCCCAGTAGCGCTTGATGTCCGCGCTGGCCGACGCCTGCTGTTCCCGCTGGTTGTCAACGTAGGCGTGGACGTTCTTCACGGTGTTGTTGCGGCGGGTGTTGACTTCGTTATCGAGGTAACGCTTGACGTCCTCGCGCAGGTTCTCCGGCAGTGCGCGCTGGTGGTCCACGTATGTCTGGATGTCGGCCGCGGCCTTATCCGACAGCTCCTTCTGATGGCGCCACCACGTGTCCACGTCCTTGCGCAGTGCCTCCGGCAGGCTTTCCTGATTCTGCACGTACGTCTTGATATCGTCGCTCGATTTCCTGGCGTTGTCCTCCTGGACCTTGCGATACCGGCGCACATCTTCGCGCAGGTCCGCCACCTTGGCCTGGTGGTTGGCGATGTAGTCGTCGAGCAACGTTACGAGCTTGTCGCAGCGGTCAATCTGGCCGGCCTTGTAGCGCCGCACGTCGTCGCGCAGGCCGTCAATCTGCCCGCGCTGGTGCTCCCAGTAATCGTTGATGTTTTTCTCGGTGGCGCCCGGACGCCTGACGCTGTTCTCGCGCCAGTACTTCGCCACGTCCTGCCGCAGCTCATCGGGCAAGCTGCGCTGGAAATCAACGTACGTGTCCACGTCCTTCACCACCGCGTCCGCGAGATGCTCCTGCAACACCCGGTACGCCCGGATGTCGGCGCGCAGGTCTTCCGGCTTGGTGGCCTGGTAGGCGTAGTAGTCGTTCACGTCATCCAGCGTTTCCTTGGCCAGCCGTTCCTGCAGGACGCGGTAGGTGCGGATGCTGTTGTTCAGACGCTCGACCTGCTCGGACTGATTCGCGTAATACTGCTCGACTCGCCGCCCGGCGTCGTCCGCCGTGTCCCTGTCAGCGCCGATGCAGCCGGCCAGCAGGAAAGCGATGGGAAGCAAAGCAGACGAGCGAGACATGCCCTGCTTAGTACCGCATTTGTCCGGAAAGGTCAACCGCCAGATACGGAAATGCGGCCCGGTCTTGCCGCAGGTCCCTCCTGTGGGGTTCTGCCGGGCCAGTGCACAAGTGCACATTGAGCGCACTGGCACGGAGCGTTTTTTGGGCTTGACGCCTGAGCCTGGAACTGTTGTAATTCAGCAATTGTGCCAGGATTAGTAGTTTTCCGCGCAACAGCTCGACGTGTGTAACGACAGGCTTTGTAAAGGGCATCCTGTTGGGAGTTCACCAGCATGGCAGCGAACACAGTGTGGGGTCTGGACATCGGCAACTCGGCCATCAAGGCGATCAAGATTGTGCGCACGGCCGATGGCTGCAAGATTGACGAGTTCGATATCGTTGACATACCCGTCAGTGAGGACGAGAAGGACCGCCCCCAGCGCGTCCGTGCCGCCTTGCAGACGCTGACGACGAACCACCGGTTTGGCAGTGATCCTGTGCACGTTGCTGTGCCTGGCAACGTCTGTCTGCACCGCGAGTTCCAGCTTCCGCCGGGTTCGGAGGACAAGCTGGCCGACCTCGTCCAGTACGAAGCCAAGCAGCAGATTCCGTTCCCGCTGGAGCAGGTGGAATGGGGCTTCGAGCGGTACGATGACCCGAACGGCGTCGGCGTGGCCCTGATCGCCGTGCGCAAGAACGATATTCAGGACTTGCTCGCGCTGGCCGAGGCGTTCAGGCTGAACGTGCGCGGCATCACCCCCTCCGCGCTGGCCCTCTTCAACTTCTGCCAGTACGAGTTCAAACCGGATGGCACCGCCCTGATCCTCGATGCCGGCGCCAAGGGCATTGATTTCGTGGTGATGAACAAACGGCAGATCTACTTCCGCACTATCCAGATCGCCGGCCGCGAGATCACGCGCGTGCTGGAGAATAAGTTCAAGCTCCCGTACGAGAAAGCCGAGGAACTCAAGCGGAACGTCACCAAGTCGCCGCAGGCCGACAAGATCCTGAGCGTGATTGAACCCACGATGCGCCAGATGGGCGCCGAAGTGCAGCGCACTATCGGCTTCTACAAGTCCAAGGCGCGCGGGCAGCGCATTCAGCAGTGCTATCTGCTCGGCCACACCTTCCGCCTCCCCAAGATGGCCGAGTACCTGCAGACGCAGGTGCGCGAGGCGCCCTTCCTGCTGGTCGAAGGCCTGCAGCGCGTGAAGCTGGATTACAGCATCAACGCGGAAGTCTGGAACACCGAGTTCCCCACCATGGCTGTCGCGATCGGCCTGGGCATCCAGGGGCTGGGCTTGAGCGAGCTGACCCTGAACCTCATTCCGCAGCTCAAGAAAGAGGAGATCGCGCGCGCCAAGTGGAAGGGTTGGCTCGCCGCCTCGGCCGCCGCGATCCTGGCCACCCTCGGCTACTCGTACGTCGAGGCCGGCAAGGCCAGCGAGAAGTACCAGGAGCGGCTGAAGGAAGTGGAGGTCGCCGAGAAGGAAGCCAACAAGTATCAGGATGAGGAGCAGAAGGCGATTGCCGGCCTGCCTGAGCAGGAACTGCTGCTCAAACGCTACACGCGGGTGGCCCACGATGCCGGCAAGCTGGTTCAGGCCTTCCCGCGCCTGGCTGGTCTGCGCACTGCCGAGAACAAACCGTTCTTCGGCCCGGACAACAAGATCCTGCTCACCAGTCTGTACATCTCCCGCATCCCGTTCGGCGCCAAGCCCGACGGCCTGCCTGAAGGAGCGGACCGCGGGAGCTTGAAGAACTCCGAAGCCTTGCACGGCGGCAAGAGCTTCTACGCGCCGCTGGGCAACCCGCGGACGGCCGACCCCTCCACGTTGCCCGCCGAGTCGCGCCCCGACGTGCCGGTGGTCGTGGTCATGACCGGTGAGGTCGAAAGCGCTGTGGCGCTGCAGACCCTGTCCAAACTGGAAGAGGCGCTGCGCAAGCTCGAGGAAGTGAAAGACGTCCGCATTGAACGCACGGACGCCGGCCCGGCGTACGTCGAGCCGCAGTTGGAGTACAACTGGACGGACGGCACGCTCAAGCCGCCGAGCGACAAGGCGGCGGCGCCCGCCGTGCCCGCGGCCGGCGCCCCGGCTGCGCCCGCTGCGCCCGCTGCGGACGTCCCCAAGGAGAAGAAGATACAGGCCGTGCTGTTCCACGCCATCATCCGCTGGAACGACAAGTCCGATCCCGACCTGGAGCCGGTCGAGACGGCAGGGCCGGCCCCGACGGAGAAGAAGCCGGCGCCTGGCCGGAAGCGCTGACGCACTGGCCGGACTGAAGAACAGGGCACACTGGCAAGGAGATTGGCCTCGTGGACTTCAAGAAGAACATCTTCTGGATTGTCATCGCTGTGGTCGTACTGGCGGGCATTGCAGTGTGGGCCATCAAGGTCCCGGCCGTCAACACGGTGACCACCAAGAACCGGGACGATTGCCTGAAGAAGGTCGACGCTTTCAAGAAGCTGGCCGAGAACGCCAACAAGGACGACAATCTCAAGAACCCCAAGCACATCAGGCTGGCTGAAGACTACAAGAGGAAAGTCGGCGAGCAGGTAGACGCCTTGAAGAAGGAACTGCAGGCCCGGAAGCTCGCCGTGCGCTTCGACGACGCCCCGGCGGACAGCGGCAGGTTCGATATCTGGCTGAGCGAACTGCGCGCGAAGCTGGCGGAGAAGGCCAAGGCTGCCGGCCTGCAGCTTCCCGCGGACGCCGACAAGTTGATGTTCAAGGAGCCCAGCACTGACGACAAATCCGCTGAAGTTGAGCGGCACCGCGACTACCGCCTGCGCCAGATGGCCATCATCGAAGAGGTCGTTAACGTGCTGTGCAAGAAGGTCGCGAGGCAGCAAGTCCTGAGATTCGAGGCGGACAAGGACAAGGCCGAGCCGCAGGAACAGGTTGACGCCAGCGCCATCGCCTTCGAACGCATTGTCGTCGCCCCCCCGAAGAGCATGCTGGCATCCAAGGAAGGAGGCAAGGCGGCCGGGAAGTCCAGCAGTGCGGGCAAGGAGATCATTGTCGCAGCCGAAGACCGCGCACGGAATTGGACGGAGGACGCCTACAAGCGCGCCGGCCGCCAGAGCCTGCCTAGCCGGACCAGCACCGTGCCCGAGCTGCCGTACGCCATCACCAGCGTGGATGTCCAGTTCGTGGCCCCGCTGGTGGCGGTGCCGGCCATTGCCCAGGGGCTGGAGACCTCCGAGCGCTGGGCCGCGGTGGCGTCCCGGATCGAATACCAGCGCTGCACGGCTCCCTTCCCGCCGGCCAACGATCCGAAGATGGCCAAGGCGGGCCCGGTGCCCGGTCTCAACACGCACTACCAGGAAGCTCCCGTGCGCGCGCTCGTGTCGCTCGACCTCTACGAGTATGACGAAGCGAAGGCCAAGGCTGCGGCGGCAGCGGCAGCAGCGGCGGCGCAGCCAAAGGCGGAGCCGAAGAAGAAGTGAGGCGCAGAACGTGATCCGCAGAACGTGAAAGGCAAGAGGCTGGCGCGTTTCTGGCGTTTCACGTTTTGGATTCGAGGAGAGAACCATGAACGTGCTGAAGAACCATGGCGAGAAGATCGTGCTGGCCGTCGTCGTCGTGGTCTGCGCTCTTTTCGCGTACATGGAATGGAACGCCGCGGAAGCGGAGCCCAAGGAACTGCAGGAGCTGGAGTCCTACAAGGAGAAGATCAAGGTCGCCATCACGCAGGGGAAGCCGTCCGACAAGTACCCCTTCGGCCCGCAGGCAGCCGCCAAGGTTGGGCAGGCCAAGGAAGCCTACGACGCCAACCTCGAGCGGGCCACCAAGAAGCCCGAGGCGGACATCCCTGCCTACGTCGCCTACCCGGTGGTGTCGCGGCCGTTCGTGGACCCCAAGGGCCGGCCCCTCACCGACGACGAGTTGACCCACCATGAGTACGCGGAGCTGATGCCGCTGGGCGAAGTCAAGGCCGAGGGCGACCACGGCCGCGTTTTCGTCACCTTCCAGTTGCCCAGGAAGATGAAATACATGGACGTGGTCCGCGTGGAAGTCTTCCGCGGCATGGCCGCCGACAAGATTGACACGTCCCAGGCCTACGGCACCGTGGCACTCGGCCCCGAAGACCTGCCGTCCGACACGGCGGCGCCCGCCAAAGAGGCCGGTAAGGAGGCGACGGCCGCGGCCGAGAAGCCCACGGACGACAGCGAGATGAGCACCGGCGCGAAGCGGCGCGCCGCGCGCGCCGCGGCGGGCGAAACGGAAGCGCCCACGCGGGGCCGGACGCGGGAGAAGGAGCCGAAGAAGACCGAGGAGATCCCCGCCGAATACGCGGACGTGAAGGTCTTCTCCGACACGCACGTCGAACCGAAGAAGACCTACTATTATCAGGCGCGCCTGATCGGGCGCATGGGCGTTGCGGACGGGAAGCGTTTCGAGACGAAGAACGCGGCCGGCGCGGTGACCAGGGTGACGATCATCCACGCGCCGAAGAGCGCCAAGACGGTCGCGTCCAGCAAGCCTAACGTCGTTCTCTACACCACCGATCTCTCCGGCGTCGCCAATGCCACGCCGCCGGCCAGCTTCCAGATCCGCCTCGCCGGCACGTCGGGGCGCATTGACCCGCCGGGCACGGCGGAGTTCAAGCGGACCAAGGAGTACAAGGGCACGTTCGCGGTCCGCGTCTGGGTGACGGAAGCGCAGGCGTGGAAGGAGAAGACCATCGAGGCTGCGCCAGACGACCCGCTCAAGGGCACTATCACGTACAAGGCGGCTGACGGCGGCGACAACAAGACGGTGGAATTCGACTCGGGCTACAAGCTGGTCGAGATCAAGTGGGGCGAAACCGTGCGCGAGACCGAGGTCGAGGAACAGGAGATGGACAAGGACGGCAACCCGATCGTTGACAAGAAGACGGGCAGGCCCAAGACGGTGAAGGTGGTGAAGAAGAGCGAGCCGATACCGAACGAGGTCGCCGTCCTGGACAACGTCGCCGAGAAGAAGCTCGAGGACTTCCCGAAGCGGGCGGACTTCGTGGGGCGCAAGAGCAGCCTCGCCTACTACCAGCGCATCTATGACGAACAGGAGAAGGCGGCGAAGGTGTTCAAGCACACGATGGAGAAGGTGAAGGAACGCGTCAAGGCCGCGGACGCCGCCAGGGCCGCCGAGAAGGGCGCCACGGAAGAGACGCAGCCCGCCGACACCATCAAACTCGGCCGCTGAAGAGAGCTTTCACAACAGCAAGCCGGGGCCTTTCAGCCCCGGCTTTTTTGTGCCCGGTTTCCCTGGCGCCGCCCGTTACGTCCCGTGCGGTGTTTCTTCGAGGAAGCCTTCGAGCTTGCGGGAGCGGACGGGGTGCTGCAGCTTGCGGAGCGCCTTGGCCTCGATCTGCCGCACGCGCTCGCGCGTCACCTTGAACTTCCGGCCCACCTCCTCCAGGGTGTAGGTGTAGCCGTCGCCCAGCCCGTAGCGCAGCTTGATAATCTCGCGCTCCCGGAACGTCAGCGTGTCCAGCACCTGCTCGATCTTGTCCTTCAGCATCTCGTAGCTCGCCACGCTCACCGGCGACTCAACCGACTTATCCTCGATGAAATCGCCGAAGTAGGAGTCGTCGGAATCGCCGATCGGCCGGTCCAGCGAGATGGGGTGCTTGCTGATCTTCAGGATGCGCCGCGTCTCGGCGATGGACAGCCCGGCCTCCTCCGCCAGTTCCTCCACGATCGGCTCGCGGTGCAGTTCCTGCACGAGCTGCTTGCTGATCTTCCGCAGCTTGCTCATCGTCTCGATCATGTGCACGGGAATGCGGATGGTGCGGGCCTGGTCCGCGATGGCGCGCGTGATGGCCTGCCTGATCCACCAGGTGGCGTACGTGCTGAACTTGTAGCCGCGCTGGTACTCGTACTTCTCCACGGCCTTCATCAGCCCGGTGTTGCCCTCCTGGATCAGGTCGAGGAACTGCAGCCCGCGGTGGCGGTATTTCTTGGCGATGGAGACCACCAGGCGCAGGTTGCCGGCGCTGAGCTGCTTCTTGGCGCTCTCGAAGGCCGCGTAGCGGCGGTCCATCAGCTTGACGCGCAGATGGAGTTCCTGCGGCGCCTCCTTGACCGTCTCGACGATGCGTTCCACGCGGCGCTTGAGCCGCTCGAGCTTGTCGCTCTTCTCCGGGTTGCCCTCGATGTTCCGTATCTCCGCGAGGTAGCTCTGCCCCTGCCGGTCGAACTCGCGGATCCTGTCCATCAGCGGCAGGAGCTTCTTGGTGCGGAGGCCGAGCTCTTCGAGCAGCTTGGCCGCGTTAAAACGGCGTTCCTTGAGGACCAGCCGGATGACGAGCTTGCGCTGGCTGAGCAAGGCCGTGTCCTCGAGCTGCGCCAGGTCCTGGGCGTTGCGGTCGAGAATTCGGCGCAGCGTCTCGAGGTGTCCTTCCTTGCGCTCGAAAATGTCGTCGCGTTCGACGCCGGAGGAGCCGGAGGTCTGGACGGTGCGGTCGAAGGCGAGGTCGGCGCGGTTGAGGGCTTCGAAGATCTCGATAGCCTTCTCGATGACCCAGTCGTTGGTGAGGACTTTGCGGCGGAAGCCGTTGTTCATCAACTCGATGGTCTTCGCCAGCTTGATCTCCTGGTCCCTGGTGAGCAGCGGGATGGAACCCATTTGGCCGAGGTACATGCGGACGGGGTCGTGCAGCTCGCGGCCTTCAGCTTCCTCGTCCACCACCGGCTCGTCTTCATTGACGATCACCGGGCCCTCGTCGGCGCCGCTGTCGCGCGTCTCGGCGCGGCTGCGGATCTCGACTTCCTCTCCCAGCTCGATGCCGCTCTCCTCGATTTTCGTCAGCACGGCGTCAACGAGCTCGGGCGTCTGGATCTCCGGTGGAAGCTGCTGGTCCAGTTCCTCATAGCTCATCAGGCCGGATTCGCGATACCGTTCGACGATCTTCTCAACGTCCTCTTCCTGCTTGGCCGTCAAAGTAGCGTGGGCATGTACCAAGATTACTTTCCTCCGGAGAGCAAAACGTAACACGTGAAACGTAAACAGCCCGCGCACGCCGTCCTTTGCGTTTCACGCCTCACATTTCACGCTGAAGCTTTGAGTCTGCTTGCCTCTGTTCCTTGCGTCGCTCGTCGCCGCCCCGTCACCAAAACCGTAAAGTATACCCCACGAAAAGCGGATGTTTCAAGTTTCGCGGCCTAAGTTTCCGGTTTTCCTTAGCACCGAAAGCGAAACGTAAGGCATGAAACGCAAAAGACTTATGACTCTCCCTGCGTGTCCCTCACCTCTCACATCTCACGTTTCACCTCTGATGTTGCGTTCCTCCCGGCCGCTTTCAGCCTCGCCATCTCCTTCCGTAATGCTACCACATTCCCGTACGCCTCGGCTTGTGCCTTCGCGTCACCCGTCAGCTTGGCGTGAGTCATCCGGCGTTCCGCCGCCTTGATCCGGCCCTCCAAATCAGCCCGCCGTATCTGGCGGACGCACATTCCTAACCGCAGTTCCGGCTTAAGTTTAGCCCCTTCGGGCGGCGATTCGGCCAAAGCAATGCACAGGGCGCGTGCACCGTCAACGACCGCGTTCCCCTCCCCCTGCGCAGTCTGCAATCTCTGCAGCACTTCCCGCGCCACAACCGTTCCCGGACTGCCGTCCGCCAGTACCGCTGGATCAGGCGGCAGCTTGCCCTCGCCCAGCGCCTCCAGCACAGCCTGCCCAATCGCCCGCTCCGGTTTGCCGGCCAGGCTCGCCAAGTCCACCTCGGTTACCGCCTGTTCCATCCAGGCGGGCTGGTGGAACAACAGCCGGAGCAACTCGCGCTCCATCGCCGCCAGTTCGCTCTCCGGAGGCGGAACGTTGCCTGCCTCCGACTGCGCTGCGTCGTCCTCCGCCCTGGAGCCCGCGGCGGCGTGCCGCACCTCGTACCGCAAGTCCTCCTCCCTGACATTTAGACGCCGCATGATCTCGTAGCGGTACTGGTTTCTTCTTGTGTTATCGGGAACGAGCGACACTAACTCGATCAATTCCTTCGCGGCGCTTGCCACGCCTGCCGGCGTCAGCAGGTCGTGCTTCCGCCGGACCATCTCGAACTTGTACTCGAACAGCTCCTGCGAATGCTGCAACGCCTCCTCGAACGGCTCCCTGCCCTTCGCCAGCAGAAAATCGCACGGGTCCTTGTCCGCGCCGGGCAGCCGCGCCACCCGCGCGGGCATTTCCTCCTGGAAGAGCACCGTCAAGCTGCGTTCGCTCGCTTTGGCGCCGGCGGCGTCCGAATCCGTCAGCAGCACCAGGTCGTCGGCGAAGCGCCGCAGGTGCCGCACGTGCTCCGGCGTGATCGCCGTGCCCAGGCACGCCACCACGTTCGTCACCCCGAACTGGTGGCACATCATCACGTCGGTGTACCCTTCCACCAGCACCGCGCGGCGCGTCTTCACGATCTGCTCGCGCGCATGCTCCAGCCCGTACACGGTCTTCGTCTTGCTGAACAGGACCGTGTCCCGCGTGTTCAAATACTTCGGCTCGCCATCGCCCAGGATTCGCCCGCCGAAAGCAACCGTCCGGCCCTGAGCGTCCGCGATGGGGAACATCAGCCGGTCGTAGAAAAAATCGCGCAGCGAACCGTCGTCGCGTTGCGTGGCCAGGCCGGCCATCACGATCGCCTTCGCCGGCGCTCTCTGGCTCTGCAGCCGCGCCAGCAGGGGCGAACCGCCGGGCGGCGCGTACCCCAGCCCGAAGCGCTCGCAGGTGTCGTCGGACAGTCCGCGTTTCCTGAGGTACTCGCGCGCCGCCTTGCCCGCGCCGCCCAGCAACTGCTCGCGGTAGAACTTGCGCGCCGCGTCGTTCAGGCGGTACAGGTACGTTTTCCAGTCGCTCTCCTTCTTGTACTGCTCCGCCGCCTTCGGGTCGAACTCGATCCGTATCCCGGCCCGTTCCGCCAGCATCCTGAAGGCTTCCGGGAAATCCACGCGTTCGTGCAGCATCACGAACGTGAACACGTCGCCGCTCTTGCCGCAGCCGAAGCACTTGAAGTACTGCCCTTCCGGGTTGACGTTGAACGACGCCGTCTTCTCGCGGTGAAACGGGCAGCACGCTTTCAGGTTCCGTCCCGTGCGGGTCAGTTTCCCCACGGCGGCCTGCACCACGTCCACCAGGTTACTGGCTTCGCGCACGCGCCGCTTCAGGTCTTCTGAGTACAGACTTGGCATGGAACCGTGATTCTCGCCGAGTACCATGCACACAATCACATCCTTGCCGCCATGTCAAGCGGCAGAAAGCCCGCTGCGCCGTGTCTGCAAACGCACACTTGCCTTTCCCGCCCGTCTTGCCTACTGTGGCTCTCCAACCCACTGAGGGACCCGACCATGCCCGCGTCACCTGACGACTTCACTCACCCGCTGGACCGCGCCGCGCTCGAGAAGCTCCAGGCCATCCCGCTGTTCCCGGCCTGCGTCAAAGCGTTCATGAAGTTCTTCCCCGAACGCATTCTGCGCGGCCTCAACATGGCCAACAAGGTGCGCCTTGGGCCGAACCAGCTTCCCGAGCTGTACCGCCATCTGCCGCCCGTCTGCAAAACGCTGGGCATCGCCGAGCCCGAGTTCTACCTGGAGATGAACCCGTACCCGAGAGCCTACACCTACGGCGACAAGCAGGTCTTCGTCACCATCACGTCCGGCATGGTCGAATGCCTCGAAGACGACGAACTGCACTGCGTGGTGGCGCACGAATGCGGGCACATCGTCTGCCATCACGTGCTCTACCACACCATGGCCAGAGCGCTCGTCATTGTCGGCTCGATGGTCTTCGGTCCGCTGGCGGCGCTCGCCAAACCCGTGCAACTGGCGCTGCTGTACTGGATGCGCCGCAGCGAACTCTCCGCCGACCGCGCCGCGGCCGTCGTGCTGCGCGGCCCGCGCCCGGTGGTTCATTCCTTCGTGCGCCTGGCAGGCGGCCCCAAGTCCATCACCGATGAGATTGACCTGGAACTCTACGCCAAGCAGACCGAAGCCTACGACAAGCTGCTCGAATCCGACTGGGACCGTTTCCTCCAGAACATGGTGGTCATGGACCAGTCGCATCCCTTCCTGGCTGTGCGCACGCGCGAGATCAGCGCGTGGTGCAAGACGCCGGAGTTCCGCAAGGTTATGACCAAGCTGGACGGCTACAAGTCCGCTCGCCGCTGCGGCAAGTGCGGCCAGCCCGTCGCGCCGCGCCGCACGACGTGCACGTTCTGCGGGGCGAAAGTGACGCAACGCGCGAAGACGAAGCGCTGACGCAAACAGCGCCTCGTCATTTCTTCTCTTCTTTCCGCTGGGCCAGCCACTTCTTCACGTGGTCGCGCAGTTGGTCGCGCACCGCGGCGTCATCGGCCGTCTCAGGCGGAGGAGGATCTTTGAACTCCTCTACTATCCTCTTCCAAATGTCGGCACTCAGATTCTCCTCCACGTTCGTAAGATTGGCCAGGCTGAATGCCACCATCCACCGTACCCGGCCATTATCGTTGTCCAGGAGCGGGAGCAGGCATTCGACAAGCCGCGTGAGAAGCCGCGGACTGACCTTGGCGCGCTCGTAGTCGTCGCGCAAGAGCAAATAGCAGGCCCCCCACCACTGTATGAGTGGAGCGCGATCCTTCCGCTCCAACTCAAGGAGCAGCATCCCGATCCGCGCGTCCGCGTCTTGAATATTAGGCGTGGCCCGGAGACACGCCACGCGCCGCGCGGGATTGCTGTCGGCAAGTTGTTTCCGCCACAACCGCTCCACGTCTTCGTGTCTCGAATAGATGGCCAGTCCCGCCAGCGCCGCTCCCCGAGCGGACGAGTCGGTCTCAACCAACCGTTCGAGGTCGGGCCGGAATTCCCGAAGGTGCCCCATCGTCCCATTGACGAGGCCGGTGAGAAAGTGAGCGGGAGGAGGCGGTGTCCGTGCCACATCAAGAAAGCGCCGTACAGTCTCGGCACTCCCGCGTGTTCCCATCACCGTTCCCGCTTGGTCCAGGAACTCCTGATGCGTGGTTATCAGCTCTCGGTTGCCAACCCGTTCCGCGCGCTCAAGCTCGCTCGCGGGGTCGGCGCGCCCCAACCCGGCTTCGGCTTTGCTCCGCACCACGTAGTCCCGTGAGTCCAGTTCCGCGATCAGCCTTCGCTCGGTCACGCGCCCCGTCTCCAACACTCGACCGTACCACGTTGCAGCCCACTTCTGTGTCGGGAGTGAGAGCGTCCACGCCACGACCTCGCCCACGGGAATCGGCGTCTTCTCGATCACAAACGACCGCCACCCGTACTCCCGCTCCGGCCACGGACCGCCGTCCGAGCGTGTCTCGACGGCAAAGAGAAACAGCGGGCACGGCAGCAGCAGGACGGCTGTGAGCGCCGCGACTGCGCAGTACCACGCCAGAGCGCGCTTCCACGGCCAAGGGCCTGCGGCAGCCGCGGGCGCCATGCCCGCGTTGCGCCGCACGCGCCAGCGCGCCACGGGCAGGGCGATAAGACTGGCCAGCGTGAAGACAGGCACCAGCACGGGCAGGCCGAGAACCACATACCAGTTCGCAAACTTCGGCAGCGGCGGAAAGTCTCCTAGGAAGATGAAGCTCGCGGCGGTGCACTCCAGGAACAGCAGCGCCAGCACCGCCATCGGCCGGCCAGCCGGTTCGCCGGTCAACAGCGCGCGAAAGGCGAAGACCACCGACCAGACGCCGATAACCACGGCGGCAATCAGGCTGATGAAGAACGCCGCGATCCAGTCGTGCGTGCCTTGTTCCAGGTAGAACACCACCGCCAGGTGCGCGGCCGCAAACAGCAGCGCCACGCCATGCACCAGCAGCGCGTCGCGGCCAAGCTGCGTGGCGCGTGCGGCGCTGGCGGTGGCGTTTCGCTCCGGCATCACCCGTGATCCTCGACGCTCGCTCCAGCGTAACCTGAAACCGGAAACGTGAAACCTGAAACTACGGTTTCAGCACGATCTTGACCACCCGCTGGTTGCCGCTGTCCGCCACGACGGCGCGCGTGCCGGAAAGCGCCACGAACGTGGGCGCGTTCAGGTGCTTCGCGTCGTCGCCGGGCTTGTCTGTTTCACCGCATATGGCGAGCAGTTTCCTCTCGGCCCAATCCAGCCACACCACGCGGTGGCGGTCGGAGTCACTCACGAGCACATTCGTCCCGTCCACGGCCATGCGCAACCGCTTGCCGAAGCAGGCGTCGGGCGTGTCGCCCCATTTCTCCCAGCGCCACACCGTCTTGAAGCCGTTCGCCGCCGGCTCCAGCAGCATGATGCTCCCTTCGTCAGCCAGCAGCACGCGGCCGTCGCGCAGAGCCACAATGTCTGTCGGCGCGCGCAACCCGTCGCCCTCGACGGGCACCGCCTGCCACTTGTCTTCGGGCGTCAGATTCCCGAGGTTGAACGGCGTGCGCCAGAGCTGCTTGCTTGCCGCGTCGGTCGCTAACAGAAACGCGCCGCTCTTGCCGATCGGTTCCTGCACGGCCAAACCCACCGGCTGTTTCATCGGCACCCACTCGCCGACGCGGCGCGCTTCGTTGCGGTCGAGCATGCGCCGGCTGAACTCCGCGGGGATGCACGTCTTGTTCTGCTGGTCGTTCACGTGATAGACCTTCGCGAGCGCGAAGAATTCCTCGCCGCGGAAGAACCCCGGCGTCGCGGCAATGTGGATATCCGCCTGCCGCACGGGCGCGGCGCCGCCGTCGTCCCACTTCCACCAGAGCTGCGAATGCGGCAGGCCCACGGTTATCCAGCCGTCTTCGGACAGGCCCAGGCTGTAGACGTGCGGGAGGCAGCCGATGCGCCGCAGCAGGCGCAGTTCCTGTTGAGCGCCGTCCCAGCACGCGAAGTAATACGCCCACGGATAGGGCGTCGTGATGAGCAGCGCTTCGCTGCTCCCCCTCTGCCCGTCCGCGGCGGCATTCAGCGCGAGGACCTGTGCCGGGTAATCCAGGTCGTGATGCCACTGCACCACGCGCCCCGGCGCGGCGTTGCCGTGCAAGTCCAGCCGCGACAGGAACCCATACCACGCCGTTTCCCACAGGGAGTCGTTGGCCAGCGAGATGACGCCGTTGAACGACGTCGGTATCGCCGGCGTCTTTGTGCACGCCACCGGAAAGCCCGGCAGCACCGTGCCATCCGGTTTCACCGCGAAGATGTTCGATGCTCCCACGTAGATCACTTCCCGCTTCTCATCCACAGCCACGCCCTGCGGCGCCGCGCCCTTGATAGTGAACGCCGGCTTGATCGCGCCGTCTGTTGGGTTGAGGAGGAATACTGTTGCGCCCTGGTCGGCGGCCTTCGCGTTCGCCGCCAGCACGAGCTGCTTCTTGTACGGCTGCGGCGCGAGGCAGCACCGTTCCCATTCGTTGCGGCGTTCGGGCAGCTTCAGCGGGAGCGCCTTCGCCGTCGCGCCGCTGCGCATCGGCAACGCGAACAGCGCCGTGGTCTTTCCCGAGCCAACGAAGAAATAAAGCTGCCCGTCCAGCACCGCGAAGCTGCGGCTGTCAACAAGGCTGCCGTTGGGCTCGAGCGGAAAGCGCTCGATCAAGTGCCCGTCCAGGCCCACGCGGTTGAGCGCGTCGCCGCCGCTGAGCCATAACGTCCCGTCGCTGTCCAACGCCGCGCCCGAGTACCCTCCGCGCGGATTCGCCCGCACCAGCCCCGCTCCAGCTTCGCCGCTATTGCCGATCACGCCGACGGGCTGCAGCTCCGCAGCACACAGCAACGATGAATGCAGAATGATGAACGCTGAACAACAGCAACGCACGACCTGTCCTCCCTCATTCTTCATCGTTCATCGTTCGACCTTCAGCGCTCCCCATTTGTGCGGCTCCAGGCGCGCCTCGCTTGGGATGTCGTTCACGATGGCCGTGTCTTTGTTGGCATAGTACGCGCGCAGCACGTTCCTACTCCCGCCGGGGTCGGAGAAGATCACGCCGGCATCGCCGCGGGTCACGGCGCCCGCCTTCGGCTCCCACGGCAACGCCTTCAGCGGCACGGTGGCCCGCAGCGTGTACGCATCGGCCGCGCGCTCGATCTCCACTTGAGCCTCCTTCAGCAGCATGACGCGCTCGAACTGTTCGGCGCCCGTGGGAGAACTGAACGTGCGCGGCTCCTTCGCCATGCCCTTGCTCGCCACAGCCTCGTACAGCACGCAGACGGGCTTGCCTTCCAGGACGCTGAAGAGCAGCCGGATATCGCCCGCCGCAGGCTTGGTGCGCTTCGGGTCGGCGCTCGCGTCTGTGGCGAGCATCACGTTGCAGGAATCGCCCGTCTTGAAGAGCAGCGCGTGATCGGCGCCGCTGTTCTTCAGCGGCGAATCGTCCTTCACCTCGAACGTGGCGTACAGGTTCGCGTCATCATAGCTGAGCGTCACCTTGGCGCTGCGGCCCGCGCCGGCGTCTATCTGAGTGGACTTTGCCGCCGTGCCTTTTCTGGCGATGACCAGCGCCGCCTGTTCGGTCGCCAGTCCCTGCCGCCGCAGCGAAACCTGCAGCGCCTTCTCGCGGTCGGCTTCCGTGAGCGTGACCTGGCTTGTGGCCGTGCGGATCGTCTCCAGTCCGGTGATCTCCCAGATGCGCGTGTCCGTGTCGCCTGCGATCAGGTACGCCTTGTCGTTCTTGCGATTGCGGTAGATGAACCCGGAGAAGTTCTCCGGCCACACGGTGGTTTCGTCGGCCTTCGGGCCGTAGCGGTTGTCTTTGCACAGCGCCGCGACCCACAGGCCGTCGCTGGAGAGGAGGCTGAACTGGCCGAAGTAGCCGTTAACGCCGACCAACTCGCGCCAGCCGCCCTGTCCACCCTCTCCCTTCTTCTCCGCCGGGATGGCGCCGATGAACTTCATCGCGCCGATGACGTAGCCGGGCTTGAAGAGCGGCGCTTCGAGGCCGAAGCCGGTCCACGTTTTCTTGTAGGCCCACAGACGCTTGCCGTTGGGCGCGAACCGAGACACGGCAGCCCACTTCGTCCCTGTGCCGTAGGCGTCGCCGCCCATGTTTTCGAGCGCGTAAATGCAGGGCGGCTCGGTCGTGGTTGACACGGCACTGCGCCCGTCCGGATAGCGCAGATCTGTCCCTGCGTGTCCCATGACGGCGGCCACGCCCGCCTGTGACGAAAACAGCGGCTTCTGCTCGCTCGGCTTCGGGTACAGCGGCACGCCCTTCGGCAGCCACTCCTGCACAGGGACGCGCCAGACGCTGTTGCCCGAACAACTCCAGATCGTCAGGTCGTCGGCGACCCACGGCCCCCAGTATTCGCCCCACGACTTGCACTTCTCAAGGACGAACTCGTCGGGCTGCACGAGCGTGTCGCCGTTCAGGTCCGTCCAGCGGAAGGCGTAGCTGAAGCGGTCGTTCCATGCTTTCTCGCGCACGTCGGGCGGGAAGTCTTCCTTGGTGATACCGAAGTGCTGGATGTCCTTGAGGTAGCCGAGCGCCGCGACGGGTTCGGCCACGAAATCCCTTGTCACGCGATACATCACCGCCGCGCCGTAGCCCGGCCAGGCGACATACGTCGTGCCGTCGTGGTGCGCCACCTTCAGTGCGCGCCCCATGAAACCGCCCGCCGGCGAGAACTGATGCCCGCGCAGATCGGGCCGCACGAGTGTGGAGAGCATCTTCGTCTTGCCCGAGTCGTAGTCTACCTCGAAGAGGCAGTTGTGCGTGTTGATGAACTGCGGCTCCTTGCCGTCAGCGATGCCTTCCACCGCGTACGCACCGGGTCCAAGCAGATCGGCGAGGAGCTTGCCCTTGGGCGACCACACGCTGACACGTTTGGGCGTGTGATCGTATTCCATCACCCAGGCTTTGCCCTCGCTGTCCACCGTAATGCCCGTCGGCTTCAGCATGCCCTTCGGGTCGTACTTCCCCACCCAGGTCCGCCCGCCCTCTTTCCCGATCGTCTCGGCTTTCTTCCCGTCGGCATCGAAGACCTGCACCTGCATCGCCGTGCCGTCATCGGTGACGTAGATGCGCCCGTCCTTGTCCAGCGCGACGCCGTACGGTGCGGAGAGACCCGCGCTGACGACGGGCGTGAGCGCGCCGGTCTGTGGGTCGAGGCGCACGACCTGCTTCCCGCTGACGGCCAGAAGCTTGCCGTCCTGCTCGGCGGCAAGCCCCGCCGGCTTCGGCACTGCGTATTCGCGGAGCTGTTTCCCTGTCTTCCAGTCGTACGCAATGATCTTGTCGTCGTGGTAGAGCGAGACGAAGAGTGTGTTGGCCGCGACAGCGATGCCCTTCACGTTCAAGCCGATGTTCTGCGGCCCGATGTCGCCAGCGCGGACCTGTTCCCACAGCGGCCTCTCCTTCTCCTGCTTCTGCGGCCATTCGCCAATCGTGAGCACGCGCTTGCCGAACGGGAAGTTGACCGGCTTGCCCGACTTCGCTTCCCACAGCACGACGCCCGCGTAGTGTTTCTTGGCGTCCTGGCCCCACTTCGCGCCGTCTTGAGCCACGAAGAGGCGTTCGCCGTCGCTCGCCATCGCGACAACAATCATGCCTGTGTCGAGCACCTGGTGCTGGCCCCACAGTTTGCGCGGCTTGCCATCGTCCAGCTTCGTCTCGACGGCAATGATCGCCCAGCCGGCCTCGCTGATCTCCCAGCCGAGGTACACGCGCTCGGCATCCGACGCCGCGGCCAGCGGCGCGCCGTGGTCGCCGCCCCAGCTCCCCGTGTTGTCGTCCGTCCGCCACGGCGGATTGCCCGCGTTGTGCGCCGATGCGACATACTTCTGCCCGATACCGCGATGCGCCAGCACCTTGACCGTGTATTGCCCCGGCGGCAACGGCTGGCCGTCATCGTCGAGGCCGTCCCAGCGCAGTGTCTTCGCCACGACTCCGGCTTGCACGGGCAGCGTCCGCACCAGTTCGCGCCCGGCGTTGAACAACGCCGCGCTGACTGACACCGCCTTCTCGTCCGGCAGCGGCAGCTCCAGCGCGAGCGGCAACGCCGCTTCCTGCACGCTCTGCGGCCGTTCGGCGGGCGCGAGGTTGCCGCGTTCCGAGAAGAGCGCCTGGCCCCACATTTCCGTGCCTTGGAACGAGAAGCCCACGGTGCGGATGATATCGTTGAACGACATTATCTGCTTCGTGCCCGTGCTGTCGCCCCACAGCGGCTGCACCACCAGCGCCAGCTTGTCGCCGGCCTTCGGCGTGCGCTCCGCGGCGTTGAGGCGCTCCCACGGAATGCGCGCCTCCAGCGTGTAGCCCTTGCCGTCGGCATCCGCGCGAAATGCCACGCCCGACTCCGCGCCCGTGAAAACCTTGGTGCCGTGGTAGTCCATGCCGTACTGCAATTGCAGCACCGGCAGACCAGGCTGGTTCTTGTCCGGCTCGCGAAAACACCACATCGTCAGGTGGCAGATGCGGTCGCTGTTGGAGTTGGGCAGCGGATAGGCCGCGGCGGGATCGGAACACAGCCGCAGTTGGAGGCAGTCGCCGGCCCAGCCTCGGTCAGGCTCAACCTTGGGATCGTGCGCGTTCAGCAGCGGCGTGTCGTCGTTGAAATGCGCGCCGATGTAGAACGCCGAGGCGTCGTACATGAACGCCAACCGCATGACGAACCGCGGCCGCAGCGCCTCGTCGAAGCACGACTGCATCGCGCCGCTCAAGTCCCATTCGCTCAAGTCGCCGTCCACGACGACCGGCTTGGGAGCGGGCACGACGGTGATCTTCTCGAGCCGCGCCACTTCGGCAAGCACGCACGCGCAGCAGCACAGCCACAACAGCAGCCACGTCTTCCGCATTGGTGTATTCCTCGAAGCGTCTACGGTCAGTACACCGCGACGCGACGCCATACGCCAGATTGCATTGCCAGGGATCGCGCAATCTGGCAGAGTGCCTGGCTTGCCATGCCGGAGAGCAGCTATGCCCCATCCAGCTCCGTTCGTCTGGTTGCCCGGTGAAACCAGCGGCCGAAACGTCCACGCGTACTTCCGCCGCGAGTTCTCCCTGCGCGCCGCGCCACGCAAGGCCGCCCTGCATCTCTTCGCCGACTCGCACTACCACCTCCGCGTCAACGGCGAGTTTGTCGGCTACGGCCCGGCGCGTTCGTACCCGGAGTTCCCGGAATACGATTCGTACGACCTGCGTCCGTTCCTGCGGCGCGGCGCCAACGTCATTGCCGTGCACGTGGCCTACAACGGCTTCGCCACATTCCATACGCTGTCCAGCAGGCCCGGGTTCGTGGCGTGGGGAGGCGTGCGGTCGAGAGCGAAGGGCGTGGAACTCACGGGCGCGGGACGCCCGTGCCACGGGGTGGACCTGTCCACGCCCGGCGGATGGTGCTGCGCGAGAGCGACCGGCTACGATGCAGAGGCGCCGCGGTTCTCGTTCGCGCAAGGCCCGATCCACATTTTCGACGAGCGCAGCGACGTGGCCGGCTGGGACAAGCCGCGGTGCGCCAGAGGCGACTGGCGTGCGCCGGACGTTGTCCCGTGGCAGGACGCCTGGGGCGCTGTGCGCCCGCGCTGCATTCCGCACCTGACGCAGGACACGATCATCCCGGCGCGGCTGCTGTCGGCGCACCAGCATCTCGACGCGGAAGAGATCCTCTCGTTCCGCATGCTCCAGCAGTACGAGCCGCATCTGCATGTGCCGCCGGAAGCGCACGGGTACGCGTTCACGCGGATTTTCTCGCCGCGCGCCCAGAGAGTGCGCTGCGGCCTCTACTGGGGCGAACACTTCCTCAATGGCCGGGAGGTCACGAAGGAGGCGCAGCGGCCGGACCAGCTTGCGCGCAATGACGCCACGCTGGCTCTGCGCAAGGGCTGGAACCCCTTCTTCGTTCACTGCGGTCTTGTTTTCGGCGCGTGGGAGTTCCACATCGCGTACCCGAAGGCCGCGGGCCTGGAGCTCTCTCCCGAGGCAAGGCGGCACTCCGCTGTTGCGTTCTCGGTGGCCGGACCGCTCTCGAAGGAGGAGGCGCAACGGCTTTCCGGCGCCGACGAACCGAAGCGGCTTGGCGCAGAGCAACTGCCGCGGCTGCTGCGAACTCTCAGCCCGCACTGGCGGCCCGCAATGAGGGACTCGCTGCCGGCCTCGCCCGCCAAGGGCCTCGCCTGGAGCGAACTCGGCCCTGACCTGAAGCTCGACCCGCACGCAGTCCGCTCTTTGAAAGTTGCGCTTCGGAAACCGACGTCGTTCGTCTTTGACATGGGCCGCGAGGTGCTCGGCCGCATCTTCGTGGAGTTCGATGCGCCGGCGGGGACCGCCGTGGACGTGGGTCACGCGGAGGAACTCACGGGCGCGGGACGCCCGTGCCACGGCGCGAAGCCATTCCTCTTTAAGGCGGTGCTGGTGCAGGCCGGCGAACGCCACATCGCCGGCGGCGGGGTGTCGCGGCTGGAGACCTTCTTCCCGCGGGGCTTTCGCTACCTGCAGGTGGCCGTGCGGAACCACACGCGGCCCGTGACGATCCACAGCGTCGGCGTGGTCTCACAAGTGTACCCGCACCGGAAAGCCGGCGCGTTCGAGTGTTCCGACCCGCTGCTCAACGAAATCTGGGAGATGGGTTGGCGCACGCTGCGCGTTTGTTCGGAAGACGTGTACACCGATTGCCCCTGGCGGGAACGCACGCTCTACGCCGGCGACCTGCTGCCTGAGTTCGCCACGACGCTCGTCACGTCCGGCGACACACGCCTCGCCCGCCGCTGCCTCGAAATCTTCCTCCAATCACAGTCGCCGGAGAGCGACTGGCAGCAGTCCATGGCGCCGCACGCGCGCGGCGGCGACTCGCTCTACGATTACCCGCTCATCACACTACTCATCGCCGACTGGTACGTGCGCTACGCCGATGACCGCGCGTTCGCCCGGCACGCGTTCCCCTTCTTCCAGAGAATGCTCGCGAAGCTGCTCACGTTCCGCGCGGCCAACCGCCTCTTCGCGCCGCCGGTCAGACCGTTCATTGACCACGTCCCGCAGGTGAAAGACGGCCAGGTCTGCGCGCTGAATGCGCTGATCGCGCGGGCGTACCTCGCCATGGCGGGCTGGGCGCGGCGTTTGGGGCACGCGCGCGAGGCGGGCAGCTACGGACGGCTCGGCTGCGAGACCGGCGCGGCCACGCGGCGCGCGTTCTGGGACGCACGCGCGGGCGCCTTTGCCGACGCGATCGTCGCCGGCAAGCGGGCTAACGCACATGCCATCGCATCGAGTTCCTGGCCATCCTGCTTCGGACTCACCACGGCCGCACAGGAGAAGGCCATGCTCGCCCACTATCGCCGGCGAGCCGACGCATCGGAACTCGGCCGGAAGGATTTCTGCACGCCGTATGGCGCGTTCTACCTGCTCGGCGGCCTGTACGCACACGGTGGCGAATGTTTCGCCGAGGAGTTCATCCGCCGCTTCTGGGGCCAGATGCACGCAGCCGGGTCGGACACCGTGTGGGAGGAGTTCAGCAGCAACAACTCGCTGGCACACGCGTGGAGTTCCGCGCCCACATATTACCTGTCCACGCGCGCGCTGGGCGTGCAGCTTGGCTTTCCCGACGCCGCGGAGCTGCCGCGCGTCACCATCGCGCCGCAGGCAGAATCGCTGGAGTGGGCGAGGGGAGTGGTGCCGCATCCTCGCGGCAGGGTGGCCGTGAGCTGGCGCATTGAAGGCCC
>Ga0315282_10004978_pt1 | contig 22838 bp, 20 predicted proteins | sample YL17G07_20_MG_FD_203693 | JGI IMG/M metagenome (GOLD analysis project Ga0315282, IMG submission 203693) | Sediment microbial communities from Yellowstone Lake, YNP, Wyoming, USA - YL17G07_20 | ecosystem: Environmental > Aquatic > Freshwater > Lake > Sediment | place: USA: Wyoming | collected... | reverse complement strand
GTGATATTGCCTTTTCAGCGCTTAAAACACCAATGTTTTGAGTCCTGGCGAGCCATATTCGATTTCGTGTCAACAATGATTCGTATTCGTCGACATGACCCGGAAATGTCCGGCAAAATTCACGGCATTCCTCAACCCAACCTTCCGGCAGATCCCATCCTACACCGCCGATTCTTGCAAAAGATATAGTCATCCTTTGACCGGTTAACTTCTCAAGAAGGCTGTATATCGCTTCCCTTTCTCGGAAAGCATACAAAAAAACGGTCACCGCGCCGATGTCGCCGGCATGTGAACCCAACCAGATCAAATGTCCTGCAATCCTGGATAATTCTGCGACAATAACGCGAATCAGGTTGGCTCTTTCAGGAATCTGATCGTCGATGCCTAAAAGTTTTTCAACAGCCAAAACGTATCCAAGGTTGCATGAACCACAGGCCGTATAATCCAGACGATCGGTCAGCGGAATAAATTGATGGTAGGTTTTATATTCGGCAATTTTTTCTATTCCTCGATGTAAATAGCCCAATACCGGCGTTGCTGAAATTACCTTCTCTCCAGAAATTTCTAAAATCACTCTGAGGACGCCGTGGGTGGATGGATGCTGAGGTCCCATGTTAATTGTCATGTGCTTGCCCAACGAGTCCTCGTTATCCGTCATATCCTGCGCAGGGAAAGCTCCGCCTATCCCGGCATAGGTTCCGGCCGGGTCATCCATAGGCCCTCTTAAAGGATAATCTTTCCGAAGAGGAAAATATTTGTAATCAGGAGGCAAGAAAATGCGAGTCAATTTCGGGTGGCCTTCGAACCGAATTCCGAACATATCATAAGCTTCGCGCTCGTACCAATTTGCTCCTGTGAACAAATTGGTTATTGATGGAAAATTCAAGTCGGTTTCCGGCTTACCGGCCTTGATTCTGATTCTGGTTGATGTGAACGGATCATGAAGAATATATGAAACCCAAAAACGGTTGGGGTCGCTTTGTTCTTCATATGCCGCCAAATCAGCAAGAAATTTTATGTTTTTTTCTCGCAGACAATTAATGACTTCAGGAATCTTTGGCGCCTGTACAATCAAAGTCGTATCGCCAAAGGCGTTTTCGATCTTTAGAACAGCCCCAGGCAAGGCTTCCATGATCTCTAATCCGATTGCGGCTGCTCTGGTGGTTTCGTTACTCATCCCTATAATGATCACCTTTTCATGTGAAGCTTTTCTTTTTGAACCTTTTCCCAGACTTTTAATATTCCGAAAATCAAAGCCTCGGGCCGTGGCGGACATCCTGGAATATAAACATCAACGGGAACTACAATATCCGCACCTTGCACTACGGCATAGCTGTCAAAAATACCGCCTGTGCATGCGCAACTTCCCATTGCCAAGACCCATTTGGGCTCAGGCATCTGGTCATATATTTTTCGCACTACAGGCGCCATTTTCTTCGTCATTGTCCCGGCAAGAATCATTAAATCCGCCTGTCGCGGGCTGGCGCGAAATATTTCCATACCGAATCGGCTGAGGTCATTATGAGCCATGGCTGTCGCCATCATCTCCAAAGCACAGCACGCCAGTCCAAATGTGGCGGGCCACATACTGTATTTTCGAGCCCAATTCACCAAGGCTTCAATATTTGTGGTAATAAATCCCGTTTCAGGCAGGCGGGTTTCTATTCCCATTCAAGGGCTCCTTTTCGCCATACCCAAAAGTAACCGATCAATAGGATGACGACAAAAACAGTCATTTCGACCAAGGCAAACAAGCCCAGCCTTTTGCTGATGACCGCCCATGGGTACAAAAAAACGACTTCGAGATCAAATAATAAAAACAGCATGCCGATCATATAGAATCGAATCGGAAATCTTTCTCGGCTGGATCCGACCGGTTCGACGCCGCATTCATAAGGAGAAAGTTTGGAAACGTTATCCTTTCTTGGCCCAACGATTGCCGATAAGCCGATCATGCCTACAGCAGCAATAAAAAGCGTAAGCGCGCCGTATATCAAAATCGGAAGAAAATCGTTAGCCATTTAGTCCTCTTGAATAACGGGGTTTTGGCAATGAAGTTCTGATCATTAAACCGAAGATACAACCTTGATCTGGCATCCAACCGAATCCGATCCCCTGCTTTGATGAAAAATTTTTTATCCTGCAGCTGTCTATTTGTTTGCTGTTGTTCTCCCGTTCCGAGCTTAGAATAGAAAATATCCGGTTATTATTTATTCATGAAGCGTTTGACGAATAGATTTATTGCCAAATATGGAAAGTCACCACGGATTTGCTGATTTTCGCTGCTTTTAAGTGAACTTTTACGCCCTTATCCGTTGTAAAATTTCCTAAATCAATTGGTCTTAAATGTGCTGCACCATGGATGATTTTCTTGACATCCCGCTTGTTGAAATAAACGTCGCCCCATTCCGTCTTGAGCGTCAACCGCTCCATTATCTTTGTCAGGAGCATGTCCACTTCTTGAACTGGCTTTTGATACTTGGCAAAGGCTAGAACAGGAAGAGCGATTAAAAGAATGAAACTTACCGCCAATATCAACGAAACCGGCACTTTTATTCCTTTCATGGCTCTCCCTTTCTTTTGTAACACTACGTTTTGAATCAAAAATTTCAATAACAAATCCAAAGATGGTCGTCAAGTAAATTAATGTGACCAGATGATGAAATTCTTTATCGAAACGATTGGCGATTTCATATCCTCTTCAATTATTTCAAATTATATAGAAAATAAAAACACAAGTTCATGGAGTGATCCTAAAAGTAAAATAATATTCCTTATGCTCGAGTTCGATGCTGCCTTTATATTTTCCAACAGGATAAGGAGGTGCTAAATTGAGAGGAACTATTGAATATTCATAAACGTTTTTGAATAATTTTGGAAAATTAAAAACGGTTTTTCCTTTAGGGTTATTTAGAATAATTCTTGGGGCATACGATCCGGGTCTTGCCCATAGAATTTTCAGAACCAACTTGCTTTGAACCGGAAAGACTTGTTCGCCGGTCGGAGGCGTCGCCGTTTCACTTTCATTCTCTAGACAGACGTACGCATTTTCTATGAGATTTTTCTTCTCACTTTCGATTTCTTTTTGAATTGAAACCTCACGGGCTACTTTTAATGAATTGGTTGCGCCACTTAAACCCTTTAAGCGTAAATACATTTTCTCCATAGATTTTTCCCATTGCTTTACCAGGATCTTATAAATGGCGATTTTATCTTGATTTTCACTTGCAATGTCCTTTTGCTCCTGTGGATCCTTTTTCAGATCATAGAGTTCATCTGAATGTTTGGATTTGTTTTCAATAAATTTATAATTGCCATCGCGCATTCCGATCTGTGCACCGGCCAGCAAATAGATCGGCCGTTCTTGATAATCCATAGAGATTAGACTTTGCCCATGAAAAGCATAATCACCTTTTATACGTAGGATATCTAAAATAGTTGGCAGGAAGTCAGCCTGACTGCCGACCCTTGAACTGATTTTGTGAACACCCAAAGCTTTGCTATTGTAAAATAACAAAAAGATATGATTGGTTTCCTCATATATTTTCATGTTATGAATTCTATGATGATGAAGATCTCCAAATGCTTCTCCGTGATCAGGCGCTACAATGAAAACCGTATCATCTAATATCCCTAACTTTTCAAGGGATTCGTAAAAGTATTGTATAGCGGTATCTGTGTATAGAAGCGACGCCTGATAATTTTTTTTATTTTGGCTCCAATTTCTATTGAGAAATTCTTTTTTATAATCGGGCAGAAAATAAGGATGATGCGGAAAATTGCCTATGTAATAAAGGAAAAACGGCTTTTTGCTTTTATTTTGATCTTCGATCCAATCTAACGCCAACTCGATTACTATTTCTTCCTCAACTCCCCATGTAGAACTGTAGTGTTGATTTTTTTCTTGTTGCGGCAATTTGTTCGTATCAAAATACTTATCGAATGAATGATGTTGCAAAAACAAATTGAATGAATCAAACCACGTATCTGTGCTTGCAAAAATTGCTGTCGCGTACCCGTGATCATGAAGAATATCTGGAAGAGTCGTGACTCTCATGCCTGAATATTTTCGGATATCAGAATATCCTCCCATATAAGGATATAGCCCTGTCAAATATGAATAATTGGCTCGGGTACTTGCGGGATACACGGCATAGAAGTTCTTAAACAATACCCCTTCTGACGCCATTTTTTTTAAAAAAGGCGTAGTATCATAACGATTTTTCGGATTCATCGAGGTTTCCCAAAAAGGTGTAGATTCCATGACATAGAAAATCACATTCAACTTGCCATTATATAAATTAATAATTTCTTGAAGGTCATTGAAATCTTCTTCATGTTGCGGCGTTCCAAAAATTGTACTTTTCAAAAACCAATCGCTACTAGAAGATCTTACTTTTTCTTCTATAAATGGAATAAAATAAGTAATAACCGCCTCGCCGATAAATGTCCGATGGAGATCATATTGATTTTTAATATTCAAAAAGAAATATGTAGATCCCACCCAGATTAATGCAATCGTCAAGAAAATCTGTGGAAAAGAAATCAATAATCTGGAAAATTTCTTAATGAAATTAGGGCGCCAAGGTACCCAAAGTAAAATAGCAGCCGCAATTGCCGCGACAAAAGCAATTAGAAAAAAGATATCGACAGATGCAACAATAGAGCTCCATAAGCTCACAAAATCATGACATTCGCGGTAAATTGTAAAATTTAAGTGTGAAAAATAATATTTATATGCCATTTGATCGAATGACAGAAATATTAAATAAGTGCTTAGAAATGCAAGACAAAGTGATTTCATATACTTGTTTTTTAAGGAGAAATATAGTATCAGAGCTAATCCAGACGCTACAAGGATATCTTCGCCAAAAAGAAACGGAATGGTAAATGGAGGCTTTAAAAAGTAATAATTATATTTCGATGTTTGCGAAAGAATAATAAAATCTAATATTCTAATTATAAATGATATTATTAAATATAAAAATACAAAATATATTGAAAAAATAAATTGAATAGAGGGTACATTACTTGATATCCGATATGAGAAAAAATTCGATACTTTTTTAAAGATATTTTTTAATGTCGAAATTACTATTTTATATTTTGATGTCATTAAGAAATTATCTGGTTCAAATAATTAGAACATCGGTTCAATCAGAATTCAATATTTATCCCCAGTTATTTGTCACTAAGTGCAAATAAAGAAAAGCAGGGAGGCAGAATGCCCAGGCTCCTGCTTTTTTAATCATCAGTGATTTTTCAGCAACCACATCCGGATGTATTAGAACCTTCAGAGCCATTTCCATCATTGGCGCCCGAATCGTCGTCAGGTGCATTAGTGTCATCATCCAGATTGTCGTCATCTTCGGCTGCATCATCATCCGTCGCATCATCCGATGCATCATCATCGGATACATCGTCATCAAAATTGTCGTCATCCGATGTCGTATCATCATCAATTGTATCATCGTCTGCCGGTGTCCCCGTGATGGTGATCTCTTGATGCCATACGTATGCGTTGTGTTTGGTGACAGTAACAGCTACTTTCGTTTCAGAGGTAAGCGGCTCAAGAAGGTTTACCGTGGCATTTCCCGATGCATCCGCAAAAGCAGAGCCGAAATAAGCATCATCGCGTGTAATGCCGACCATTACTCCGGCGCCGTCAGTTATCGTTGCGACTATCTGCGAGCAAGGGAATGTAACATTGGAATTGACGGTAACCGCTAAAGTGGACGGAGAATCCGTAAACACCATAGTATCCGGATCGCCGAACAGATTATACATTTCAAAATAACGTTGAGTATTTCCTCCGCTGTTATAATGTTGCTTTAATAATATCTTTGCATAATCCGTCATTCCGGAAAGCCAAGGCATTTCAGAATAAGATTTTCCTCCTGCTTGGTCGCCTGTAAAAAAAGCTTTGAACATGGAGCGCTCCAGGATGTCGTCTTCATCCCAGTATGAAGTGACTGAACTTCCCCAAAATGCCAAGGCGCCGCTTTGAATTCTAATCCAAGTCTCACCGAAGCACTCGGGTGTCTCGTATGCGCCTGTCAGGCAAGCATGAGAACATACAAAGGGGTATAAATTATTAGTCAGATTTGCGAGTTGGCTCTGGTCCAACGGAGGCCCATCAACCCATCCGGTCTCAGATCCATGACCGGAATAGACTGCTAAGGAACGGCCTTGATTAATAGCCTGAATAATTTTCTGCGTGGTGCCGCCAAGGATTGAATATATTTTATCCGCGACATAATCATTTGGCGTAAGATAAGTGGAGATTACATAATTATGTGTGCCGGTGGAGACCTGGAAATTATCCCAACCAGCCATAAAAGCGGCTTTTTTGATCCAATCGTTGCCGCCAGTCCAAGTGGCAATCTCATTGACCAAAGTTTTTGCCACAACATTATTCAGTTGCTGAACTGTTCGAACTGAAAAACGCCCGATGCCGATATCCGGCACATAATCCGTATCATCCATACAGGCATAATATAAATCCGTGGCGGGTGAATCCACAGTCATGCCTACTATGTTCGGGATCGTATCAGTGTCTCCGACAAATAACACAAAAGACGGCGGCCGTTGCCAGGATTGAAAAGCATTGATAATAAAATCACGGATTTGGTCTGGAGTACTTCCTACGTCAGTAATGTTCTGAATAATCACATCGTAGCCTTTATATTTTTTCCATTGGGCAAAATTAGTCAAAGATTCGCTATTGATTAGACTTTCAGGTCCGATAATCAAATATGAAGACGGTGCGACAAGATCAGCTTTTGGAGCGAATGTGCGATGATTGGGCATTATATTTGTCGCTAACGCATTTATTCGTTTATCAGAATATCGCTCAGCCATGGCTAAAGTGGACGCATAATTCCCATTAATAAATGATATGTTCACATTCAAATTTCTGCGAACCACCAGATCGCCGGTAAAAGGATTGTAATCCATGGGCCGGATTTCAATTGTGGCAAAGCGGATATGGCGCAAATATCCAGTATCGACTACGACAGCCGGCTCCGGCAAATAAAACGCATTTTTAGAATAAAAATTTTCATCCTTCACAAATGGCGCGTTCTCGCGAGCTCCCGGAAATTTTTCAATAGGAGGCTGCACAGGCATGATATCGCTCATTGATGTAAAATCGGCCAAATTGATTTTTTTTCGGGTATAATTCGCATCGACCTTTACAGTCGCCCCTTCCGGAATTTGTACCATTCTTCGAATCACAGGCAATAAAGGACGGCCAATATTACTAGTCACATCGCCATCAGGAAGAAAAATCTCTACATGGCCGCCTCCTGTAGATAATTCATTAAATTCAAAAGCACCGACATCCAAACTGAAAACCACTTTTGTGGCATCTTGCGAAAGAAGTTCTAATCCAGAATAAGAGCCGTCAGGGGCCAGCGAATACCATTCGGCCCATGCAGGAATCACCGTCAGCAATATTCCGCACAATGCAAGCATGAGTAATTTGATTCGATTCATAGTATGTACTCCTTGTTATTGAAGGCAGAGACTACCAAAGAATTTGATGAATGAAAAATGAAAATTCACAGGAGAACCTCAAAAAACCACTCCAATATCTGCTAAATGATCAAATGGTTTGCCCTCCTCGAAATCATTTATAACGTTATTGAACACTGGCTGAAAAATAGCGTCAAATATGTTTCTGGAGATTATGTCATACACGTGACCTTTCAGATGCTAACCATTCATTAGTGCATTCAAGAATTTTTCTGTAAGTTTATGGATTCCGTGGATCGATGCTTTTGGATTATTAACCAAAAAAGCAAAAGCATATTTTTTACCCTCTTGGTCATAGCAATATCCCGCAAGGGCGACTGCACCATTTAGATATCCGGTTTTGGCTCTGACCCTTCGCATTAAACCCGTCTCGCTAAAACGGCGCTTTAATGTACCATCTACGCCGGCTATCGGCATTGCCCCTTCAAACTCCACGTCAAATGGCGGCTGCAGTTGGCTGAATGCCAATAAATTGGCCATGCTTCGAGCACTTTGAAGATTTTCGCGCGCCAACCCCGAACCATCGAAAATCACGCAACCAGGGGTGTTAATGCCGTTTTTTTCGATAAAATTGGCAATAACAGATGCGGCTTTGGCTCGCGTACCCGGTTCGCCAAGCTGTTCTGCCCCAATTGTTTTGAAAATCATTTCGGCTTGGAAATTGTTCGAAAAACGCATCATATCGCGCAAGATCACCGCCAAATACGGGCTTTCATGAGTAGTCAGCAAATATGCTTTTGTCGGCACTGCGCCAATGCGAATGCTTCCATCTATTTCGATCCCTTCGTGTTTTAAATAAGCAAAAAGAGCGCCTAGCGAAAAACTTGCCGGATCATTAACGCTGTAATATTCCTCAAAAGGTTTTGCCCCTGCGGGAATGCTGCCTCTCACGAGCAAAGTATCTCCTTTAAAACCTACAGTCCATGTGTTTGGAGTTCCAGGTGCAGTGGTATTAACATCACCATCGACATTGAATTTTACGGATTCGGGTTCAACCATGAGAATAGCGCGTTTTCCTGGTAACGATGCAGGCAACGCCACGACTCGAACAGTATTAAAGTTGACCGCGAAAGCGGAGATTCTTGCGATAAAAGGATTATTGCCCGAATGCCGCCATTCGGAATATGTAATCGCATCGTCAAAAAAACTGACATCGCCTACCAAATCGCCTTTGATATGTGTCACTCCCAAAACCCTGATTTCATGAGCCAGTTTCCACAATTGCTCTAATGTAATCGCCGGATCACCACTTCCTTTGACATAAAAATTTCCATTCACGACGCCGTTTTCCGGTCGACGATCCACAAATACTTTTGTTTTAAACTGATATTCAGGTTTTAAGATCGCCAAAGCAGCACAAGCCGTAAAAAGTTTATTTGTCGAGGCAGGAACAAGCAGATCATTGGGGGAATAAGAAAACACTTCTTTTTCATCCGACAACGAAATAACCATTATGCCCAATTTAGAATTCTCAAATGCTTTGTCAGATAACACTTTCTCAGCTCTTGCGATTCTGGATGGAGAATAATTTGTTTTACCGAATTCTTTTTTAAGCGGATGAATTGCAAAACCGGGTAAGTGCCCCTCGGATTCGGGTTCAATTTCTCCTTTTTCCTGCGAATCTTCTTGGCCCCACACTACAAAAGCGAAAAGAACGGCCATTATGATCGCTAATGCAATTATCCATTTTTGATATTGGGTTCTCATCTTTAGCCTCCACATCAACCTGAAAATACGATGCTACGTATGGGATAATTTAATTTTACAAATCCTGCAATCGGATAACTGAAACAAACTTTTTATAAAATATTTATGTCGGTCATCATAATTTTTCTATAATCTGAGTTGACATGTCAGGCGATGATTACTAAAAAATCTTTTTTAGATTGACAACCATTTATTGAAACTATTGTTTGAGGCGATGGAAAAGCGAAAAAATTTATCATTTATTTGGCTTGTCGGCCTTTTCATCACTGCTATTACAGTTGTTACAGTTGTGTGGCAATTTCTAAGGCTGGATTTGAATACCTATCTTGCCAGCTTAGTAGGTGCAATAGCCATTGCTGCGACAATATACGGAGTTGCCAAAACCGTATTGGCAAAACCGGTTCAAACCAGAGAGGCTGATACAAGCGCACCTCAGGATACAGGAGCCCATGAAGAGACGGACTCATATTTGATTTTAGACAAGCACTCCGATCACGAGAAAGAATCCGTCAAACGATCAAGACAATTAAGAGACTATGTGGATATGGGCAGATTACTTATGCGAAGCGGCCGTCACGATGAAGCGATAGACGTTTTCGAAAAGGCAATATCGTTGGAACCGGAAAACGCCAAAGTGTATAATTATCTTGGCATTGCCCATGGCCGAATAGGAAATTTTCAGGAAGCTGTGCAAGCCTATAGCAAAGCGATTTCAATTGATCTCGATTATGCATCAGCCCACTTTAATCTGGCTTCCATTTTTGAGCAAAGCGGACGTGATGAAGAAGCTTTGGAAGAATGGCGCAGGTATGTGGAAATCGGTGAAGTAGTCGGCGAACGCGAAGATATGCTTGCCCGCGCCCGTGAGCGAATCAAGCAATTAGGGAAACGCATTCCAACGATCCCGGATTAATGCAGCGGAGAATTTTCTATGGAAAAGGCTTTGGATGAAATTGCGCGTATTTTGGTGGACTCCAAACATGCGGTTGCGCTGACCGGCGCCGGCATTTCTGTAGATTCCGGCGTCCCTGATTTTCGTAGTCCGGGCGGTTTGTGGGAGAGATTTAACCCGATGGAATATGCGCACATCGAGGCTTTTATTCATGATCCCATAAAAGTCTGGGGAATGTTGAAAGAAATGGAATCCGTTGTGCGGAATGCAAAACCGAATGCAGGGCATATTGGATTGGCTGACTTGGAAAAAATGGGCATTATCAAAGCTGTCGTCACTCAAAATATCGACAATCTGCATAAGGCAGCGGGCTCAAAGATCGTCATAGAATTTCATGGGAGCACACAGAGTCTTGTCTGTCTGCGCTGCAACACTTATTATGATGCGGAAGAAGTGAGAAACAGGGCTGAAGCAGAAGGCGAGTTCCCTCCGACATGTTTTAAATGCGGCAACATTCTAAAGCCAAATGTCGTGTTTTTTGGCGAAGGAATTCCGGCAAAAGCTATGGCCGAAGCCACTCGGCACGCCTATGAATGCGATACGATGATGGTGATAGGGACCTCCGCAACCGTTTACCCTGCCAGTTCATTGCCTATTATTGCACGGCAGAATGAAGCGATTCTCATTGAAATTAATACGACGCCGACCGTATTGACCGAGAACGTCGCAAATTACACTATTTTGGGCAGTGCAACGGAAGTAATGCCAGGCATTGTGGAGCGTGTTCGCAAACTTCTGAATTGATTCTTATTCGTTAATATAAAATTTCAGTCAACATATTGCTGAGCAAATTTATTAGTCGGTAGTATATTGCTAATAATTGATAAAGGAGGTCGCGATGGATGCGTTAAAAGCAATTCAATCAAGGCGAAGCGTTCGTAAATATAAAAACGATCCTGTTCCCGATGAATTATTGAAACAAATTTTAGAAGCAGGCCGGTCTGCACCGAGTTGGGCAAACTTTCAACCATCTTTTGTAATTGTAGTCAAAGACCCTGCCGTCAAAGAAAAATTATCAGCCACGTGCTCGCAGAACAATCCGGCGATAAACGCTGTTAAAAATGCTCCCATCGTATTAGCGCTCGGCTATAAAAATCGTATTTCAGGCTACTATAAAGATCAGGCTCGGACCCCTAACGGCGACTATGGATTTTTCGATGCCGGACTCGCCTCGGCCAATATCACCATAGCTGCGTGTTCGCTTGGATTGGGAACGGTACATGTTGCGGCGATCGATGTTCCGCTGGCTGCAAAATTGTTGGAAATCCCTTCAGATCATACGTTAGTCGAGTTGATTCCTCTTGGATTTCCGGATCATGAGCCTAAGCCTACTCCACGCAAACCTTTGGACCAATTTGTGCATATGGAAAAATTTAAAATCTGATTTCTTAAGGGTGATAGTATGGATCAACATATCAAATTTGATTTAACCAATACTCTGTCGTCAAATTGCCTAAACGGCATAGCACAGAACGAATTGAACAGCCTTTTCCCAAGATTATCTTTTGCCCTCATGTCAGTGTTGACGGCTCGAAAACGAAAAGATATCGGATTTATTGATCTGCCGGCCAATGACAAATTAATTAATCGTATTTTGAAATTTGCAAAATCAAGAAGCGGACTTGAAGACGTTCTGGTATTGGGCATTGGAGGTTCAGCACTGGGTTTTATGGCTTTATTCGAGGCCTTATGTCATCCGCGGCATAATTTACTTTCACCCGAACAAAGGAAAGGAATACCCAGGATTCATGTATTGGATAATGTGGATCCCGAAAGAATTCAAGCAATTCTCTCGATGATCAATCCAAAGAGCACTTTGGTGTTGGTAATCAGCAAATCGGGTTCTACCGCTGAGACCGCTGCTCAATTCTTAGCCATTTATAAATTTATGTCTTCTCATTTAGCGGTTGAAGATTCGATAAAACATTTTATAGCGGTTACAGATACTGACCCGGCCAAAAGTATATTGCATGATATAGCTTTAAAAACAGGTATTGCGACATTTCCGATCCCTCAGAATGTCGGTGGAAGATTTTCAGTTCTCTCGGCTGTAGGATTATTGCCGGCTGCCTTGGCGGGAATCGATGTAAAGGAACTTTGCCAAGGCGCAATAGATGCTAACGAGCGGAATTTATCAGATAAAGTAATAAAAAATCCCGCTTTGAATCTGGCCGGCTTCCACTATCTACATTATTTGGCAGGGCGAAGAATTGCAGTTATGATGCCTTATTGCGATGGCTTATTCCGCACTGCTGATTGGTTCCGACAGCTATGGGCCGAAAGTCTTGGCAAGGTTTTTAATCGAAAAAACGAGATAATTAACATCGGACCCACTCCGATCGCCGCACTGGGAGCCACAGATCAACATAGTCAGGTGCAACTTTACATGGAAGGCCCTAACGACAAATTCTATACTTTTTTGCTTGTTGATAAATTCAGGAATGATTTGGAAATTCCAAAGCCCATGCCTAAAGCAATCAGATCCTATGGTTATCTAGCGGGCCACACGTTCGGTCAGCTTATAAATTTTGAAGCCCGGGCTACGATCGCCGCTCTCAAAACTATGGGCAAGCCCTCAATGAATATTGAAATGGATCGCCTGAACGCCAGGAATCTGGGATATTTGCTTCAAACCTTGATGACGGCCACTGCTTTTGCAGGTGAATTGTTTGATATCAATGCATTCGATCAACCAGGGGTTGAGCTCGGTAAGCGCTTCACCTATTCGATGATGGGCAGAAAGGGCTATGAAAGCGAAGCAAAAGCCCTTATGGCAAAGCCCAAAATGAAGCTCTTGATATAATTTCTTAAAATAAAATTGAAATAAAAGTACTGACGGAACCGGTTATCTTGCGACAGTCTAACGTGCACGACTCACCTGAATATTATCGGCGGCATTACCTGCTAATCGATAGCGAGTGATCATAAAAACAAGAACGAGTCATGGGATTTTGAATCTTGGCAATCTAAATGAAAGATTTGAAAAACTTGACACTATAAGGAACGTATGGGTAGCATTCGTCACTCGATTGCGAGGGATGTCTAGGAATCAAAGCACTTAGGCCCGGATGGCGGAGCAGGTAGACGCAGGGGACTTAAAATCCCCAGGCCAAATTGGTCATGAGGGTTCGAATCCCTCTCCGGGCACCAATTCCTCAGCGCAAAACATCAAATTGATATCAATCGATAAGATGTTCTTTTTGATTTTTGACCTGCTTTATTGCGCTTTCTGCAAAGTATGAACTGCGAACCAAGGGCGCTGAGGCCACATACTTAAAGCCCAATCGATGAGCTTCCGCAGCATACATTTCGAAGATTTCAGGTTCGACATATCGTTGTACGGGAAAATTGTCCATACGAGGTCGAAGATACTGGCCGATTGTTATTGCTTCTACCCCTGCTTCGGCGAGTTCCCCAATCAAATCGAATACCTCTTGATCCGTCTCGCCCAATCCAACCATGAATCCTGATTTCACCAAAGTCCCCGGCATTTGCTTTGCTGCGCTCAAAAGAACTTGAATTGATCTTTGAAAATCCGCTTGAGGCCGAATTGACGAATATAATCTGGGAACCGTTTCAACATTGTGATTGAACACATCAGGATCAGCGTCCTTTATGATTTCAAGCGAGGCATGGTTCCCATTGAAATCCGGCACAAGCACTTCAATTGTACTACCTGGGATTAGATTCCTTATTTCCAGAATCACTTGGCGAAAATGTGCCGCCCCTCCATCAGGCAGGTCATCTCTTGTTACTGATGTAATAACCGCATGTGCCAATTTCATCTCTTGCACTTGCCGGGCTACTTTCACCAGCTCCATCGGATCGACAGGTTCGGGCACTCCCTTTTTGACAGCACAAAAACCGCAATTACGGGTACAGATCTTCCCAAGAATCAAAAAGGTTGCGGTCGGTTTGGAAAAACACTCCTTGATATTAGGACAACATGCTTCTTCACAAACTGTCGCCAATTTCATCGAGCGCAATTGCTTTTTTATTTCGTGAATTGATCCAAAATGAAGTGTTTTTTTTATCCAAGGCGGCAATCGAAGTTGATCTTGTTTTGGCATCATTCACTTCATTTTCTTTTGTACCGCTTAAATCGCCAGTCTTTTTTCGTTTGCGGCTTTTGATCACTCGCTTGGGCAGATGGTTTCTCAACTTGCGCTGTCGTCGGGGCCGCCTTGGGAGGAGAGAACTTGGTGTTGTTTGTCGAAGCAGGGTTTGCATTTTTATGCCGTCTTCTATGACGATTAAAGCCATGTTGTTTGCGCTCTGACGATCCTTTGGCTTGCGTAGGCGATTGTGCGGCGGTCCGATGATTTGCTCTTGAACTCTTATAGTGCTGATCGTTTCTTCGCAATATTTCTCTTTTAAGAGCATTTTCCTCTATGCTTTGTTTTCTCTTTTCTTCCTCAACCAACTCCGCCAAGTTTTTCGGAGGCGGTGAAAGTTCAGGTCGAATTTCCGATAGAGCTTTGCCCATATCCAAAAGATATTCCAGCTTCCTCAGCTTGCGTAGTCCGGATTCCAAAATATACTGCCGGTTAGACGGATCAAATAAATCAAATCCTCTAAATTCAGAAATCAAATCGTTGAACAGCATTTCCGCTCTAATTCGGAGGTCTTTGCGACCCAATGCTTTGTTTGCAAGCGCTTTGACTGCGCTTTCGATATTTCTGCATTTTTCCAAATCTTCAAGCGTCATCGCTAAAAGAGGTTCAAGTAAATTTTTTAATGCTTTTACGATGTCAAGCAAATTCGCTTCCATCTACCTGTCTCCATCCTCTGTATAACCCAACCCGCCCAAAGGCAATCAGAGCATATGCTGATTCTTCCGGTGTACATCGTTGACAAAAATATGGATCGTTCATCGCTTTAAAAGTTGGAAAATACTGTCCCATGATGCTCAAGTTTGTTCTTGATCCTAAATATTTTCGAATGTCTCGCGCCACTCTTTTTGAATTTCGTTTTTGTTCGGGGAGTATCAAATGGCGAATAATCAAGCCATGCCTGGCAACCGAATCCTGATCCAAACTCAGCTTTCCCGCGATTCTTCGAAAAACACGAAAGGCTCTGCGAGCATGCAATGGATAGTTATTTGCAGACGATAAATGTTTTGCAAGAGGGCGAATCGCATATTTCCAATCAGGCAAAAATACATTGATGACACCAGCCAAAAGCTTTAAAACCTCCGGATTTTCATAACCGTTGGAATTATACACAATGGGTATGGTCAATCCGTTTACCCTGGCCAGATAAATTGCAGCAATGATTTGCGGAACGAAATGAGTCGGGTTTACAAAATTAATATTATGAACTCCACGATTTTGAAGTTGCAGCATGTACTTGGCCAGTTCTCCCACGGTAATCTCGCGACCCACGCCAAGCTGACTGATAGGATAATTCTGGCAGAAAATGCATTTCAAATTGCAGCCAGAGAAAAATATTGTGCCCGAACCTTTTGTTCCTGTGATCGGCGGTTCTTCTCCTTGATGAACTGTTGTTGAAGCGACTTTCGGAAGAAGTCCGACACCGCAACGGCCTTTTTTTCCCGCAAGCCTATCAACGCCGCATCGTCGCGGACAAAGTTTGCAAGGCGAAAGAAGCTGGTATGCTTTCCTGATGCGGAAAAGAAATTCACCGTTGCCTGGAATGGGAGGACAACGAAGGCCCATAAATTTTAATCCTTGTAAAACTTCAGCGCATCGACATGTCGATATTGCTCAAGCTTAAACTTTCGCGATGCCAGATCTTGAATCAATTTGAGCCGTTCGAGAGGCTCATATGAAGTTTTAATCCGTTTAATTTTTTCTAATATTATTTTCACGGCTTGGAGGGGATGAAACATGAACGCCTCGCCGAAGCAATAATCTTGGCCATATGGAATTATCCTCGCTTCAAAGATCTCGTTTTTACAGAATCCTTTCGGCATTTCGTCCTTTACAATAAATTTGTTTTCATCAAAGAGCTCTTTGATTTTTACTTCTTCATCCCCGATTTTTATGACTTGAAACAGGCTATGAATGTTCCTCGTCATATCACGATAAATCTCCAATTCTTTTTCATCCAATGTATTTGAAAATCGGTCTAAAAAAGTCCAAAGAGGAGTTTTTCCTGTGTTCGTGAGAGGCCTATCGAAGACATACCAATCCACAAAATTGAGCATATAGTTTTCAAAAATTCCATCCGGGTTAGAAGAAACCCCGAAACGCGCAAAATATTCTTTTTTCGCCCGCACGATTTCATATTCTAAATCACCGCTTCCGGCGAATTGTAAAAGTGTATCTATGTATTTCGATAACGGCATGTATCTGATTCACACCTTTGAGGAATATGCAATTTTACCTTGAAATATTGTGTATTTTATTACGCCTGGTAATTTCCATCCATAAAAAGGGCTATTTTTGCTTTTGGATTTTGATTGCTGTTGATTGAAAACAAAATAGCTGTTCGGGTCAAACACCGTTATATCAGCGGGGCTTCCAATTGAAATCTTTCCATAAGGCAAATTCAGGACAGATGCAGGACCGGTTGTGAGCAATTCAACGGCTCTTAAGAGATTCAGTCTGCCATCTTTTACAAGCTTCATTGTAAGTCCAAAAGCTGTTTCGAGCCCAACAATCCCAAATGCAGCACGATCGAATTCAAGCTCTTTCACCAGATTTTCATGAGGCGCATGGTCTGTTGCTATCGCATCTATCGTTCCATCGCTCAACCCTTCGATGAGCGCGTCCACATCGCTTTTCGTTCGAAGCGGAGGGTTCATTTTAAAATGCGTTCCATAATCATAAAGCGATTCGTGCGTCAGGGTTAAATGATGCGGGGTCGCTTCGGCAGTGACTGAAATCCCTTCAGCTTTCGCTTTGCGCACCATTTCCACTGAACCTTTTGTGGATAAATGTGCAAAGTGGATATGGTTTCCGATGTGTTTTGCCAGAATGATGTCTCTAGCGACGATGACTTCCTCTGCAGAAGCAGGCATTCCACGGAGTCCTAATTCGGTGGCTACAATTCCTTCATGCATTTGGCCGCCGGCGCTTAGCGAAATGTCCTCAGCATGGCAAATCATGACCATGCCGAACATTTTTGAATATTCAAAAACTCTTCTAGTCACATCTGCATTTTGAATGCATTTGCCGTCATCGCTGATCGCTACTGCGCCGGCCATTTTCAATTCGCCGATCTCGGAAGGCTGCTCTCCCTCCAGGCCTTTTGTCGCTGCGCCGATAGGCAGTACATTGCAAGCGGCTTTTTGCCTTGCTTGTTCAATGATGTAACTTGTAACAGTCTGATTATCATTGACTGGGTTTGTGTTAGGCATGCAGCAAATCGTCGTAAAACCGCCTGCCACAGCGGCATGTGAACCGGTAGCAATTGTTTCTTTATGTTCGAACCCCGGCTCGCGCAAATGGACATGCAGATCTATAAAGCCAGGGGCCAGAATGCAGCCTTTGGCGTCTATAACTTTGGTATTGCTCCTTTTGCGGAGTGCTTTTCCACCAGGAATCAAAGCGGCAATTTTTCCTTTTTCAATGATCAAATCCATGTGTTTATCGAGTTTTGAAGCCGGATCGATTATTCTGCCGCCGGTGATTATGAGATTCATACGCCAAGCCTCCCGCCTGCCAGCAAAAACAATAACGCCATGCGGACTGCGACCCCGTTTGTGACTTGATTCAATATTCGCGATCTGGAACCGTCCGCGACCTCGCTGGAAATCTCAACGCCACGATTCATCGGGCCCGGGTGCATTATAATTGCGTCATTTTTTGCCAACCTGAGGCGGTTTGAATCCAATCCGAAAAAGCGGGCATATTCACGAGAAGAGGGGAATAGAGCCTGGCTCTGTCGCTCCAATTGAATGCGCAGCATCATGATCACATCAGCGCCTTTAATTGCGTCCTCGACATTATGGTAAACCTCGACTCCGAGTTGTTCGATGTTTGAAGGCATCATCGTTGACGGCCCGGCGACGCGTACTTTTGCGCCGACTTTTGTAAGGCCGTAAATATTGGATCTGGCAACGCGGCTATGCGCAATATCACCGACGATTGTGACGATTAATCCTTGGAAACATCTTTTTTCATCGCGAATCATAAGCATGTCCAACAATGCCTGGCTTGGATGCTCATGTGCGCCGTCGCCTGCGTTGATCACGCTTGGTTTGATTAATTTTGCAAGCAAATGAGGCGTGCCGGAGGACGAATGCCTTACAACAATAATATCCGGATGCATGGCTTCAATATTTCGAACAGTATCGATCAGGGTTTCGCCTTTTCCCAAAGATGAAGAGCTGGAAGAAAAATTGACTGTATCCGCTGAAAGTCTTTTTGCGGCAATTTCAAAACTTGTGCGGGTGCGCGTGCTCGGCTCATAAAACATATTCACAACGGTTTTGCCGCGGAGAGCCGGAACCTTTTTAATTTCTCTGGTGTTGATTTCCTTAAAAGTATCCGCAGTATCTAAAATCATATTGATTTCATCTACAGTCAGATCTTTAAGGCCCAGGATATCTTTTTGTTTCCATGTCTTGGCGGGTTCTGTAGATTTTGCGACCATGATCAATCCACCTCTTCTATTAAAACACGGTCGTGACCGCCCTGCCCCGTTAATTCCACATTGACTTTTGATTTTGGATCAACCGATAAAGTAATTCCGACATAATTAGGCTGAATCGGGAGTTCTCTTCCTCCCCGATCCACCAAAGTCGCTACTTGAATCTTGGAGGGTCTGCCAAGATCCATCAAAGCATCCATTGCCGCCCGGATGGTGCGGCTGGTGAAAATGACATCATCCACTAAAACAATATTAAGTCCTGCAATATCAAATTCAATATCAGTGGATTTTAACATCGGTTGATCATTTATTGTGAGGTCATCGCGATATAAAGTGATATCAAGCATGCCGACAGGTATCAGCGTATTTTCTATTTCCATCAATCGTTGATGGAGTCGTCTGGTGAGTTCCACTCCACCCGAATGAATTCCCACTAAGGCAATATGCTGCAACCCTTGGTTGGCTTCTGCGATTTCATGAGCCATTCGCCTAATCGCCCGGTCAATTGCTCCTGTATCCATCACTATGCGTCTTCGCAAGCCCCATACCTCATTCCGACAAATTTATATGAACAAAGAGAGTGCGCGTACATACGAGCAAAGAGAATTTTTTCTCATATATTTCAAGGAGTGGTATATATCATCATGTAAAAAGACGGTCAACGATTAACTGATTTCATTTGCCATTCCGTAGCGGTCTTTTATTGAAATTCGGTCAATATATTGTCAAGTTCTTTGCAGCTATTCCACTCGTTTTATGGTCAACTTTTTTATGATTACCGGCGTGAGCGGCTTGTTGTTTGGGTTCGCAGGTACACGTGCAATAGCCTTAACGACATCCATTCCTTCAACCACTTCGCCAAAAACCGAATGTTTGTCATCAAGCCAAGGTGTAGCTTTTTCAGTAATAAAAAATTGGCTTCCATTCGTATTCGGTCCGGAATTGGCCATTGATAGAATACCAGGTTTGTTGTGCCTCAAAGTCGGGTTAAATTCATCTCCGAATTTATATCCCGGACCACCTGATCCATTTCCAAGAGGGTCACCGCCCTGAATCATAAAATCCGGAATGACTCTATGGAACGTAAGACCGTCATACAACGGCTTTTTCACTTTGTTTCCGGTCTTCGGGTCAACCCATTCTTTCGTTCCTTCAGCCAAACCTGCAAAATTCGCAACAGTTTTTGGAGCTTTATCGTCAAATAGTTTGACCGTAATAGTTCCCATAGTAGTTTCAAAAATTGCATAGAGCCCTTTCGGCAGATTTTTCGACTGAGCCATTGAAATAGAACCGATCATGAATAGCGAGATGGTTAACAAGGCAGTAATTGCATAAAATCGCATGTGAGGTTCCTCCTTTGAAAATCATTCACCTTTTAAAAGCAATGCCTGAAATGCCTTATCTAAAGCATCGGTAATTGGTCCTCGCTTCCCTCCTCCAACTATTTTTCCATCGATTTTGATAATTGGGATAATTTCTGCGGTCGTCCCGGTGATAAAAATCTCCTGGGCTTGATTCATCATATCTTTTCGAAAAAAAACCTCTTCGTAAATTGAAATACTGTTTTTTGCTGCAATTTCGAGGATCACTTCCCGCGTGATTCCCGGCAAAATATGATTTGTGCGTGGATGAGTCCAGAGAGCATTATTAAAAACCGCAAATAAATTAGCTGAAGTGGCTTCTCGAACTTCTCCATTTGGCCCTATAAAAATCGCTTCAACGCAACCTGCATCATGCGCCTCTTGTTTTGCCAAAACATTTGGCAGCAAATTCACTGTTTTAACGTCACATCGTCCCCATCGGATATCAGGGACTGTGATGCAATTGATCCCAATTGTCCGATATTCTTCTGGAAAAGTTCTGATGGGCCGAACCGTCATAACAAATTGCAGCTTTGCATTTTCCGGAAAGAGATGATTTCGCGGAGCAACCCCTCTGCTGAGCTGTATGTAAACCATTGGGTTCGCAATTTCGGATTTCGCGCATAATTTATGGATTTCGCTTCTTAAATACTCTCTGGGAGGTGGTTCGATTTTAATTTCACTGCAGCTTCTTTCTAATCGTGCAAGATGCTGCTCCAACCTGAAAAGATTGCCTTGGCATCCTCCAATAACTTCATAAACCGCATCAGCAAATTGATAACCCCTATCCTCTATATTTGTTACTGCTTTTTCTATCGGAAAAATTTCACCATTAATAAACGCCAGTTCAGGCATTGACAAACTCTCCTATTTAGATTTTATCCATTAAAATAATGATTAATAATTTTAACTAAATTTATAATAAATAGTCTGCTTAAAAATTAGGCAAACTGCATAAAATGCTTTAGAAATTTAAGCCATTTTCCGATTTCCACATACTTATCCACAATTAGTTCACAATTTCATGTGGATTCTTAAAACTCGGCGCAAGGATACTTGAACGTCATGAAGGGTGCAAGATTTATTTTCGAAATGTTTTCATGATGGTATAAGATATTTGCTATGAAAAGGTGGTCACATCATGGGATTGTTTCAATTTCGGATGTTCTTACCGAAGTTGCAGAGAAATTGGATCTTTCAAAACAATTTATGGTTCAAAAATTTTTCGGAAAATGGGAATCCGTTGTGGGACCTCAGATTGCAGCAAGGTGCACACCGCACAAACTACAGGGAAAAACGCTAATTTTGCGCGTTCAAGATCCAGCCTGGTCCAGCGAGTTATCACATATGAATGATCTTTTTCTTGAAAAAATACAACAAATGGCGGGTAAAAATGCAGTAAATAAAATACGTTTTGAACTTGGGCCTGTTGTATGGGAAAACCATAGTAAACCAGGTTTTAATCTGGCGCCTCCAAACGAAGAAGATGTTCAGGAAAGTCATAATCTGATAAAGACAAGTGGAGTTGATCCGAATTCTTCATTAGGAACTATTCTGTCAAATTTGATAATAACCTGCCGCAGACGCATGCGCACGGATTCCAAAAAAGTGTCGGTCAAGACCGAATGAAAATCCGCCCGATAATTTACATTTTTGCTTTATGCATTTGTATTGTTCTCATATATTACAAAGCGCCTTTGGGGCATTTCACGAACGAAGATGATTACTATCTGGATAATGTAATAAGCGATATTGCAGAAAAACTTCCGTATGTTTTTCTTGACCCAACAATCATCGCGAAGTCAGAATTATTCCCTTTTCTATTGCCGCAATTCGGCCCGGTAAAATTTTTATATCTCGCCTTGATCGAATGGATCACCCATGGCAGCTTTTTCAGAATTACGATCATCGCCCTTTTTGAATTCCTTATTGCCGGCGTGTTGCTTGCATATCTTGTTCGATGCTGGATGAATAATTCGGCGCAAGGAATGATCGCTGGAATTTTATTTGTCATACATCCGGCTCTTGTTCCGGGTGTCGTTTCATACCGAACTCAAGGTGATTTATTGGTGCTTTGCCTTATGCTTTTAGGGCTGATTTATCATTGGAAATTTTTAGAAAAAGAAAAGCCCTCTTACCTCATTGGGGTTATTTTTCCCGGCTTAATCGCCACATGGCTTCATCCGCTTGGTTTATGGTTCACCGGATTGGTTCTTCTTCAATCGATCATCAAACGCGAAAGCAATATTTTTGCCAGAATTGCCGGCCCGTTTTTAACTACTGTTTTTACCATATTTCATCTGATCTCGCTTAAAGAAGTCGGTCTGCCGCTGCCGCTTCATTTACCTTCATTGCATCAGATCCCTAAAATAGTTCTTTTCGCATTAATACGGATTGGGATTGATTATCCTGCACAATCATCAATCGTTGAAATCTTGCGACAAATTGGGTTGACTTTTACGGTTGTAATTTTGATTTTAGCGATCATCAAAGCAAACAAAGACCACCGAACATGGCTTGCGATTGGAATGTTTATGCTCGGGATTTCCAACTTGTTATTTATTCAGGCAAATTCCATCCATGGAAACACTATGCAAGATTCCGCCTCTTTTTTGACCGTTTGCGGTTTTGCGGCCATGATTTCAATGATGTTGAATTTCAAAAGGCCGATTATTGAATGCACATTATTTGCCTTAGCAACAATCGTATGGTCTTGGATGAGC
>Ga0315282_10004977_pt1 | contig 22839 bp, 21 predicted proteins | sample YL17G07_20_MG_FD_203693 | JGI IMG/M metagenome (GOLD analysis project Ga0315282, IMG submission 203693) | Sediment microbial communities from Yellowstone Lake, YNP, Wyoming, USA - YL17G07_20 | ecosystem: Environmental > Aquatic > Freshwater > Lake > Sediment | place: USA: Wyoming | collected... | reverse complement strand
AGTATTGATGGAAAGAAAGTGTCCATATTTTCCTCCTTGTAAGATTTTTGTTATCAAATCTAATAACAAGGAGTTGGATGTTTTCTTTCCCATTTTTTCAGTTATTTAAAACTGCGAAAGTATAGAATTAAGATATATGAATCTTTGGACAGGGAGTTAGACTTATTTAACGCTCGCTATGAATTGAAAGAATCAAAGGGTGAAATAGATACGGATGAATCCATAATATTGTTGGAGGAAAAGCGAGAAATTACTCATAAGATTGGGAACTGGCGGGAAGAAGCATGGACTTTAGTTTCAATAGGAAATTTATATTTTGATTCAAAAAAAGATGTGGACAAAGCCATTGAGATTCTTGATCAATCGGTAAAAATCTTTTCAGAACATGGTGATATTGACAATGCCTCTCTGTTTTTGGCTTATGTGGAATTATATAATGAGCAAAAGCAATACCCAAAATCATCGCAATACAAATATGCGAATGGCAATGCTGACTTCACAAGAATAGATAATAGCTTTTATTGTAGAAGCTCCGGGCGGATAATTGCAGATGACGATTATCCGTCAAAAGATTACAAAGGCTTACCAATGACTGATTTATTTTACATTGGACCTTATGATGGCATTGAGTTGCTTTTAGGCGATGCAGGACGTTCTGTTACAGGCAGTAATAATACCGGGTCCCCTTGGGGAACTGAAAGCATGCGCACTAAAAGCACTTTGATAAGCAAAAACGAGAAAATCGCTGTTTCAGCAGGTGAGTTCACCAAGTGCGCATTCATAGAAACAGAAATTTCAACCAGTGACGAAGCGGGAAATGAGGATAGGAATTTCTATCGTGGTTATTGGGGCGGTATTCATCAGAATTGGTTTGCGCCCGGAGTCGGTCTTGTGAAGTCGGTCTATAAGCATAAAAACGGATATAAAACCGAAATAGAGCTTATCAGTTATGAGATTACCGAACCAACCGAAGACTATTTTCCATTGGCTTTGAACAACCGATGGCGTTATAGATGGGTTGATCAGAAAAGCAATGTAACCTTTGAAGATTCGCTTAGGGTTGCCTCATATAAAAATGGCAAGTGGAATATAGCGTTTGTTACAAGGGCTACAACGCAAGTTTAGGATGCGAATTTGATAATACCATTTCTTATTCAAATATAACATTGGTAGTTGCATCCCTTATGAAGTTTAGTTAAATAATCGGGTAATAGAATTAATAGCATTTTTCTGGATTCCAGCCTGCGCTGGAATGACATTTTACGTGTGTTTGTCATTCCAGCGCAGGCTGGAATCCAGTCAAGTTTATTACCCAATCAACTTTTCAATGTTCATTAGGGTGCAATTTCGCAGGCGTAAAGCCTGCGACTACTGTTTATGTAATATTTAATTCAGAATTGATATCACTTCTTTTTCTTTGACTGCTGTAATAGCCACTTATATAGCTCAGGGTTGTCGTAAGTCGCAGTCCACGAATCATGGTCAGCATCCGGATAAACTGTAAGTTGAACATTTCCGCCAACTTCCTTGAGAGCATTGACCATTTTCTCAGATTCCTCTAGTTTGACGACACTATCTTTTGCACCATGAAACACCCATGTTGGAATATCTTTGATGGTGCCTACGTTTTTTGGGTCTCCTCCTCCGCAGATAGGCACGATAGCCGCAAATCTCTTGGGATATTTCATTGCAAGCGCCCACGTTCCATAACCCCCCATGCTTAGACCTGTCAGATATATACGGTTTCTATCTACAGAATATTTGACTACAATTTTATTAAGTAGAGCATTTAACGCAATTAACTCTTGATCAAATGTCCACCATGAATTTGCTGGACATTGCGGTGATACTGCTATAAACGGGAAATCGTCCTTTTGTTCAACGATCTTTGGGATACCATGTACCTTAATACTGTTTAGGTCATCGCCGCGCTCGCCTGCACCGTGAAGGAACAAGATCAATGGATACTTTTTACTTTTCTCTGAACCGTATTCTTTCGGCAGGTAAAGAAGATAATTTAGCTGAACAGTCATCGTGACCTGTGTTTTAAATTTCTTTTCTTGTTGCTTACTTACTGGAGGGGTTGCTTTATCACTTGCATAAGCACCAACTATAAGGCATAATGGTATAATTACCGAGATTACAGAATTCAGGATATTCATTTTCTCTCCTTTTTTGATACGAGTTTTAACATATTGGTAAAAAGAAACAATACAAACTTGGAAGGTTATTATAAAAATGATATAATATTCGTATGTTTTTATCAAGCATAATAATTTGTGCATTTTGGTTTGTAGTAGTTCGATCTATTGAAAATTTAATTTGCTATTTGAAAGGATATTATATCAAAATGATTATATTATCAGGATTGACAATCTTAACATCAGCTTTATGTATTATTCCATCTCAAGAACTTAAAACTGAAAGCTTAATAATCAGTATAAATGCTAATGGATACGTTGACAGCATTTATGATATTGCACAGAAAAGACAATATTTTCCAAAGGAACAATCTGCACCGCTTCTCAGCATCGCTATTGAAGAAAAAGTAGAACTTCCAACGAGTATGATATACAATGAAGCATCAGGACAGATAAAATTGTTTTATGAAGATACTGTTACAACCACAATCAAAGTAAGTATCAAGCCAACGCACATTACCGTTGAGCTAGAATTAGTTGAAGGCGCAGAACCAACAGTAGTGATGTGGGGTCCATATCCGACAACCATCTGTCAAACAATCGGGGAGGCAGTTGGTGTTGCTAGGGATGATGTATTTGCTTTTGGAATTCAAACTCTGAATATACACACTCTTGGAGGCAGACCCAGAGAATATTCTGAACTTGGCGTGGAATCTGAGACAAACGCCGCCGCACCTACTAGCTATGGCAGTGTTGTTCAAGCTTATTCCAGAGAAAGCGACGGCGGTATTAAAAGTTCTAAGATTGCCCTTTTCGGTTGTCGTGCTGATAAAGCATTAGAGACTATCGGAAAGATCGAGGTTGCCGAGGGTCTTCCACACCCAATGCTTGATGGTGTGTGGGGAAAAATATCCCCAACTGCTAAATTGTCTTATCTCATCACAAGTTTTGGTGAGCAGAATCTTGATGAACTATTGGAATATACAAAGAAAGCTGGCTTGAAGTATATCTACCATGAGGGACCATTCAAGACCTGGGGACACTTCCAGCTTAACACGGATCAATTCCCTGATGGCGATGAGAGCATGAAACGATGCGTTGAAAAGGCAGAGAAAGAGGGCATACGAGTAGGTATTCATACACTCACGAACTTCACTACCACTAATGATCCTTACGTGATACCGATACCCGATCAGAGATTAATGAGAATTGGTTCCAGCATAATAACTGCTGACGTTGATGATAAAGTAGCAGAAATTCCAATTGCTGATCGGACACCTTTCGTGGAACGGCAATGGTTATCCACTGCAATTATTGGCGAGGAACTTATACAGTATGGCGGAATCTCTGAAACAGAACCCTGGAAACTCTTAGATTGCAGGCGTGGTGCATTCGGAACGAAACAATTAAGTCATAAAATGGGAACAGATATTGGCAAACTGAGTGATCATCCTTACAGAGTCTTTTTCCCGAATCTTGATATGCAGGATGAATTGACTGCAAGATTAGTTGAACTTTTCAACAATACAGGCTTACGTCAAATCTCTTTTGATGGTTTAGAGGGATGTCTGGCTACCGGTCATGGTTTTTACGCTGAGAACAAATTTGTAAAGCAGTGTTTTGATGGCTGGAAACAAGAAATTATCAACGATGCCAGTGGATTATCACACTATCTATGGCATATACATACACGAATGAACTGGGGTGAACCGTGGGGAAAGGCAATGCGCGAGGGTATGTCAGAATATAGATTCAAGAATCAGGACTATTTCAACCGGAATCTGTTTCCACGTATGCTCGGATGGTTTCTCATCAGAACAGCCGAAGGCGATCTTGAGGCGTCAAGCCTTGATGATGTTGAATGGGTTATGGCGAAATGCGCTGGATATGACGCCGGTTGTGCGATTGTTGCAAGCCTGAATACACTTAAAAGAGATGGACAAACAGAGGTTATGCTCATTGCTATTCGTGAGTGGGAAAAAGCCAGATTCAGCGGGGCATTTTCGGATGAACAGCGACAGCGTATGAGAGACGTTAAAAATGAGTTCCATCTTGATAAGATTGATGAGGGTCGTTGGCAACTTTTGCCTGTGGATTTTTCACCTAAGTTTTCATACCGTTGGGTAGAACGTCAGCCCGGCCAACCATCAGGATTAGAGTGTGAGGTAGGGAACAGATTCCAGCAACAGTCTTTACAATTCGTTTTACGTGTTGTTTCTAATGGAAATCCAGAAATGGCATCAATAATTAATCCATCCTTTGAGATTAATTTCCAGAAGGTGACATTCCCGATTAATTTGAAACCATATCAATATCTTGTCTGTGAAGGTGATAAAGGGATTGTTTATGATTTGAATTGGAATCTGATACAAACAGTTCAATTGGATTCTAATATACTAAGCCTTTCAACTGGTAAACAGCTAGTTGAGTTTAAATGTGAGCTTGAGGGAGAGCCAAAACCTTATGTAGAAATCAGGTTCAAGACTGTCGGTGAACCTGAATTGGTTAGATAATATATAATTCGTTATTCTAGTCTTTGCAAGGAGGAGATAAAAGCGTGGATATGTTAAACAAATTTGCATATAATTCTATTTCTCTTGAGAGTATATTAGGTAGCCAATACGTAGATGCAGTAAAGACAGCATATAAATTCCTTTCTGATAGATCACCGGACGAACTCAGAAAAATGGTTGGACAAAAACTGGATTTTATACCTGACTTTGATCAGGCGGATAAAAAAACATTTGTAGTAAGCTATCAAAAACCAACTCAAGATGATATTTTGAGTGGTTATGGAATATTTAAGATAACAGAAGGAAAAACTTTACAAATAGACTGGACTGGCGGGCATTATCAACTTCCGTTAGGATATCACTATCCTGCTCTTGATAACTTGCTTATATCGGCAAGAGAAATTGGGATCGTTGATGATACACATAATAATACGCCCGGTATGGCTGTAAAACTTTTGGCACGAGAGCTTGTAAAGTGCGCAAACGCTTTTGATAATAAAAATTTTGAAAGCATAATGAACAGCAAGGATCGTCTAAACCATGTCACAAGTGTTGATACTGGCACTATTGCCGCAAGTACGGGAATTAAAGGTATCCTCTATCGCTTTCGTGAACTTTTTGGCGATATGGTGCCTGTATTTGTTATGCAAGAAGGTAACTATCACGGCACAGACTTCTTTGAGCAGCGTCTTCGAGGAATGTGGGAATGGATGTTTACAAACGTAATAGTTGAATGTGCCAAGCCTAACGACATTGATGATCTCCGAAGAATCTTCTGTAAATATGAGAACAGCAAAAAAGAAAAAATCGCCACTGTGATGATGGAGCCTGTTCTTATGAATAACAGAGCAATATATGTCCAACCCGAATATATTTATCAGGCGAAGGAATTATGTATCAAGCATGAAACTGTCTTATTTCTGGATGAGATTCAGACAAGTATGTGGAGTCCAAAGGTATTTATGGATAACGAGTGTAATGGCGTTGCTGACATTCTTGCAATCGGCAAAGGATTAACTGCGGGATATTCTCCTCTCGCTTATGCAATCTGCAAGAGCTATCTGGATAATCAAAGCCAGTATAGTTCAATAAGCACCAACGGCAATGCAGATATGGCGGCACTGGCAGGACTTATAGTGCTTGAGGTTGTGAAGAATAATTCTGATCACATTGAGTCCGTTGGAAATTACTACCACGATGAATTGAAAAGGCTTCAAAAATTGTACCCCGATAAGATTGTAGAGATTACAGGTCATCGGCATCTATCAGGCATCAGCCTTGTGAATGAGTCACTAGCAAGCAATTTCCACCATGCCTGTCTTAAGCAAGGTATATTTGTAAGATTACAGACTTACAAAGAGGGTTCATCAACGATTATAACGAAACCGCCGATCATAGTGGATTGTGATGACATAGATTTCGTTATAAACAAGCTGAATACTTGCCTAAAGAATGTCTAATGCTCTAATGAACTCTCTTTGAAACTCTATTAATTCTATTACCCGATTATTTATTCATTAGGGAAGCAGACGTTTTGTAGATAGTCTTGGCCATGTCTCTAGCTTCCTGAAGCCTTCTGCATATTTCACGTTGCATTGCAGACCACGAAATCGTGCCATCGTCTCCATGAACTCCATTATGTCAATTTTGTCGTGATCTCTCAACCATGAGACCTGACTTTCGTGGCATGCAAGCATTTTCTTTTTAGTCTCAATAGTATCCGTTATATCAACGTAATCCGTCGGCAGGAAGTTGATTCCAGCAAGTGTGTCCATGTAAAAAACAGCAGGCATGACAGGATAATAAGGAATCCTCGTTTTCCAGTTTGGCACGCTTGCGCTGAAACTGCAATCAAATACCAGCCTACTTGTCGCCTGATGATCCAGCATGTAATCATCCGGTGAATGGGTGATTATCACGTCAGGTTTTGCAGAACGTATAACGTCCACCATCCTATAATGCAAATCAGGGTCGTGACCAACCATCAGGTCAGGCACGTCTAAAGAGAAGAACTCAGCGCCGATAACATCAGCGCCGTCCTTTGCTTCTTTCTCACGGATCTTTGCCAACTCTGGCGGTTGAATGTACATGTGTCCAACGTTACCATTTGCAACAACTGCGATAGCGACGTAATGACCTAGACCGGCATATTTAGCCAGCGTACCGGCGCATAATATCTCTAAATCGTCAGGATGACATCCAATTGCTAATACCCTCGCTTTATCTGACAACTTTTGTTCCTCCTTAAAAAACTATTTAATCACGAATTTCACTAATATTGACAAACAAATGATACCAATTTTGACTAGAAATGCTATATAAATGGTAGTCGCAGGCTTCATGCCTGCGAAAACGCACCTATAAAAGGTGCGACTACCTATGTCAGTTTTGGATTGGCAAATGGTATTACTATCCTTGAAAATCCGTGTTTCATCCGTGGTTAGTAAAACATCCTCTAATTTATCTCTATTCTCGTTCCTTCATTACTCTTATAGGCTTCGTATAGCTTTGTCACCTCTAGGGCAGTCTCAAGATTGCACTTTTCAGGTGGTTTATTTTCCAGCACACATTCAGAAAAATATATCAATTCAGGCGCATAACCGAGCATAAAAAGGCTTTTGTTATAAAGCTGTCCCAGTGAGAATTCTGGTTCCCAATAGATCGGTGCGGATTCGTCATTTCCTATGTAACTGCTTGAGCGCCCATATCCGCCTGGTCCTCGATCTCCTCGACGATAATAGGTTAGCTTTATACCATTTTCTACCACTACATTGCACCCGCTTCCTATAACCTCAACTCTCTCAAGGGAACTTGTGCCGGATTGACCTGCCGCAAGATGCAGACAGCCTATTGCATCATTCAGAAACGTGATTGTGGCTATCGTCCCGCCATTGAAAGGCTCTCGATTAAAATATACGCTTTTTATCTTGCCCATGAGGTAATAAATTATTGAGGCAGGATGTCCGATGTGATCCAGAAATCCTAGCATCTTGTGAGGGTCTTCACGACTACCAAACTCAGGTAATCCCTGTGGATAGCGTACGTATATAGATGATGGTTTTCCGAACTCTTTGGAACTGATGATATCTTTCACTTTAGTTATTGCAGTGAAGAACGTCTTTTTAAAGCCTACCATCACGAACTTGCCAGTCTTTTGGCTTACTTCTATCATCTGCAACACTTCCCCAACACTTGACGCAGGAGGTTTCTCAATCCATACATGGCATCCGGCGTTCATAATATCAACAGCAAGTCTTGGGTATCTGGGTATAGCATTTTCATAGTTTGTGACTACGAATACAGCATCAAGCGATTCTTTTTCCAGCATTTCAAGGTGATTGTCATAGACTTTCTTTGCGCCAAAGAGTGATTTGTAGGTCTCTGCTCTGCCCTTATTGAGATCACATACTGCAGCCAATTCCACCGGGGCATATTGAAATGCTGGATATATATTTCTGAAGGAATGTCCCCCGCATCCGATGAAACCGGCTTTAATTCTGCGTTCATATTCAAAGTTGTATTTGACAGACATTTTATTACTCCTTAACGTTTGTTTCCCTTAAAGGTGTAGAATAGAATATCATTGCCTTGAGTGGTTCAATGCTGGTAACGAGCGCATAATGCACAATATCTCTTGGAATTATGATTGTCATTCCCGGTTTAAGATGATAAATTTCATCTCCAAACCAGTGATCGCACTCTCCTTCGAGTACGTACATCAGTTCCTCGCAGTTGGGATGAACGTGGGTAGTATTCTTTTTTCCCGGATAGATAATCACTTGTCCAAGTGTCTGTTCAGCATCAGCGTCAATCTTAGCATTCCATATCCATCGGATCTCACCCCATGGGAATTCTTCCAAAACCGTGTCGTCCATATTGATTGGTGGTCTAAATTCAGTCATGCTTCTATTCCTTTCAAATGTTGGTATAGTTTTCCAGTCTTTTTTTATCACGAATTGCACTAATAAGACGAATTACACGAATTTTTTTAAATTCTATTTGTGAAATTCGTGATTAAGTTCTTGATTCTTTAGGATAGATTACACCAACTTTGCATTAACATCAAGACAAATATCATTGACACATAAACAAAAAAGCTATATTATGAGAATAATCACCCTAAGTTCTGCATTTACGGTTGTGCTTGTATAAAGGAGGAAAAGATGAAGTTTTTTTCGTTATATATTTTTTCTATTATCGTCATTTTAGCATTATCAGGGCAGGGATATGCCAAGATTGATCCTGCGGCCTGCGTGGGAGCATGGATTTTTAGCGATCCCGGTGTTGATGTGTTAAAAGACATATCAGGAAACGGTAACGACTGCAATGTAAAAGGTAAGCCAAAGTCGGTTGATGGTTTGTTCGGAAAAGCTATGGACTTCGATGCGGTAGATGACTTGGTTGAGTGTCCAGATAATGATACGCTTGATGTGGGAACTGGTAACTTTTCAGTCGTAGCGTGGATAAAATGTGCTAAATACGATCCCGGTGAGTGGGAAGCTCAGATTATTTATAAGTTTGAAATCGCCGCACCCAGACATGGTTACTTGCTTGCCGTTCGTGGAAGTCTTGATGCCTCCAATAAAAACAAACCTGTGTTTATAATGGGTCTGGGAGATGCGAGTGGTATTCACACATTTGGTACAAGTCCGATTAATGATGATACATGGCATCATCTTGCAGTAACGGTTGATAGAGCCAATTCTGTGATAATGTATAGAGATGGAGTAGTTGAAGCGCAACAGAATATTTCCGCTTTTGCCCAACAGAATGAGAATAACGCCAGAGTTTTCAACATAGGCTCAGAAACAGGCACTCCCGGTCGTTACATTAAAGGTGCTATAGATGATGTTGCATTATTCAAAGCCGTTTTAACCCCGGCTGATATTAAGGATTTAATGGATTTTGGACTTGAGAAAACATTAGGCGGTAAAGCAGTTAAACCATCTGACAAGTTAGCATCAACGTGGGCTGATATTAAGATAAGATAGTATTCTGGAGTGCTGAAGCTTACTTTAGGATTCGTAATTATATAACTTACCTATAGGAAACACCCCCCGGACCCCTTTCAAGAGGGGAGTTTAGGCTAATTCCCCCTTTCTGAAAGGATGAGGGATGAAGTGATTTCTTTCATCCTTCATCTTTCCGCCTTCATCCTTTAAGATCGGGAGGAAGGGGGGATTTGATTAAATGAGTTATTAGTCAAGAAATTAATATTAGATTACTGATTCAATGCAGACAAGACATGATCCCTTGCAGACTCGATGGTCTCAGGGGATACATGCTCAACGACTAGGAAATAATCGTAGCCAACCCGTTTTAACGCTCTCATATATGCAGGATAGTCCATCTGCCCTGCGCCTGCATACGGCAATTCACGATTGCCGTCCTTGAAAAGCATATCCTTCGCATGTGCAAGGATTATGTTTCCTGCGGCACTATCAACTATTTCGTCAATCGCCTTCGGGACCCTGCTCAAATCCGATACTTTGAATACATTAGGCGGATCCATCACGATCTTTAGATTATCGGTTTTCAGGGCATTGATTGTTTTTACGATCTCCTTGGGGGTTCCGATGACGCATTGATCATACATCTCGATTGCCAGATAAACGTTGTTTTCAACAGCGGTCGGCATGACTTGAGCAAGCATGTCAGTTATCTGCTTGCGTGCTGATTCAATATCCATATTCGGCTTTTTAAATCCGCCCCACGTTATCACTATCTTGGCGCCAACTTTTGGGGCAACGAATAAGGCTCTTTTAACCTGATCAACACGCAACGCAGGATCGCCGTCAAGAAAGTCAACGTATCCGCATAGCGCTATGATTTGCAACCCTCCAGTGTAAAATTTCCTTTTAATCTCGTCATATTCCCCGTCAGTATATTTGAGGTCTGTGGCATTCCATTGATCAAGCATAAGCTGAACGCCCTCGAAGCCCATATCTCTAATTTTCTTTGGGTCATCATTCTGACCTGCCATTGTTGCCAATCTCATTTTTGTTTTCCTTATCTAGAGGGGGGAAACACGTAGGTTTTCCCCTACAATTCGTATATCTAGCACATGTAGGGACAAACCTACGTGTTTGTCCATTTTTAACACCTATTTGAATTCCTTGAAACGCTCTATAAACCTATCGGTAGCGCCTTTAGGTCTTGGGTCTACGTGATTAGGTAAGTCATCATAGATACTGTAAACTCTATTCCAGTATGCTTTCCAGAGTTCACCGTAATCAGGATTTTGCGCCGAAAGATCAGCGAATAGATTTGCAAAGAACAAAAGCTCTGCGTGATATTTTTTTGGCGGTGGATGGAGAATAGCACTGTCATTGATCTGGCTGCGCAGACCTTCGAGGATATCAACAAATTCTCTCATCCTCTTGTGATAATCAGAGCGGGGCATATCAATCCTGACGTAGCTACCCCAATCAGGGATAATCTCAAAGAATGGCATATAATCAGCCAAAACTCGTCCTTGCGTACCGAAGAGCTTTTCAAAGAAATCGCCTGCAATTTTCTTATGATCACCGTTGGGATCAAGGAAGGAATTCGCTCCTTCAAATAGCGACAACTGGTTCAGCAATGGCGTAATAGTCTGGCAGATGCCTCCCTTATAAGGCGCCGCTTCCAACTCCATTTTACGCTTCTCAAATAGCCTGTCAAAGCGATAATGTGGTGCAATTGCGGCTTCGCCTTCAGTAAGACTGAAGTCCCATGTCAGAATAGGGTTGGTTTTTGCTATCTCTCTTGCCCAATGGCGAGAATCCAACTCTCCCACAGGGTCACCATCACCATTGAAACCCATATTTATAGCTATGGAAGTCTCTGCTGGAAAATCGGGCAATCGTTTTAGCAGATGGTTCATCGAATCATCTGCCCGTTTTTTGTCAAATCGCCATGCAGTATGTTGATATTTTGAGATGAACTCTCCCTTCCAGTCCGGTGGACCTTCGATTAATCCCCATCCCCAAAATGGCGAACCCCAAGTTCCGAACTCTATCCATACCTTTGGAAGATTGCGTTTGACTATCCATGATGCTTCGATTGATTTGTCAATGTAAGTCTCTGCCGTGCATCCATTCCTTGAGCAAGCGCCTGGGTCTCCCGGAAATATGCCGACAATATCTGCTGGCATTATCTGAGACCATTGATCCCAGAGATATTGGAGTTCTTTCCATTCTTCTTCTACATTCGGACAGAGGGTGCGCCAATCTGCCCCAGAAGTTGCAAGGGCGCAGAGCATTTCCACTTCGATATTTTTTGTATGCGCATAGTCAATCACGTTATTCATCTGCTTTATGAACTCATGCCCAAAATTAGACGTAAGCCCTTCACGACAGAAAAGCTTAGGCTCCAGCCAGAACTCAAAGACGTTGAAGCCGAAATCAGCAAGCATGTCCATCAGCCTGAACCAATCTTCGTCAGACCATCTATTTTTTAGTTCAGGATAGAGCATATTCGGGTTATATGCGTTCAGGAGATGTGATGCAAAGTTGTTGTAGTATATACGTTTTTGACTAAAATCAGTTTTCATGTTTCCATTCTCCATTGTTTATTGGGAGACTGTATTAACTATGCTTCGTCGCGTATCCACGAACCTCCGGCTAGGAATCCACCATCAACTATTATGCTTGTTCCAGTAATATAGGATGAAGCATCAGACGATAACAAAAGAGTTACTCCCACAAGGTCCTTTGTGTTTCCGGGTCGTCTGGCAGGAATGCGGTTAAGTAGCCATTTGGACTTTTTTTCATCACTCCAAAGTGTTTTTGTTAATGGTGTTTTAATAAAGCCCGGTGTTATGCAATTGACCTGAATGTTATCATCTGCCCATTCTACCGCCATTACCTTGGTTAGTTGAGTCACCCCGCCCTTCGTTAAGCCATAAACTGAAACTGTATCCAAGCCATAATAGTTATTGATAGACCCGATATTGATGATCTTTCCACCGCCCTGCGAACGCATTATAGGATGTGCTTCCTGACAAAGAAAATAGATACTGCGAAGGTTGACGGCAACTATAGTGTCAAAGTCGTCCTGAGTTACATCGTTAATTGGCTTACGGCGATTGGTAGCAGCGCAGTTGATTAATATATCAAGTCCTCCCAGAACTTTATTGGCATCGGCAATCAGTTTTCCGCAGTCCTCGACTTCCTGTATATCCGCTATCAACGCTTCCGATTTTCCGCCAATTTCCTCGATCATTGAGCATGTTTGCCTTACTCGCTCATGGTTTCGACCATTAACTCCTACCACAGCGCCAGCCTCCGCAAGTGCGACGGCAAGTTCTTGTCCGATACCGCTGGAACTGCCTGTGACAAGTGCAGATTTGCCTTCTAGCGAAAACAGTCTTTGTAACAAAGGTATTCTATCCGTCATGAAATAATCCACTCCTTCTTTATAAATTCAGAAACTGCTTCAGCACATTTCTTTATTCCATTTTCACTAAGATGAAGCATATCTTCAGATAAATATTTGTCCACATTCGAGTTAATTACAGAATGAAGGTCATTGACAGATATACCTTCGTCCCTCATTAAATCCAAAGCGGCATCGTTATATTGATCGATCTCCTCGTTTCGCCATGCCCATGAATCAGTTGTGAATGGACGATTCGGATGAACTGACGTAGTAGTAGCCCATATAATCTTTGCTTTGGTATTGCGAATCTTATTTACTATTGCTTTCAGGTTTGAAATATATTCATCTAATGGATACTGTATAGGGGAACGGTCCGGATTATGTCCTACATCGTGAAGCCCATTATTCCAATGCACAATGTCTGGCAGTCCAAGTTGATCTAACCATCTATCAAGAGAAGCTAGAGTATATGCACTAAACTGGCAATTCTCATCAGGTCCCACGACATCAGCACTACCTTTGAGTAAGCTAGTCACCGGTGGTTGATAGCTCATCCTTATCGAATCTCCCAATAATAGAACCTTTGGTGTTTTTGACATATAAAATAACTCCTAATATTTCATTTTAAGAAATAAGTCTGGAAACAACGTTGACGTAAATCTCTTCTGCATCTGAGCTATGTCTGCTTGTATTCACTTCGTACCCACCATATTGATACGCTGATCGGACAGGCAGATAACCCGCAGACTTTCCGCAGAAATAGCTGATTGTAAACGGAAATTTTGCTGATGATCGTGCTTTAAGCGCCAGGCCTGTCTCACCAAACATTTCACCGGGGAACATGATAAACTGCATATCACCGATGCGAACCACACTTGTCGAAATCACAGATACAGGGTTCCCATCTTCCCCAATATTCTTGAGTGGAAGTCCAACTTCCGTTGAGATGACGTAGATTGGAGTTGATACAGCTTCTATCATCTTTTCGCTTAGTATACGCTGTACCTCAATCGCCAATTTTTCTCCAAGCTCCTCTACATGATCAAAGTTAGTACCGACACGGTAGAAAGGATCAACGTTACCCGGTGCGCTGTTGAAAAATGTTACTACTCCACCAACAGCATCCTGAACTCGACGGACTGCGGACCCCATGTAGTCAGCGGATATGAGATAGTTCCCCGGACCTAGGACAGTGCCATGACAGCCGTAGTTAATCAGAATAGCGATGGAATCTCCTGATTCGCTACAGATACTGATAACGCCAACCTGCTTATCTGTGAATCCATCCTCGTTATGCCCAAGTGTGATTTGACCATCAGGGGTCCGTTCACGGCGATTTACACCAACGTCAGACTTACCAATTCCAACGCTAATTTTAGCTGGGACCCTATTTATCACTGCTTCATTTATACCTGTCAAAATTTCATTGGCAAGTGACCCAAGCCATTCGGCGTCAAGATTTTTACCGGATGTTACCGGACCTGAGTGTGTGTGAGTTGAAGACATAATTAAGTGATCAGGAGATATTGATGCCTCCTCTTGTACTTTACGAGTAATCTGCTCTTTGACTGACAGAGGTATAAAACACAGATCGGTTGATACCATTGCTAAACGAGTCTTTTCATCATCGAAAACAATCGCAGTCATAAATAACGGGTCGTGAACCCCTTCTGACTGTTTGTTACGAGAACCGTAACCTGCAAGCCATGCTGGACGTTTTGGTGTGATTTCACGTTTTGAGACTCCTGCTTTAAAGCCCATGATTTTTCCTCCTTGATTTTGTTATCTCCTAACTCAATGCTCTAATTGTTTTACATTATCAGAGACATAATAACAGCGGTAATTTTACCGGACAATATCGGTAAGGCTACTATAAAAGCAATAAGCAGAACGAAAATCAATGGTATTGTAATACGTCTTTTCATTTTGTTACTCCTAAATCCAAAGGATCAGTTGAAATTAATATTATCTTGTTTACTACAAGTCTTTTCCATTTTACACTCCATAGATAAAGCAATATTAATGCCAACTTCCATCATTTAGTATAAAACCAGATACTGACTGGATTTTAGATGGGTTGTACACAGAGAATGGAGTTTAAAAAGGGTGCCACAAATATGCAGGATCTTTCAATTGTGGCGTTTGTAAATCCTTTGAGATCAAGAGATTGTACCTCATGTAATAATATGGATTAAGGAAAGAATGTGGCACTATTGGTCAACCATCACTCAATTTTGTAGATATGCACATCGTAAGCTTTGAAATCATCATCGAATTTGCCATCATTGATCTTTACGGTGCGATCTTCGCCTATCACCAGAGCAGTTGAAAATCCTTTAAGTTCAAAAGTTCCTTTAGTCGGTGCATTGCGCATTCCAACAGCGAAAACGTAAACGGCGTCACCATATCGCTTTGTCATTATAGCTATGGGAACTTCTGGATCAGATGATTTCACTGTTACGAGATTATTTATCGAAGGAGTATTTAGTATAGGTGCAAGCTCGTGTATCTGGTTGTTGATGGCTGCTACTGCTGGAAGCATTTCAGGGTCATCGAGCAGGGCATATTCATTGAACTTTGGCTTCCATTCGTGGACGAACCAGATTAATCCTGTTGAGCCGTGTATCAGAGACATCCAAACCTCAGCACGAACCTGATGCGGTGTTGCTTTTTTTGACTCCTCACCAATGTGAGTACATTCGATGCAGTTCCAGAGGATCTTCTTTCCGCCAGTCCACTCCATAAGCCTTGAAACGCCTTTCGCCACATACCAAAGATAGTTCTCACCATCAGGCTTATTGATTCCAACGACAGGATACACATCATAAGAAATTATATCTCCGCCTTTAACATACGTCAGATAATCGCTCAGGTGCGCCCCGCTACCTCGACCGTACCATTCATCATTAGCGACGCCCTGACCTAGATTAAGCATTATCGGGCGCGTTGGGTCAATGGAACGGTATTTTTCGTAGTCGTCAACTATATGCTGTGGTGGAACAGGTCCTCCGTAGGATTCTTTTCCAGTCGCAGGATCAACAACCAGTTGAGCATTATCAGGCTCATCTCCGTGCATCCAACCGACTATTATAGGGTCATCTTTGTGCGCCAGTCCTACCTTATTCTGATCACAGATCACAGGCATGCCAGCCTCAGTTAAAGCCTTTAACTGTTCTTCAGTGGGACCATTCCATAGACCGACATAAAGATTAATGCCCGCAGACTTAAATCTCTGGGCATTTCGTGGACTTTGAAGCCAGACAGCAATAGGAAAATAATTCGGATCAGATGGAGGCCCGTTTTTCCATTGTGCATAAGCATTTTTGTCAGACACTTGGTTATTAGATTCAGATGACATAGTTACCTCCTTCTCTCCATACATAAGAAAAGCTATACTAATCAAAATTATAATTTTTTTTATCATTTTATTTTCTCACACAAATGAACCACGTTTTAGTGCTTCGTTAGTAAACATTACCTGATGAGTACCATCTTCCCAATTTTTTCAAACCCATCAGTTCTAAACGCATAGAAATAGATTCCAGATGCTCTTTGTCCAGCATCCCACGATACTAAGTGTGTTCCCTTCATTTGCCATGAATTCACGAGAACATCAATCCGAGTTCCCCTAGAATCGTATATATCCAAAGTAACGTAACCATCATTTAGGAGAGTATACTCAATATTTGTACTGCCATTAAATGGGTTCGGAAAATTCTGCCCAATAAGCTTTATATTAGGCTTTTCAGTTCTGAGAGTATTCGACTTAGGTTTGTGGTATGACTCAACAGGAATTGCTGGTGATAATAGAGATGATGAACTACCGTTCATCATTAGCGTGCAATCAGAATTTGCTGTAATATAGTAACCATCGCCTGGTTTTATATTATACGATTGACTAAAGGTTTTATTGACAGTATCCCAGCAATATACAAATGAGAATATTTGACCGGGAGGAGTCGTCATTAAACTACTTGTAGGTACATCGCATGACAAACTACCGAGCATATTCCATCCTTTTTTGAGTGGATACGACAGAGAGTATCGAGGGTAGTATTCCAATGTAATATTCGTATCTTCACCTGCAGCGAACCAGTAGCTTTTACCAAACTCAAGTGCATATACTCTATCGAATTTATCAGTAACGGGGTTAAATATATAAGCAAAGGGGAATACTTTTTTCCCAGCAGTGATAGTAGCTATATCACTTATAACTGGATCTCCTGGACATGACACCATGTTCCAACCACAAAACAAATTGATTGCTATGGATTTTATAACTATTGGAGACCCATAGTCAAAAGGTTCATTCACCAGATGATAAAGTGGTTCATCTTGCCCGCCATAGTTTCTCTGGAGGTATAGGGTTTTTAAATCAAAGCGTTCAAGCTTATCTAAGGAAGTTAAATGTGGGGCGCCGTCTTCCCAAATATATACAGGGATCGTCGCAGGATTAATCGTTTCGCTCAAATTACGCTCTTTTGCAATGTGGAACAATCCGAAGTTCCCGGGTTCATGGCCTCCCATCCAGTGACCAATAATGTCAATGTAAAATGGATTTTTGCCGAAGATAATCACGTTAGTCATAAAATCTTGCGCGGTATTACCTGGTCCGGGTCCCTCAAAGAAATGTCCGTTTCTGCCATATATGCCCTCTATTATAGAAAGCCCTACATTTGTCACGGATATCGAATCACACATTCTCTGCGCCCATAACTCCATACCATATCCGCTGTTTACATCACTGCCCGGCTTATCCCATCTTGGCATGCCGCCTGCGAAATGTTGAGCATATAATTCTTCAGTATGCACATCAAAGTCGGGCTGAAAATCATTCAATACGTTTCCTGGATGATTTTTAACACCATCCACACCTTCGCAAAAGTGAATGTAAGGATTAACACACATTCCTTGAAGGTTCTTGACACTTGAGGTCATACCCATTGTGTGACATTTAAATTTGGCAATATCTAAAAGCCATGTATCCTGCTGGTTAAAGGGGGCAACATATCCAATGCGTCTGAAAACTACACCATCAGGGCAATCTTTCCATATTATTTCTGAGCCTTCTTGCATTGTGTTTAAGAACAAATCATATATATTTCGACCGGTTGGGAAATCTAATAGATGAGTACTTGTCCGTTCTGCAACACCTACATAAGGACTTGTTAAATATTCAGTATTACACCAACCGTCACCAAGCCAGTTTCCTTCCCTCATATATATAGCGTCTGCTGACAGCCCAAAATTTATCATTCTCTCTATTATGCCCTCAATGAAATATGGATCAGTGACTATACCCATACCATCTTCTTCATTCGATCTACCACTAGCACCAACTAAATTAGGCTTTATAGCTATCTGTTGATTTAGTGGGAATCCTGGTGTATCCCTAAGCGTTAATATACCAAAAGCGAAGTCTATACCTGCTTGCTTCTTAGCATCGGAATCCATTTTTGATGTTACGTTAGTTTTCATGATAAAAACAGCTTCCGGATGCGCTTCAATGAATGGATGTAATCCAAAATAACTTGCAGATAATGCACGCTTTACTATTGTAGTTGTAGGGTCAAAGAAGGCAGCGACTGTTCCTGTTGCAATGGCTTTTAAGAATTGTCTTCTATCCATGACTTTCTCAATTAAACAAGTTTGCTCTAATTTTATTTTTTACGCAATCGTTAAAAAATACATAAACGTCTTAAAAACAACCCCCTGGCCCCCTTTGCTAAGGGGGAATGTTGACACGACTCGATTTATTCCCCCTTAGCAAAGGGGGCCAGGGGGTTGTGAAAAACGTTGAAATACTATGTCAAAATGGCATTTTTTAACGATTACTTTACATCTAATTTATCCTGTATTAGATTCATTTTCTAATCATCTAAAATCATCTGATACCATGCCTGAGAACCATCTGGCCATGGGTGGCGTAAGGCAACATATAACTTCCCACTATCCTTATCATTGACTTGACCATTGGGCATAATGTATGAATTATAACGTCCAAACACAACTTCCGTATTATCAACATCTTTTATGAAGTATTCTAACGATCCATTTTTCATGGTAAATATAATATCAATTAATTCCAATTCATGCAAGACCTGCCACAAATATGATTTCTAGTCATCTGACATGCTTGTAAATTTTATTGTTATTTTTTTGTCATCATCAACCTTATCAACGGGAACACCCAAAACCTCAATCAATGACTTCAAAAGATGCTTCTGTCTATCCCTTAATTCTTCATCGGACATTCTGGCAAGTTCCTGAAACCCGTCTGGTAAATAGTCAACTATATTCTTTTTCAATTCAGATACCTGATTAACGACATCTTGGGTAAATTTCCACTCAAGCTTATTCTTCTCAAAGGCATTACCTACCATCTTAATAACCTCCTTCTGCAATAGCTTCCTCGAATCGTATAAACGACGCTTGACAGTTCCGAGAGGAACACTGAGAATTTCGCTAATATCCACCTGAGAGAAGCCGTTGATATAAAAGAGTATTGTCGTTTCACGATTTACTTCCGAAAGAGAAGCCAAAGCCCGATGGACGATCTCATAAGCTTCTTTGTCTTCCTGTTCTTCATCCGGTTTCATTCTTTGATCGGGGATATTAGTGATAGTAGAAAGATCAACTGTAGTGAAATCTTTGCGTTTACGGAGATAATCAATTGCACATCTTTTGCTAATTTTATAAAGCCATGCGCTAAAGCTATCATTCAGGTTAAACTTAATCAGGCTTTGATATACCCTGATCCATGCCTCTTGTGCAATGTCTCTAGCATCTTCAAAGTTCCATAAAATTGAGTATGCGGAGGCATAAGCCACGTCCTTATAACGATAGACTAACATTGTAAACGCTTCCAGATCACCATCAAGCGTTCTTCTTGCTAATTCACTGTCAGAAACCTTCTCGTCTGTCTTCATAATCTGATATACGATGATTTGCGGAAAAAGGTTCGGTCACATTTTGGATCAACCATCAAATAGAGAATCCAGTAACCCGCAGTTGAGTTTATACTGAGAGTATGTATCCTCTACTTTTACGTGTCTGTGATATATATTCAGCACAAACTTCACGTCCACATCCATATTCATCTCGAACTTCGCAGGGAGCCAGTACCCTTGAACCTCGGAGTAAATAACAGACATAGCCATGCTTTTAAGCGTCGAAGGTATCTTCGCTGGTGTGAAATCAACACGAGTAATATCGTATTTGTCTTTGAGGACATAGGCTTTACCGTTGATATAGCCATCTTCCTTTTTCTTTGCAGTAAATTCCACAAGCCAGATCGGCATATTACCAATTATACTGTTTCCTATGAGTTTAAATTCATAGTCATTCTTTGTTTCTTTGCTCAATGGCATTTTTGTCTGAGACATCCTTGACTTCTTTTGCCAATCTTTGCTTTCTTTTTTTATTTCTTTTTTATCTAACTGTTTACCATTTACGATCATGCTGAGATAGTCCTCATGTCTTTTGTCATGACTTTTCATGTAAATGCGTCTTTCTATCACCACGTCTTTTTTAACATTTCCATCCTTATCAGTTTCTCTATATATGGTTTTCGCCATAAAAGTTGCATCCTGAACACAATCCAGAAGGTTCTGCTGTCTCATTTCTACATTCTTAATTATCTCTTGCAGATCAGAATCTATATCCGAAGATACCCCAACAGACATAGAAGACCTAACAATTATAATGACTAACACAGCAAAGATTGAAATAAAGATCCCGCAGAAATAAACCATTCTGGGCATATCTTTATTCTTAAACATTATATGACCCCATTCTCTTTTGGTTAAAAAATATAGATTACCCATATTAAAAAGACTAAAATATTGACCTGATGGTTTACCCAAAAATTGGATAATTTTTAGACTTTATGATATCAAAATATCTTTATAGCGTATTATTACTCCTAACTTTTAGTCAGTGCAATCGCTGGTTCTTCCGTGTTGAGTGTGGGAATGATTCTTGCATAGCAAAAAATGTTCGGAGTAGCATGGCTTTAGCCTGCGTTAAATATAAGGTTTCGCAATAAAAACGCAAGCTAAAGCTGCGCTACTCCGCATTTCCACACTTTACATCAAAGAGCCCAATCGCTAAAAATGTTATATCTATTGTCTTTCTAAGGTTTGACCAACACGTAAAAAAAGATTTGACTTAATGATAAGAGTATGTTATAATGAAACTAAATTTTATATTATAGAAATTTTCCATATACATAATTTACATATAGTATAAAAATAAAATAGTTAATCGAGAAATAATGGTAGGCACGGGGTTTTTCTTTTTTAAATGGAGTGAAAACATGAGTATTGATAGGATTGACAAGAACACCCTGAAAGAGTATGGGCGTTTACAAGGTGTTGTGGAATGTGCGATCCTTTATAAGGAGAGAAAAACGAATAAAGAGATCGGCGAGATACTCAAAATAGCACCTCCAACTGTAACAAGGTATATACAAAAGGCGCTGGAGGAAGGAATAATCAGGATTGAGGTACATCCTCCTGATGCCACTGAAGTTGCTAAAGAAATCAAACATAAATATGATTTAAAAGAAGTTCATGTATTTCCAATTGGTATTGCTAATGAAGTAAGAAATATGCTGGCAAGGTTAGCCGCATACTACCTTGAGAATTTACTAGACGAAAAAAAGGAAAATATAACGCGAATAGCAATAGGCCCTGGAAAAACCACACTAGCTTTAGTAAGAGCTCTTACGGGTAAGAAGCGAACCGATATGAAGGTACTTTCAGCGAGTTCTCCTTCTCCACGAGAAACTTACATGGCCTCAAATATACTTATCGGAATCCCTGCAGGGAAATGGGAATGTGACCTAAGCAGATTTGATCCAGATATGCCACTTAGACAGCAAGAAGATTACGCCGATATACTGTTTTTCGGAATTGGAAAGATACCCGATGTGGATGGTGTCACCGCTTTGGCTATCCTGAATGAACCAAGACATAAGCCTAAGATTGATAATAGAGCCATAACTAATGAAATGAATAATTTATCTACAGATGGTGCAGTAGGTTTTATAAACTATCAACCTATTGACAAGCAAGGAAAACCTTTTGATTGGGAATGGAAGGGATATAAAAACACATTTTATGAAGAATCACAAAGTATTAAGTCGGGGCTCAAATCTACATTACTAAATCTTAATATAATCAGGAGAATAGCAAGGAAACCGGATAAAAGGGTAGTTTGTATTGCTGGTGGGAAAGACCGATTGGATGCAATAAAGGCAAGTCTCAAGGGAAAATATTTTAATGTTTTAATAACGGATCTCGAAACGGCAAAGGATCTTTTAGGAAAAGAAGATGAATGATCTTGTAAGTGTGATTATACCTACATACAATAGGTCATATTTTGTGACAGAGGCTATTGAAAGTGTTCTGTGCCAGACGTATCCTAACATAGAACTGATCGTCGTGGATGACTACTCGATGGATGATACAGAAGAAAAACTTAAGCCTTATAAAAATAAAGGTAAAATCAAATACATAAGGAATGAGAAAAATAAAGGCATCAGCCCAACAGTTAATACTGGTTTACTTGCGGCAAATGGCAAATATATAGCCCGTCTGGATGATGATGATCTGTTCATGCCAGATAAGATCGAGAAGCAAGTGAAGCATTTTGAAGAGGACCCGGATGTCGGTATGGTCACATCTGGATGCCTTATTATACCTATTTTAGTTAGAAATGATACTTAACCGTAACCTGTATTCAATTGATAATCTGACGGATTGAGCAGAAAAAGTTGATCTATTCTCTTTTGTAAGAATATTATAACTGCTCGTGTCAAC
>Ga0315282_10004976_pt1 | contig 22840 bp, 26 predicted proteins | sample YL17G07_20_MG_FD_203693 | JGI IMG/M metagenome (GOLD analysis project Ga0315282, IMG submission 203693) | Sediment microbial communities from Yellowstone Lake, YNP, Wyoming, USA - YL17G07_20 | ecosystem: Environmental > Aquatic > Freshwater > Lake > Sediment | place: USA: Wyoming | collected... | reverse complement strand
ATTATTCCAAGAAATCTTTGTTCTTGATCTTATCAGGCAGATAGGTCTCTGTGATGAACTTCAGGCCCTTGGAAGACAAAGCCTCTAACTCGGCCTTATAGCCTTTTTCGAGCATCCTCTTGAGCTCATCCTGCCATCCCTTGGTCTGGAACCAATCGTACTTCATCATGTCTTTAGCTCTTTTTATGTCTACTGGCTTTGCCTTGATTGTGTATTTCTCGAGCTTGTACTTCTCGATGTCCTTCATCGTTAGCCCTAAAAACTTGGCGTCAGGCGTCCCTAGCCTGTCAGACGTATGAGCTAGCGCCATGGAGCCGTACTTTATCACTGAGTATATATACCATCCATAAGCGTCTCCATCCGTGAACACATAGACAGGCAGTTTGTACTCTGTCGACAGCCGTTGGATCAACCTACGTGGTCCTCTCGCTGCCTGGCCCTGGGTAGTCACTAGAATGCAGTTGTTCTTCTCCCAATACTTGTCCTCATGAAGTCGCTCGAACGCGGCGTTCTTCTCTATGACCAGTATGAATTTGGCATCGACTTTCTTGAATTCGATATCCTCTACATTCGATGGTATCGCCCAGCCGCCAGAGCCTAACTTGGACCAGTTAATAGTGTCGCCTCTGTCTTTGATAGTCACGGGGCCAACAACCCGGCCACGGACATCAGCGGATAAGTGTAAATCCTCTCTGAGTGTGTCGACAGAGACTTCCAGGTCTACAACGCAGTGGTCGCTCTCAATCTGCTCCTCGAAGGTGTTCTCGTTGCTATTAGGCAGCGTCCTCTTCAATGCGTAGAACATGTCTCTGAGACTGGTGTGTATGCCTGTCTTTAGCAGCTCGTTGTAGGCAAAGTTGGCGACTAGCATCGTCTGCATGAACTTCCTGGCATGAGCATAGTTCAGGAACGACCTCTTCGAGACCTGGCTCCCTAGCTTTAGCAGCCCGGTCTTCTCGTCATACTCAACGTTAGACAACCCACGTACAGGTATCTCTATCCTTGGCGACTCTTTGTTCTCTATCTCTTTAGTCACTTTAGTCCCGAGCGCCTTCAACTTCTTCCTGACCTCATCATTCGCTGTCGCCATTCTCCTCCAACTCCTCTACTTCCTCCTCTTCCTCGCCGTCGCCTTCCTCTATCTCGCCCGCAGAGTACTTGGCCTCTATCAGCTCTTTCAGCTCTTTCTTGAGCTTGGTTATAGCGGTGTCTGTGAGGCCGTGCAACGCCTCTGCGACCGGATCAACATAACGCATCAACTCTTTCAGCCTGGCTTCAGACTCGGCCTTTCTCCTTCGGCCAGAAACATAGGTGCCTAGCTTCCTGCCTGCATCCATTAATGCCAGTCGTATCTCCTTGATTATGTCCTCATTATCCACTACTGCCTGCTTTCCGGCTCCTGTGTAAGGAACATGGATTGAAGTGAAGTTTACAATCACTGTGAGCGGCAAATCCTCTTGAAGCCCGTATCTCTTCCACTCAATAGTCTGCACTGCTTTAGTCAGGCCGCAGCCGCCTGCATCAAACAAAAGCGGTACTCTATTGGCGAATCTCATTATCTCCATCCTGTTCTGGGGCTGTTCCGGGTTCCCGTTGAGCGGAAGGCCAGCTTTCCCGCCGTAAGCGAGAGCCACTTCGACTATGAACGGAACGCCTCCACTATAGACTGCCGCCGGCCGCGTCAGGACGGACTTGAACTCCGGCTTTAGGATATTCTCTAATGCCTTCTCCAGGTGCTGCTCGTTGATGGGGATGAGCACATCGGTGGGCGGCGATATGAAGTTCATCTTCTTTATCGCGCCTATGACCTGCTCCGCTTCCTCCCAGTTCATGTCTTTGGGCCTTTTGTTCATGTCAAAAGAGACCTGCTTCGATATCTCCTCTGCTTTGGCCGAGCTCATCCTCGAGAACTCAGTTGATAGGAACGATTTGACAGTCCTGGCGTTAGTCACGCTGGCCATGCTCAATAGGTCGTCGACAGTAACTCCTTTCGGGTGTGGTTGAGTACCCCTGGGCATGGGCGGAACCGCGTCAATCGCCCTATCGTAGACTGTCGTTAGGCTATCGGGATTGATATAAGTTATCTTCGCATGCGGGTTGGCTAGAGCAGTTCTCCTCAGGTATTCATCCGGGTTCTGGTCGCTCTTCTGGTATAAGACATCTTTCAGCTCCGTTTCGACCCTAGTACCGCGCATCTGGCCCGTATACTCCTTTTCGTCGCCCATCTTCGCCTCATTAGTTTTAATGTCGATAGTCAAGCGGCATTCGTAGATAGTGCCGTTGCCTGTTGAGGTTATCACTTTCGTCGGTTTGCCCGTGGTTATCTGCCCGAACATGACGCAGCCCGCGCCCCCGATGCCTTGCTGCCCTCTCGCCTGCTGGAACCTCTGGAACTTGGTGCCAGCGAGCATCTTACCAAAGGCTTTTCCCACTAGTTTCTTGGGTATGCCTGGGCCGTTGTCTTCCACAGTGACTTTATAGTGCTCCTGCCCAAGCTTGTCTACCTGGATAAAGACATCTGGCGGTATGCCTGCTTCCTCACAAGCGTCCAAACTATTCGTACAAAATTCGTGCACAATCGTGGTAAGGGAACGTATTTTTCCTGAATAGCCCAGCATCTGCCTGTTCTTCTTGAAAAATTCTGCTACCGAGTGCTCTGCGAAATCCTTGTGGATATCAACCATTGCGCCACCTACATTCTCCTGCTCTCCAAGAACCTAAAAACAGCATTATGGGGCAAACCGTCTATAATCTTGAAGACAGCCTCTTTAGCTAGGCCGGCATTGTCCGCCTCGCCCAAGATACTAACGGTCTTGCCGTATATAACTATATCCGTGCTGGTCAGCCTGGCTATATAGTTACGGACCTTGCCCTCACGTCCTATGATCCTGGCCCTAACCCGCTCTAACGACTTGCTAGAAGGACCTAAGAACTCGGTAAGGTCTATAGTCTCTAAGTATGTATTAGGGTCCCAAAGTTTATAAGCCTTCTGGGGGCTAAAACCGCGTGCTATCGCCTTAATTATGTCCAACGCCGTCAGTGCCATTGAGGCGTCTTTCTCCAATTTTCGCGTTACGGAGACCTCGCCGGATTCGGAATCGATAACAATAGCCACCTTTCCCTTCTTTTCTATGTCCTTTTTGACCTTCCCCCCTTTGCCTATAAGTACGGCTATCCTTTCCTTTGGTATGAGCACATAGTCCGTATATTCCTTCATTTTAACCCCATTATCTTAGGCAATTGGCTCAGATTGTTTATAGTATATATTGCGCCTGCCTCTAACAGCTCGTTCCTTGTAGAGGCCCCGGTTAGAACGCCAACGCAGTCGCAACCAGCTGTCCTGGCGGCCATCATATCGAATATGTGGTCTCCGGTCATGATGGTCTCGCTGGGCCTGGCAAACAGCTCGTCGATAGCCCTCATTACGGGCTCTGGGCTTGGCTTTATCGCATGGACCTCGTTATGGGAAACGAGCGCATCATAAGGCAGGTTATAGTCGCGAAGGACTGCGAGCGCCTCCGGCCTTCCTTTAGTAGTCACAATCCCTATCCTGATGTTGTTCTGCTTGAGCTGCTTGAACACCTCTCTGACATAAGGCTGTAAATCTTCAAACTTCTTGTGTTTCTCGACAAATATCTTGCTATAGTATTTTACAATTTCATCAATCTCATTACCTATGTGCGGATAGATCCTCGGCAGTTCGTCCTTTATCAGCCGGCCCATGAAGCGGTGGATGATGTCGTGCGAGCTCATCGCCTTCAGCTCGAACTTGGTCAGAGTCTCCTGCACTGCCTTGACCACTCCATCTAGAGTCACTATCGTCCCGTCGACATCAAACAGTGCTGTCGTATACTTTTTCTGCATCGAAATCTACTCCATACTTCTTCGCAAGCCTCGCTAAATTGTGGATGTCTCTCTTTAATAATTCTTTAGCAGTCACGTGCTCTGTCCTGAGCGCCTGCGACACATCGATCAGGTAAGGCTTCTCGCCGATCATCATGATATTGAATTCAGAGAAGTCGCCATGGACCAGATTCGCTTTCTTGTACATTTCCTTTATGTATCTAGTCAATGTCAGTATCAGTTTCTTCGGCTGTTTTGGCTTATGCTTGACCAATAGGGTAGCTGGCATCCCGTTCTTTCCTATGAACCCCATTATAAGGACGTTATTAGCGAACTTGATAGGTCTGGGCACTCCTATCCCTGCCTCGTACATGTCTCTGAGGTTCCTATACTCCTTCTGGCACCAGGTCTTGATTATGGACCTTTTGTTCTTCTTGATATGGGCGAAACGTACATCGCCGGCGAGGTAGTTATACATGTTGCGGAAGTTAGAAGTCTCTATCCTGTATATCTTGACCGCACGATAGTCCCCTTCCTTGGTAGTCGCACGATAGACATCGGCCTCCTTGCCCGTGGATATCGGATAGTCCAGGGTGTTGAAATAGTGCTTGCTCGCCAGGTCTACCAGTGTCCTGAGCGTGTAGTCGTCAAAAACCCCCTGATATATCTTCAGCTGCTCCGCGTCTTTGCTGAACTTTTCAATCATCATGCAGAATTAAGTAAGTATTTTTTATATACGTATAGGTTAAAATAGGAACATGGAAATAGTAATCGGCGGAATCCTGCCTTTGTCGACCATAGACTATGAAGGCAAATCGGCCAGTGTGATATTCTTCGGCGGATGTAACTTTCGTTGTCACTACTGTTATAATTTCGGGATACTTGACGAGAGGATGGGCGCAAGGCAGGACACGGGGCAGTTATTCGATTTGGTAATGCAGGGAAAGAAGCTCATAGATGCCGTTGTCTTTAGCGGAGGAGAGCCCACAGTCCAGCCAGAAGCTCTCTCGGAATTAGTCCATATGTTCAAGAAGGCCGGTCTCGCTGTCAAGATAGACACAAACGGCTCAAATGCCGGAGTTATAGCCGATTTGCTCGCCAGGAACTTGATCGATTATATCGCGCTGGACATAAAGGCTCCTTTGGAAAGGGAGCACGAATATTCAAGGGTAATCCAAAGGGATGCAGCACAGGCCATAAAGAACATAAGGGAAATAATGAAGCTCAGGCATGCGTTCAGTTTTGTCTTGGAATGCAGGACCACGGTAGTGCCCGGTCTTATATTCAGGGAGCACGACATAGAGGAGATAGCGGAAGAGGTCGGTAAATACTGCGACTTATACGTCTTGCAGCAGTTCACGCCTGAGAAGGGCTGTCTAGATACGGCCTATAACAAGGTCAAATCTCCGACCCGCGATGAGCTCCGCGGATTAGCGCTTGTTGCGAAGAAGCACGTGAGAGACGTAAGGATTAGGACAGCAGAAGGGGAAGAGATGGTATGAGTTCTATCGCCGAGATGAAGAAGGAACTGAAGAAGAAGGCTGATGCTAATCCAGATAATTTCTATCCGACCGAGGTCTTGAAAGAGAAAGGGTTCATGCGCAATAAATGCTCTAAATGCGGAAGCTATTTCTGGGCGACTGAGAAGAGGGACAGGTGCGGAGACCCTGAATGCGGAGCTGAGTATACTTTCATCGGGCGGTCCATCGGCAAGAGGCTGGATTTTATCGGATGCTGGCAGAGTTTTTCCAACTTCTTCAAAAAAAGTGGCTATAGCCCGATCGCCAGATACCCGGTAGCTGCCCGCTGGAGGGATGACACTGACTTTGTCCAGGCGTCTATCTATGATTTCCAGCCTCATGTGGTATCGGGCGCTGTAAAACCACCGGCCAACCCGCTGGTAGTTCCTCAATACTGCTTGCGATTTAACGAAGTGGAAAATGTCGGTATCACTGGGAGACATAACACGGGCTTCGTGATGATAGGACAGCACGCGTTCATGCCGCCGGAGAAATTTGACCAGCCCAAATACTTCAGGGACCTTTTCGAATGGTTCACCGACGAAATGAAAATACCCAGAAACGAGTTCAGCGTCATCGAGAGCCAGTGGGGCGGGGGAGGCAATCTGGGAGTCTCCATGGAGTTCTTTGCTAGAGGGCTGGAGATAGGGAACCAGGTCTACATGATGTACAAGACCAATGACTCTGGTTACGAACCGCTGCAGCTAAAGGTACTGGACATGGGCATGGGCCAGGGCAGGATAGCCTGGCTCGTCAACGGCAGCAGGACCATGTACGACGCGGAATACCCTGATGTATGTGTTAATCTATTCAAAAAATCAGGTCACAGGCCCACGGAATTGTTCGAGAGGTTCGTGCCTTTGGGGAGCATAATGGATGTTGACGCGGGTAATGTCAAACAGATGGAATTAATATGGAAGGCTATCTCGAAGCAAATGAGGACGGATGAGAAAGAACTCAGAGAATCTGTCATGCCCATGGCCGCGCTCTACTCTATCGCAGACCACACCCAGAGCCTGTTGTTCGCTTTGGGCGATGGCGTTCTTCCGTCTAATGTTGGTGGCGGATATAACCTAAGGGCGATTCTAAGGCGCTCACTGGGATTCATCGACGACTATGGCTGGAAGATAGACCTGAAAGATGTGGCCGAGTGGCACGCGCGAGAATGGAAGAAACAATACCCTGAATTAGTAGACTCTCTGGATGAAGTCAACACCATACTGGAGCATGAGGAAAAGAAGTATAAGGAGACGCTGGATAAGTCGAAGAGAACCGTATTATCTCTCATCAAGAAGACTAAGAACATCGACTTCAAGAGCATGGTCACGCTTTACGAATCTGAGGGGATTACTCCGGAGCTTGTCAAGGATGTGGCGAGAAAGGAGAAGGTTGAAGTTTCTGTCCCTCAAGACTTCTACGCAAAGATATCAGAGACTCATGTGACGAGCGCCGAACAGAAAAAACAGGAAGAGTATGATGTCAAGGGTCTGCCACCAACCAAGAAATTATATTATGATGATATTTTTGAATTCAAGGCCCGCGTCTTGAAGGAGTGGGCGCAGAACGGAAAGAACTGTATTGTGTTAGATCAGACCGGCTTCTATCCCGAATCTGGTGGCCAGGATTACGACCGAGGGACTATAGATGGAATCGCTGTTTTGAACGTCCAGAAAGCGGGGGATGTCATAGTTCACCAGGTTGAAGGCAGGTTAGGCAAGACATCAGTAACCGGCAAGATAAACAAAGACAGAAGATTACAATTAATGAAGCATCACACTGCCACTCACATAATTAATGGCGCAGCGCAGAGGGTGTTGGGCAAGCACGTTTGGCAGGCTGGCTCGGAGAAGAAAGAGGATAAGGCCAGACTAGATATCACCCATTTCGAGCCACTGACAGATAGCCAGATAAAGAGGATAGAGGAACTGGCCAACAAAGTGGTAAAAGAGAATAGACCGATCAAGAAAGAGGTCTTGAACAGGGCTGAGGCTGAGAAGAAATACGGCTTCCGAATCTATCAGGGAGGAGCCATCCCGTCTAACGAAATCCGGATTGTCTCTATCGCGGACTGGGACACAGAGGCTTGCGGAGGCACTCATGCTAATAATACTGGCGAGGTCGGACCAATCAAGCTAATTAATTCCTACAAGAAGCAGGACGGGGTCATAAGGTTGGAGTATCTTGCCGGAGAACCGCTCATTGGCAAACATGTGGAGAAGCAGAAAGAGATTGTAGCTAAAGATAAGAGCGACTGGATAAGGGAGATAGCAAAACTCGAAGAGGAACTTAATGCTCTAAAGACTAAACTTGGCCTGAAAGCCGTAAAGCAGAAACTCGACAAATTAAAAACTGAAGAACTCGTAGAGAAGTGGAAGGACGTCAGGAAGGAGATGGATAAGATCAAGGAGAAGCTGGCGGCTAAGATAGAAGTTAAGGAAATGGTGCAGTATGTCCCTGGAGCCGACATGAAGGTGATGCAGAACATAGGAAGGAAGATAGTGGAAGAAGATCCTAAAGCCTGTGTGGTGCTTGTTTCTGACGGGGTCGTCTTCGGGATAAGGGGCAAGGACTGCAAAAAGGACGTAGAGAAGGCGGTCAAGGAGGCCGCTTCTATAATGGGCGGAAGTGCCGGCGGGCGAGAGGAGATAAAGGGCGGCGGTCCGCTAAAAGAAAGGTCGAAAGAGGCATACGAAAAAGCGAAGAAAATGATGAAGTGACATGCGTTCATATGAGAAAGTGTCCCCTCACAATTATTAAATAGCTCGCCCATAATTTTTGTCAGGTGTTTTTTAGTGCATATTAAGAAAAAACCAATTTCTAAGGGAAGAGCGGACCGTATCCAGCGGTATTTAGTCAATAAGGAACATGCCCTTAAGAAGAATGTTTATGCACTGGGCGTCAGGTTCCACGGCAGGAGCGAAACGTCCCTGGAGAGAGTGAGAAGCGAGGGGCTCAAAAGAGAGAGAACCCGTGAGGCTGGGACGTTTTTCGGAGATGCGGAAATCGCCGACACGACCGTTTACTCGAGAGGGAAAAAATGGAGCGTCGTGCATTCCGTTCCCCAGGGATATCTAGAGAAGAAAGACAGGCCCGTTCTAAAGAGCTATTATGCGGGCCACCATGAGAGAGAGGCCTTGTTCAACATTCCCTCCCAAAGGATAAAGACGTTTGTGAAGAACATTAAAACCGGCCCATACTTCAAATCAGACCCGCTGCTTTCCGAAATCGAGAAAAGGATGAACAAAGAGGGGAAGACCATGGAGCAGTTTTTCGAAGACAATCCCGCCTACCTTCAGCACAAGATTAATTATTACTCGCTGATTCTTGCTGATGATGCTTATGAGAAAAACCGCAATAAGCTCAGGGGCGCCATCGAGGGGCGGCTGAGGAAGGATGGAAAGGTCACTTTTGCAGACATGAGAAAGACTGCGAGCGAACTGGGGATAATCCCAGATTTGCAGGATTACGTCATAGGCAGTGCATTCCTGGATATGAAACTGAAGAAGTCAGGGAACGGCTTCAAGAAGTGATGGTATGGTAATGGACATTTCTACAGAAGGGGAACATGTGGTGCATCCAATCGACTCTCGCTACAAGGTCAAGGAGATGAACGCCATCTGGGAGGAAGAGAACCAGGTAAGACAGCAGATGAGGGTCGAAGCAGCTCTGTCCAAGGCCATTGCCAGAATGAAGCCTCAATTAGTCTCACTCGAAGAGGCCGAGGCTATAGAGAAGGCCATTCCTAAAGTGAGCCTTAAACGGGTGAAAGAGATAGAGGCGGAGATAAACCACGACATTATGGCAGTTGTGAAGGCTCTTGCTGAACAGGCCGGACCAGCGGGCGGAAAGATACACTTGGGAGCCACTTCTGCGGACATAACCGAGACCTCAAAAGCCATTCTCGTAAAGCAGAGCGTTGACTTGGTGCTGACTGATATCGAAAAACTTATTCAGGCCATAGTTAAAAGAGCGGAAGAGACGCAAGAATGGCTTTGCATTGACAGAACCCACGGCCAGCACGCCCTTCCGACTACCTATGGATTCAAGCTCATCGGCTACGCGGACCAGCTCAATACAGCGTTAGAGAGGATAAGACAGGACAAAGGGCTGAATGTCGGAAAAATCTCTGGTGCGGTGGGAACAGCCAACTCTTTCACTGAACTGGGGCTAGACGCGGTAGAGCTAGAAAAGAAGACGCTCACTGAATTGGAGCTTCCCATAGGCAGTCACGCTAGACAACTGCCCCCCAGAGACAACCTCCTCTATCTTCTTGCTGATTTAGTCATATTGGGCAACATCCTTGATAAAATAGCATCCGACTTCTGGAATCTGAGCAGGACGGAGATAGGAGAGGTCAGCGAGGAAACATCAGCCAAGCAGGTGGGCTCTTCGACCATGCCGCACAAGAAGAATCCGTTCAGACTGGAGAGAATAATGGGAATGAGCGCCATACTGCGGGGCGATTTGGTCACGGAACTGGAACTCAACTTCTCACACGCCCGTGACCTAAAACAGTCCGCCCCCTATCGCTACCGCTATCCGGAGGTTTTCATAACGCTTGACTACATGCTCAGGATAATGACCAATATAGCGAGCAACATGGCGATAGACCAGAAAAAAGCCTATGATAACATCTTCTTCACGAAAGGCAGCGTTATGGCAGAAAGAGTAATGACCAATCTGGCTCTAAAGGGCATGGACAGGCAGAAGGCGCATGAAAAAGTGAAGGAGCTTGCCTGGACCGCCATGAGGGAGAATAGACTATTGTCCGAGCTGCTTCTAGGAGACGAGGAGATAACCAAATACATGAACGAGAAAGAGATAAGCGACCTGATGAACCCAGAGACCTATCTGGGCAATGCGAAAGAGAGAGCAAGAGCGCTTATCGAAAAATTCAAAAGGTGAAATGATGGGCTCTGTCAAGGACTTGGAAATCATCAGAGAGCCGACTGAGACGGAGATGGGCGAGGGAGTCTTTGTCTTCAGCGATAGATACTCCATATTTGACTACGGTGAGATGCCCGACCATATCCAGGGCAAAGGCGAGGCCCTCTGTCTCATGGCTGCCACTAACTTTAACGAACTCGAGAAAAGAGGATTAAAAACTCACTTCATTGGTCTAGAGTCAAAAAACGAGATGAAAATCAAGTTTGTTAGGAAGATAGAACTGGAGAAGCTTACACCTGAGTCTATAAACTGCATGGTTCCGTTGGAGATTATTTTCAGGGACGCGCTGCCGGAGGGGAGTTCTGTCTTCAAGCGCGTGGCTAAGGGAGAGACCACCTGGAAAGACCTTGGCCTTGACCACGAGGGAAGACCGGGAGAGAAACTGAAAACTCCTATAATAGACTTTAGTACTAAATTTGAGACATTCGACAGGTATTTCAGAACGATCCAGGAGGTTATCGACTATTATCGTCTTGGTCCGGAGAGGATGGATGAAATAAGGAAACAAGCGCTGGCGATAGACAAATACCTGCGCGAGAAATCTACACGGCTTGGTTGGGAACACATGGACGGAAAAGTGGAAGGAGCTATCGACTCTAGCGGCAGGCTGATGTGGGTCGACGTCTTTGGGACATTGGATGAAGACAGGTTCGAGCTGGACGGATTCACGCTGAGCAAGCAGTTCTTGAGGGACTATTACAAGAGAACGCCGTGGTATGCTGAATTCATGAAGGCGAAAGAGCAGAATCTTCCAGAGGAGCAGTGGCCTGTGCCTCCTAAGCTGCCACCAGAGCTATTGGAGTTGGTTTCGGACATCTACAAGAGCGCCTGCAATGAATGGACTGGCGAGAGGCATTTTGAAGTCAAGTCATTAAAAGAACTTATAAAGAATGACTATCAGAAATTAAAGCAGGAGGGACTGTTAAGGTGAGCCAATGATTGTTCCTATAATAATGGGTTCGAAGGAGGATATGGAGTTCTCTAAGCAGATAGGGGAAGAGTTGGGCAGACTGGGAATAAAATACGAGTACAGGATAGCCTCTGCGCATAAGGCGACCGAATATGTCTTGCAGATGGTCAGAGAGTACGATGCGAAAAATGACAAAATAGTTTATATCACTGTGGCTGGAAGGAGCAACACACTATCTGCTGTGATAGACGCGAATACAGCCAATCCAGTTATAGCCTGTCCTCCTTACTCAGAGAAATTCGCAGGTCTCGATGTGCTCTCTTCCCTGCGGATGCCTTCCGGAGTATGCCCCGCGGTTGTGCTGGAGCCAAGGAATGCCGCATTACTGGCCGCGAAAATGCTCGGACTGGTCGATGACGTGATAAAGCGGAGGATAGATAGTGGCAAGAAAGAGCTTACAGACTCTATAAAGGAGGCAGACTCGAAACTCAGAAAGTAATAAGACCAAGAGGCTATTGAAGTGATATTATGATTGACCGAGTGTTGGTTGCTGCGGCATTTACTGTCCTTGCCGTCGTTCTGTCGGCTGCGGGCGTTCTGATACTGCTGGCTAGGGGATGGAGCAAGAACTGGAGAGACTGGAGGAAAATACCGAAGCGGGACGTAATAACCACTGCCTATATCACCGTCCTGATAGCCGTCCTCCTTATAGGCTATGTCACAACCTACTTTTTGATTAATGGATAACGTAAGGTTTTTATTAATATGCGCTCTCAATTTATCAACGAGTGGTATAATGCTTTTTTCCAGAAGAAACCGGTGACCCCGACTCTTTCTAGCAGACATATCTTTAACCTTTTTTCTTCCTACTAACTACTAAAACAGGTGATATAATGGTTGACTTGAATCCACAAGAGCAGAAAATACTGGCAACACTACACTCGATTGGTGCCACAGTCCCGGACAAGCTAAAGACTGCGGACGACATCATGAGGGCCTCTAACCTGGCTAAGGGGATAGTAGGCAATGTCCTGACGAGCCTGGTGAACAAAGGAGTTGTGAAGAGGGTTGCCAGGGAGAAGGCGGCAGGTTATTATGCATTACAGTAAAGATTTATATTCCCTGCTCGTTAATTAAACGATTGTATGAGAAAGACTGTGCTTTTTGTAATATTACTGCTCGCCATAGGCTTTTCAACGATAACCAGGGACGACGCCTGGAACAAAGCCTATCAATATATCGACGGGACCGAGACGATAGACCTAGAACCGGTCGGCCTGACCGAATCCGGCGCTAATTCTTACTGGGTCATGGAGCTCAAAGGGACGATGGGGGTAATCAGCATAATGCTCCCGATAAACTCGGAGACCGGGGAAGTGGATGTCAGCGACTCTATGAAAGACGTCCTGAAGACGCACTATCTGGCAAATTACTTCGCGACCCAGGATGACGTGCTAAACCTCTTGAACAGCGTTTTCAGCTTTGCGCAGAGCAGAGACACCGAGCTCACGAATGCTCTGCTCAAGCTGGAGGTGTCGGAGGCCCAGCTGCCATCAAACGTAACGCTAGTCAACCTCCAGCTGCTCGAGGATGCGATAGACGATGCCAACTCAAAGAACAAAGACCTGCGCGACAAGATCCAGGAGACTAAGGTGCTCATCTCCCAGTCAAAATGGAGGACCACCGATGTAGACGCATCCAACACCGCCCTGAACAGCGTGTTCACGAAAGAGGAGTCGTTCCTAGAGGCTCTCGATAACGTCGCCCTCTATGCCAACGCCCTTTACGTCGAGCTGGCAGGGAACAGCGATCTCAAGACGCAGAACTACGACCTGGTGCTTGCTTTGCAGGTGACGATAGACTCTTATAGACTGACGGAGGGCGCCCCAACAGCGATGGGGGACGACCTAACTGCCAGGAAGAGCGAGGTCACGCTGTTCTTCAGGGACCTTGATTCTGTATCAGCCGAGTATCTGACGAAGCTCAGGAACAGGGTGAACGCGTACATAAGCGATGCGGAAATACAGCAGATAAGAAGCAGTTTGATAGTATATAACGCCAATTACACCACAATAAACAACAATGCGCAGAAAATCTCGCCCTCTTCGAGAGGCGGAATAAAAGAGCTCTATGACACTTATAATGAGGCGAAGGCATACTTTGATGAAGGCAACTACAGCCAGGCCGAGGCGCTTTTCACTAAAATGGACGGCCTTATAGAATCACTCATGCCTCATATCGGTGATTGCCCGCCGTCTTGCACCGGAGGGAAAGAGCCTACCGACGACTGCACGTGCGCCTGCCCGTCCGGAACGACAAAATCCAACGGCCAGTGCGTGGGCGGCTTCAGCCTGAATCTTCCTTTAATAGGGGGATTGATCCTAATCATAATAATATTCATAGTCTTCAAATATAAGGATAAAATATTCCCGGGAGGGGGGAACGTTGAGGAAAAGCCTAAGGATATGTGGTCTAATTATAAGTTTTAGCCTGATGCTGTCCATAGTCCAGGCGCAGGTGACGTTCAAGCTAGCTCCGGATAATACGCAGGTGCTGGCAGGAGAGGATGCGTCGTTCTATATTACCTTGAAAAACCAGGGCACAAAAAGTCTTTCCAATATACTGATTTCCGTTAATCTGCCCCAAGAGTTCGGCGGCCAGAGAAACATCAGCGTGAACTCCATCGGCTCTGGCGCGACCTACATGAAGACGGTGCAGATAGTCACTTACGACACCACTAAACTTGGCAATTATTCTGTCAACGCTACACTTAGGTATGGCGGAGAGGTTATAGAATATCCGAACGTCAATCTAGAGGTGCTCGAGTTTCCGCTGTCCTTATATTACCACTTTCAGAACCAGAACATGAAGGCTGGCGACCAGAACTCACTGATAGTCACGGTGAAGAACATCGGCGATGACACTCTAACAAACCTGAACATGGATCTGAGCTATCCTGGCGGGTTCATAACCAACATGAGCAGGAACCTCTATCTCCCAGAGGTCGTCTCTAACCTCGAAATAAGCCGTGAATTCGTATTTATAGCACCGGCGGACGCTAACGGCGATTATCACGTCGGCATTAAGGTCGGCTTCAAGCAGGATGACAAGTTCCATTCGGTAGAGGAATTCGCTAAAGTCAGTGTCCAGGGCTCTCCTACCTTCGGTTGGCTAGAGACGCTATTGACTATAATGATTGTTATCCTCATCGGGTTGATACTTTTAGGCAAGGCGAAGTAAAGTTTTATATAAGCTGGACGACAATAATATACACTATTCGGTAAAAAATTTTCTGCGCCAGACCTATTCATCGTGATCTAATGGAGACTATCACACAGTCCTCGCCGTACCAAACGCAATTCGAAGAGTTTCTTAATACGAAATACAAGTCTGAGCTGGAAAGGCTGGCTTCTGTTTATCCAGATGAAAAATCAATAGCAATAGGCTATAAGGTGCTGGAAGAATACGACACCGATTTGGCTGATGAATTGATTCAGAACCCCTATCCAATTATCAAGGCGGCTCAAGACGCTATTTCTCAGATGAACTTTGTGAACCCGAGAGGGGAGAAGGTAAAGCTGAACATAAGATTTGTCGACTTTCCCGAGGACAGCAAGACGCTGATACGCAGCGTGGACAGCGCGCACATAGGCAAATTCCTGAGCGTAGACGGCGTAGTGACCACAGTAACAGAATCCAGGCCGAAAATAGTCAATGCTGTCTTTGAGTGCAGGCACTGCGGAAGGGTCTATAACATCCCGCAGACAGACAAAACAGGCAAGTTCTCTGAGCCGGCCGGGTGCGCATGCGAAAGAAAGAATTTCCAGCTGCTCCTGGAACAGTGCGCCTTCATAGATACGCAAAGGGCCGAGATACAGGAGCCGCTAGAGTTGCTGAGGGGCGGAGAGCAGGCAAAGAAGATGGAGCTGTGGATCGAGGACGATTTGACCAACAGGATAGTGCCAGGTGACAAGCTCGAGATGACCGGAACCCTGAACCTACACAACCCCAAGGGCCGCGGCGCCATTTATGATAAGTTCTTGGATGTTAACTCTATCACCCAGGTGCAGAAAGAGTTTGAAAACATCAAGCTGACTGAAGAGGAAGAGAAGAGGATAAGGGAACTCGGAAACGACCCGAAGATATATGACAAGATAGTCGCATCGATTGCTCCTTCAATCTACGGCCTTAACGAAATCAAAGAGGCCATAGCGCTGCAGCTGTTAGGAGGCACTCAGGGCAAAGTCAAGGCAGATGGGATGAGGATAAGGTCGGACATGCACATATTACTAATTGGAGACCCCGGTTGTTTAGTTGCAGATGAGCGAGTGGTTTTGGGAAATGGGACTATCGCCAAGATAGGGGATTTGGGTAAGGAGCATCTAGAAGAAATAGATGTTCCTCTCTTGACTGGCCAGGGGTATAAAAGGGATAAAGCAACTGTTTTTCACATATATAAAAATCAGCCAATAATGGAGATTGTGACTGAAACTGGAAAAAGCATTAAAGGAACTTATAATCATCCTTTATTGGTCATTAAAAATAGGGAGAGATTCTGGAAAAGACTAGATGAAATACGGCCCGGGGATAAAGTCGCTAGCGTGCCCTGGATTCCGTGCACCGTGACTGCGCACGTAAAAACGGGTTGGAAGAAGTTAGCAAGAAAATACGGGCCTAAGGTAAGGTCGAAGCTTCCTGAGCAGATGGATGAATCGCTTGCAGGTTTGATGGGGTATGTTTTGGGTGACGGCTGGGTTAGGAGCCACAGGATAGGTATGCTCGTTAACTCCCATGAATTAGATCTTCTCCCTAAACTAGTTTCGGCTATTGAGAAAAACTTCGGGGTTAGGCCAAGTGTCAGAAAAAATAAACTACAGGCAGGCAGGAAAATCGAACTAACTGAAATAGACTTGAATGATACCGATGTTGCTTATTCTCTCTCATTCTTGAAGGATAAAAGGGTGCCAGACCTTATTTTCAAATCTGGGAACACGGTCGTTGCAGAGTTCCTATCATGGCTTTTTGAGGCAGACGGGTGTGTTTTCTCAAAAGGAAGGGGAAGAAGAGCCGTCCAGTTAAAGTCATCTTCAATCGAGCTACTAAGAGACGTCCAAGTCTTGCTTTTGAGATTCGGAATCCACTCCAGAATTGTGGAAAGAAATCTCACCATAAGAAGGGCGGAGTCAATCAAAAAATTCTATGGCTTTATAGGATTTAAATCACAAAAGAAAAAAGAACGCCTTGAGAAATTGGTTGAGGACTGCAAGCACCTTAGGGAACAGAATCTGCGTGGCAAGCAGTTGAGTGAAAAAGTGATTAGAGTCGCAAAGGCGGGATGCGCAGATGTATTTGATGTTGAAATTCCAAAATCTCACCGCTTTATAGCAAATGGCATAATATCACACAACACCGCGAAAACCCAACTGCTGATATATGTGAACCAGCTCGCGCCCAAGGGAGTGTATGTCTCAGGAAAGAGCTCTTCTGCCGCTGGTCTGACGGCTACAGCGGAAAAGGACGACTCTACCGACGGGCGATGGACGCTCAAGGCAGGCGCGCTGGTATTGGCAGCTGGCGGAATGGCCGCGATAGACGAGTTCGATAAGATGAATGAGGAGGATAGTTCGGCCATGCACGAAGCCATGGAGTCCCAGGTCATCCATATCACCAAGGCAGGCATCCACGCCATGTTCAAGGCCAATACGGCTATACTCGCTGCGGCCAATCCCATCTACGGCAGGTTCGACCCAAACGAATCTCCTGCGGCCCAGTTCGATATCCCGCCAACTCTTATCTCGCGATTTGATTTGATATTTCCCATAAAAGACGAGCTTGACGAGGCGAAGGACAGGGAGATGGTAAAACATATACTGACCTCCCACTTCACCGCAGGGGTCAAGGCAAGGGGCAGTTACGACAAGGAGGAGATGAAGAAGGCGGAGGAGAGAGTGCTCCCGGCGATAGAGCCCGACCTGTTGAGGAGCTATATAGCATATGCCAGGAAAGAGATCAAGCCCCTGCTCACTAAAGAGGCGATGGACAAGATAGAGGCGTTTTACGTTGATTTGAGGAAGATGGGTCAGAAGCAGAAATCCGTCCCTATAACACCGAGGTATCTAGAGGCCATCATAAGGCTGGCCGAGGCGTCAGCGAAAGGGAGGCTCAGCGATACTGTTGACCTGGAGGATGCGGAAAGGGCCATCAAGCTCATGAAATTCTGCCTCAGCGGCGTTGGGGTGGACCCGGAAACGGGAAAGTTTGATATCGACATAATAGCGGTGGGCACATCGCGTTCAAAGCAGGACAGGCTCAAAGTTGTCTATCGTGCTGTCAAGGCGCAAAGCGAGGGGACAGAAGGAGCGACCCATGAAGCCCTATTGGAAGAGGCCAAGGCGCAGGGCCTGAGGGGCGAGGAGTTCGAGGAGGCGCTCAGCTCTTTGTTGAGGAACGGTGACGTCTATAAACCGAGGCACGGTATCTATAGACCAGCAGATGAGAAAGGATGATGGAGAAAAAACGCGTAGTCTACGACATAATAAAGCAACTAAGCATAGAAACGGGCGAGGTTGAAAGGACAGCCATCTGTTCCGAAGCAGAGAAGCACGGGATAAATTTGGTAGAGGTAGAGAAGATTCTGGGCTCGTTGCTGAGAAACGGCGATGTCTACATACCCCGCAGTACTACTATTTATAAACCGGTTGAATAAGGATACGCATGGGCCAGAGACAGACTTTTTTTACACTACTCTCGATATTCGTGATAGTCCAAATTTTGGGCATCTACTGCGGTTACCAGTATCTTCAACTAATCAAGGCCGGAGAAATCGGGGGCGCCTTCCAAAACCCGGAGAGCGTCTCAAATTCTCTCCTGCTTTTCATGTACATCCTCCTGATGACCGGCGTATTAATCCTAATCATCAGGTTCAAGAAATCCCTTCTGAGAATCTTTGAGGCTTTTGCCATATTCTTCGCGTCATGGATCGCTTTCGACTTTCTGATACCCTACTGGCTGATAGGTGAAGATATCCCCCTTGGCCTGATGCTGGCCCTGGCTCTGACCGCTTGGAAGATGCTGAGGCCCACTATCCTCAGCCAGAACATAGCGCTCATTTTCGCATTGAGCGGGGCAGGCGCCATAATAGGGGGCTCGTTAGGAGTACTGCCGGTCATAGTCTTCCTGTTAATCCTCTCTATCTATGATTTCATATCCGTCTTTTGGACAAAGCACATGGTCTATCTGGCTAAGGCTATAACTGAGAGGCCAATGGCATTCACTGCAGCAGTCCCTATGAAGACAAAGAAAGTATCGCACGTCTTCCAGCTCGGCGGCGGAGATCTGGTTATGCCGTTAATCTTGTCTGTATCTGTTCTCAGCAGGCTGGGCGTCTATCAGGCCGCTCTCACCTCGTTAGGCTCTCTAGTCGCGCTCGGCATTTTATTCATGTATGTTCTAAAGCATCCGGGAGAGCCGTTGCCCGCACTCCCGCCCGTGTCTGCTGGAGCCTGTCTCGGGCTGGTCATCGGAGTCACTCTATTCGGTGTTTGAATGAAAAGAGCGGTAGCGTATCGTTTCCGGATTAAAGATTTGGCAGGAGGGGAATACGTAGCCGGTGGGACTATAGACAATCCCACTTATGTCAAGCTCGGGGATTTGAAAGTATCGCGGGTCGATCTGCTCGGGAAAGTGCTCGAGAAGAACGATTCTGAAGGTTTCTCCTCGTTGATACTGCAGGACAGAACAGGAAAGATAAAGGTGAAGGCGTTCGGTAATGACTCTCTGATGGCAAAAGAGGTGGCTATGGGGAATCTTGTCCGGGTGATAGGGAAAATAAGGCAGGACCAGACAGAGAGGTTTGTGCTTGGAGAAATAATTAAAAAGATTGATGATGCTAATTATGAATTGCTTAGAGAGAAGGAGCTTGGCACTAAAAAGAGCGGTTTGGTTGAGGAAATTTCTTTTTGAGGTTCTTTTATGATGAAATATGAGGACTTACTCGATACAGTGTATGAAAAGCTGCCCAAGAAGGCGGTGACGAAAGAGAGGTTTGAGATACCCAGATTCAGCTCGATGGTGCAGGGAAACCAGACCTTCATCAAGAACTTCACGGATGTCGCGGGCACCCTGAGGCGCGACCCTAACCACCTGCTCAAGTACGTGGCGAAAGAGCTGGCCACCGCAGGCAACTTCGACGGGAAGAGGGGCATACTAAACGGCAAATTCAAGGAGGAGCAGCTCAACGCCAAGCTTGATGCGTATGTGGCGGAATTCGTGATATGCAAGGAATGCAAGAAACCGGATACTGACCTGATTACTTTTGAGGGAATCAAATACAAGCGTTGCGAGGTGTGCGGAGCCAGGTCTCCAGTCAGACAGGTGTGAGGATGGGGATTTGCGTCAAAAGAAACGGCGAGGTGCTGGCTGCGTGCGATGAGGGCTTGGTCGGAAAAAAGTTTGAGGAAAAAGAGCTGGTTCTAGACATAAAAAAGAGTTTCTACTACGGCGAGGTAGTGGGGGAGGAAGAACTGTCCCGCATGCTCGCCGAAGCAAAGAACATAAACCTCGTCGGAGAGCAAACGATTAATATAGCCAAGCGTGATAAGTTAGTCGGAAAGGTGGGGAGAATCAAAGGAGTGCCCTACGCCATAATATTCAAGGTATAATCATGAGGAGTTTTTCGAGCAGCAGGAGGTTCACGCCCCGCAAGCCACATGGGCCGCAGGAGCAGGAATTCAGGGTAAGGCTTCCCAGAGGGGGGGAGATGTTCGGGAGAGTGCTCCAGCTGCATGGCGGAAAGCATCTCACGGTCAAGTGCGCTGATGGAAAAATGAGAATGTGCAGGATCCCGGGCAAGCTCAAGAAGATATGGGTGAGAGAGGACGACTATGTCTTAGTAGAGCCATGGTCGATAGAGTCGGACAAGAAAGGAGATATCGTCTGGCGCTACAAGCAGGTGGAAGTCGACTGGCTGAAGAGGAACGGACATCTCAAGGACCTGTGAAATCTTTTTATTCTCTTCCAATTATATATTAACTCATGGCCACGATGGTGTAGCCTGGTTCTTGTCTAAAACAAGCAGGAGAGCACAGAAGGCTGTGGACCTTCCGGGTCGGGTTCAAATCCCGATCGTGGCCCTATTCTATTACCCTTCTTTTATATATTTTTACCCCTTTCTTAGCCAATCTATCAGCGACCTTCTCATATTCTTGGGCTAATTTTGTCAAGCTTTCTTTGTTTTCGTGCATCTGTATCGGTTTGCCTCTCTGTTTTATCTTATCCATCGCTACCTTCGGCTCGACTTCCATGAGATAAATCTCGTCCGGCCTCGGAGAAGCGCTCGCAACTTTCACAATCTTTTTGATGAGAGAAGAAGCTTTTCCTTTTCCATATACCTTCGAGAGGGCTTCCGCATCGTAAGGCGGATATCTGACGAAGAATATCTTTTCCTTTCTTTTCTCCTTCTTGATACGATATGGTCCAAAAAGCAGCGCGTGACCAGCATAACCTGCGACAATTAGCTTCTTGCTTTTGGTTCTCTCTCCCGTTTCTATCAGCTTGTTAGGAATCTTGCCAAGTGCCCTAAAGAGTCTATTCTCTGGGCCATACTCTGTGAGCTTGACTAAGGCAGCGTTTCTACTGTTCTCAAAAAGAGTCTTTGCAAAAATATCCTTTCCGCTGCCATCAATGCCTATTACCGCTATCCTTTTCGGCTTTTTCATCATTAGGCTTAGGCAGATAGGATATAAAAACTATCTCTTCCCCGAAGCCATCATCAACATCCCGAGTATAACGGCTGCTACCAAAAGAGCCAGGCCTATCGCCGCCAGCACAAGCCCGCCCAGGCCTATGAATCCCATCACTATCGCAGGTATCCCTGTGAAGTAGTTTACGAAGAGGTACTGCGCTCCAAGGATTGCCGCGCCCATGAACAGGCACACTATTCCTCCGACCATCATGCCGTACTTCTCATCAAATTCGCGTCTGGCGTGTCTCCTCTCCATTCTCTTTCCCCATTTCTCCAAGCGCCTCCAGCCTCTCGGACCATAGACTCTCATTTCAAGGACTCGCAGTATGAACCAAAACACCACTGCAACAATCAAAAAATCCCAAAAGTCCGCCATAAATTATCACCGCAACTATAACGAATTTGCACATTATTAAGCTATCTTCTCTTCCTCTGCCATCTTCTTGTGGCAGGATACATCACTTTTTCGCGGTACTCCTTGTCCCTGCTGCGCGCCCTGTTCAGCTTCCTCATGCCTTCTCGATAGCAGACAGGACCGCAGAATTTGGCGTTCGGATGCTTCGCTAAAAATTCTTTCTCGCACAACGCGCATTTCTTTTTGTATAACCTGCTATCAATGCAGGGGACAGGATTTGAACCTGTGAAGGCGCTGAGCCAACAGATTTTGAGTCTGTCTCGTTAGACCGCTCCGACACCCCTGCTCACTTACTAATTTCGCGATATGCTTTTTTAATCAGCTCTTCAATCTTTCCCATATCTGCTTTCATTATCGGTATGACTTTGACGCCGCCGCTCTTTTGTTTTATGAATATCTTTCCGGTTTCAAATGATATCGCGACGGAGTTTGGTTCTTTATCGGTGACGTTTTTCAATATCTGTTCCTCTAGCTTCCTCAACTCCGTTCTGGTAACGCGAGACGGTATGGCCTTGGGCGCTTGTATTATAACCGGCTTTCTTGCCTCTTCCAGCACGCCGACGACCTTCTGCTTCTTGGGCTCTCGGAGTGCTCTGGTCTCCCTCTCCTCCACTGGATGCTTTTTCAGTTTTCTAGCGCGCATATTATCCTTCTGCCTTTCAGTATATAAAAAGCCTCAGAGGAGATTTGAACTCCCGACCTATCGCTTACGAGGCGATCGCACTACCGCTGTGCTACTGAGGCGCAGTATTTATTTACTATCACGCTCTAATATATTTATGCCGTCTATAGCAAATAAAAGAAAGACCCTAGTACGTAAGAAGGCCCGCGAGCTGCACGAAGAGCTATCGTCACATGCACTTATTAAGATAATGGAAGAGGTCAGACGGCTGATTGATGGTGGCATGTCCCGTCCCGAAGCTGAGAAAAAGGTTTTCGGCGAGTTCTTCAGGAAGTATCAAAAGTAGTTATTCAGGACGAATCTCAGCGCATCTCTCTGGTCCTTATACGTGAGCATCTTTAGCGCTTTCTTGGCGGTGGCCCAGGTATAGCCCGAGTGCTCGTTCTTGTCTATCCTTATCTTGTCGCTCTTGTCCAGGTCCATCACAACGAATAGCCGGAAGTGCGCGCCTTGGAACCTCCCGTTGTCCTTGATGTAGTCGCGAGTCCAGCGGTATTTATACTCATATCCGGTCTTCACAAAGCAATAATGTCTGATTCCCGTTTCCTCTCTCAGCTCGCGTCTTAGGCAATGGTCCTCGCTCTCGCTGCCTTTCAGCCCGCCCTTCAGTATCTCATATCCTTTCCAGTTCAGCTTCCTGTGGAGGACTAGGAATACTGGCCTATCCTCCCTCCTGAACACTATCGCTGAGACCCCTTTCCTGTATTTCACGCTATCACGTGGGAATAGATATAAATCCCGAGTATAAAAATATATACCATAGGCCGGAATGGCAGAGCGG
>Ga0315282_10004975_pt1 | contig 22844 bp, 18 predicted proteins | sample YL17G07_20_MG_FD_203693 | JGI IMG/M metagenome (GOLD analysis project Ga0315282, IMG submission 203693) | Sediment microbial communities from Yellowstone Lake, YNP, Wyoming, USA - YL17G07_20 | ecosystem: Environmental > Aquatic > Freshwater > Lake > Sediment | place: USA: Wyoming | collected... | reverse complement strand
TGCTTTACAAAGCCTACCAAGAGAAAAACAAAACATTAAAAGTCGATATTAAAAAGAAAGTTTCGGTCAGATTTTTTAATACTCGATCAGATCTCGTTTCGGTCAGATAGTTAAATGATTTGACACGGCAATTATGATCTCGAAACGCAGGGATTATTTTTTATATAAAACCTCCACTTTTTCGCAGCCCAATAAGGACCGGCGTAATCAATGCCAATTCTTTTGCCGGCAACGACTTGCTTTGCCTGAATTTTTTTACCCTGTTCCAACCAGATTCTTTTGCTTTTTGTCAAATCTTCTCCGTAAAAAGATTTATCAAGTTTTAACCATTGACAAAGCTTCCCCGGCCCATTCGCCACATTTCTAATTTCTTTATTCGTAATTCGTTTAAATTCGTAATTCGTAGGTTCCAATGCTCTTATCAGCACACACTCGGGTTTACTCGCCTTTCCAGTAGTTATATTCAACTGCCAGTACATCCCATATATAAGGTATATATAAATGTGTCCGCCTTCAAGATATTCGGCTTTATTTCTTTTGGTAATTTTGCCGCCAAAAGCATGACTTGCCCTGTCTTTTGGTCCAATATAGGCCTCCACTTCAACAATCTTCCCGACCAGTTTTTTGTGGCCACTTCTCCTGACCAAATACTTCCCAAGCAAATCTTTGGCCACAATTAGCGTGGACCTAATGTAAAATTTTCGCCCAAGTCTTTTTCTCATCATATCTAATTATATCAAGAAAAAACAGCTTAAAAAACTAAGCTGTTTAATTTAATTTACAGGCTCCGCCAGTTTTTCCAGAGCCTCGAGGCAGGCCTTAAAACCAACAGCCCCGTCAGTAGGTTCTCCCTTTATTTCTGTGTACGATTTGTCTTTTTTGGAAATGCCCAATACCCGAAGAATCTCCTCGCAAAAAGTTTCGATTTGCATATTGCAGTAAGACATCTGAGCATAAAATATCTTTTCCTTTTCTGCCTCAGAATACATTTGTTTTATTTTTTGATTGAAGCACTCAAAAAAAGCTAAACAGGTTAAAGGCCGATATTCTCTCAAAATGCAGCCTTTTTCACTCAAAAAAAGGCAGGGGTCGTCAACAAATCGCCTTCTGCCATTAACTATTTCTCCTTTTTCAAGGAATTGCCAATCAGGCTCCGGGAATTCAAAGCAAGGATTCTCAGCCACAAAACAAAGAAGTTCAATCGGCCTTAAAGGAAAATTATGGGTTCGACAGCACAATCCTTTGCACTGATGACAAATTTTATAAAACTCGGGAGAGGAAAAAAGGCGCAACAAATTACCTCTAAAATCTTTTATAACCTGAGAAGGTTTAACCAGCTTCACTTCTTCCCGGCTCATAATCTTTTTGGCCAAGCTTAAAGACCTCTGGCAGTCCTCAAAATGCTTCTTATAATCATCAAGAGCATACATCAGTTCACCTCGCCAGCCGTCAAGTTATTAAAGAGCTATCATGAATTATAGCATACTTTTTAAATATTGTCCAAGGTATTTGTTTTCCTTAGAATATCCTGAACGATTTTTCCATCTGTTGATTTTGAGGTATAAATTATTAAATGGTTTTTTGATGGAATTTCGTCAATTTTATCAAAATCTCTTTTTTGTTTTTGGTAAATCTTCCAATTGGCATCGGAAACGGTTTTTTCTTTGGCCCTTTTTTCCATTTTCTTTCTGATAACTTTATCCGAAGCCCGACACTCAATAAACAAAAAATTAGCTCCAAGTTTCTTTGCCAAATCCATAGCCCTTTGACGCTCCGTCCTCTTTTTAAAAGTGGCATCTATTATCACCGATTTTCCTTTTTTCAAAAAATCTTCGGCCTGTTCAAACATTTTTTCATAAGTTTTTCGGGAAAACTCGGGCGCATAAATTCCCTGGCCGAATTTCTCTTTTTTGTGCTCAAAAAGAGAAATTCCGGCCAATCTTTTTCTTATCACATCTGACGAAATATGTTTAAAGCCGGTTTTTTTGGCCAAAATTTTTGCTAAAGTGGTCTTACCGGCCCCGGACAATCCGCAGACAACAATTAAGATCGGTTTTTGACGAATATATGAACGGGCTAATCTAAAATATTTCTTTGCCAAATTCCTGGCTGCTTCCCTTTCCTTTTTGGGAACCAATTGGTCATCAAATTTAAAACTCCCCACTTTCCCCCGAACATAAGCCAAATAGCATTTATAGAATTTAAGTAATTTCAAAACGTCTTTATCTTTCGTCTCTTTTACATAACATTCTACCAGATAATCAGAGAGGTCGGGATGGCCGTGGAAATCCAAATCCATGGCCAAAAAAGCAATTTCCGAAGCAACATCGCCGTATCTAAATCTTTCGTTAAATTCAATGCAGTCAATAATGTAGATAGCTGGAGATTGTGCAATCTCTCTACTGCTTAATGCGAATTTACGCTGATCGCTCGTCCCGCCTTGGCGGGACTCACTAGGGCGGCTGCAAATTTTAGTGCTTATTCTATCTTCAGATGAAGCTGCCTTCGCTGATTTACGCGGAATTATATAAACGTGGCCGGCCTGAAGGTCGCCATGACGGTCTCTAATTTTTCCTGTCTTTATTCTTTTTTCAAACAAATCCTGATTTTTAGCAATAAAATTTTCGGCCCAGGCTTTAATTTCTTTATAATCTTTTGCCAAGATAGTTATTCCAATATATTTTCTGGTCTGGTCAAAATTTTCCTGGCAATTTTGAATAATTGTTTTTAATCTTCCAAAAGCAGCTATCCTGGGACCAGTTTCGGCTCTTTTATGAAATTTAGCTATTTCCCCAGCTACCCCTTTAATCATCTCCCTGGTTGCTTTATTCTGCTTTAAAAGTATGGTGAGCATATTCTTTCCCGGCAATTGCTTCATCTTTACGGCGTACTCAACAACCTCTCTTTTACCCTCCGTAGTCCCGCTTAGCGGGACGAAGGAGGGCCTATCCCCCAAAAATATCTTTCCCCGATATTTGGTGATTGGCAGTACTTGCAGATAGACTTCGGGCGAAAGCCGGCGATTGAGCTTAATCTCTTGCTCGCAGAATTTTTTTCTTTTCTCCAGCGTCGTATAATCCAGATATCCAAAATTGACCGGCTTTTTTATTTTATAAACATAATCCCCGGTCAAAATAGCATAAGACATCTGAGTCTGAACCAGCTGAATCTTTTTTACCTGGTGGGGGTAAATTTTCGGATTTTTCATCGCCTCAATTATTTTTTTCAATTCAATTTTTTTCATTTTTAGAATTCCTTTTTCTTTATTCTATAACTTAATTTTTCAAAAAGAAAAGGCCGTTTTTATTAAGCGACCTTCTTTTTTGATTTCCACGTTCCTTTCTTGAAAAGAATTGATAAAATTAATCCATTGACAATCATCGCCGCAAGTATGGCAATCCAGACGCCAGAAGCTCCGAGGCCGAAAAATTTCGGCAAAAACCAGGCGAGACCAAGTTGAAAACCGCCATAAGCCAAAAAAGAAATCCACATCGGAGTCCTGCTGTCTTTTGCTCCGCCGAAAGCCCGACGCAAAATTGTTGCTGCCGCCAAGAAAATAAATCCCGGCGCAATTATTTTTAAATATTGAATGCTAAGATTGATTACATCCAAATCCTGGCTAAAAATATTTAAAACTTGTTTGGCAAAGACAAATAAAACCAAAGCCGCAACGCCCATAATTAAAACATTCATCCCGGTAGTAATCCAGCTGCTTTTTTCCGCTCTTTTTTGATTTCCGGCCCCAAGATTATTAGACATAGTAATTGCTGTTGTCATTGCCAAATCCTGTCCGAATAATGAAGACATTCTCAAAAGCCGATTGCCGATACTGTAAGCCGCCAAGGCTGCCGTACCCCATATTGCAATGAATTTCAGAAGGACCAAATCAATCATCGTTTTGCTGCTTGTTTCCAGAGTATCAAAAACGGAAATTTTTGCCACTTCTTTTACGGTCTTAAATCTGATTTTGAAATCCCGCCAATTTTTAAAGTGAATTTTAATTGGCGTCTTACCAGAGACCAAAAACCAAAGAGCAATTCCCGCTCCTATGCCGGCCGATAAAACAGATGACAGGGCGGCGCCCGGCACTCCCAATCCCTTAAAACCGATACCTAAAATTAAAAGCGGATCAAAAAGAGCGTTCAGGGCAATCATTAAAAATATCACAATCATCGGACGGCCCATATCTCGCGATGCCCGAATCATTCCATTGATTATCCACAAAGAAAAAGTGATTGTCCCGCCCAGAACCTGAATCCGAAAATAAGTGATGGACAGGGAAAGAACTTCAGGGCTTGAACCAATGAATTGCAGCAAAAACGGAGCGATAAAATAACCGCCAACAGCAATAATCAAAGATAAAATAAAGCCGATAGCCAGTATTTCTTTAGCCAAATTTTGGAGGCCTGCTTCGTCTTTTTTGCCGACCAAATTGCCGATTAAGCCGTAAGTTGAAGTGACAATTCCCTGAATTATGGTCATCATCAGCATAAAAGCCGCGCCGCCGGTAACCACTGCCGCCAGAGCAACCGAACCCAAGCGGGAAACCCAGTACATATTAAACCACCAAAATACCAGATAAAAACCGGAGTTAATCCAAAGAGGCCAGGTCATCAAAAAAATATTTTTGATAATGCTTCCCTGGGTCGGATCTCTTTCCTTCAGGATTTCTTTGATATTCATTTTTCACCTATTTCAAAGAGCTGATGTCTTTTTAGTTATAACCTAATTTTTTTAAAAATAAAAGGGACTAAATGAATTTGGCCCTTTGTTTTTTTATTTTTAGTTTTAATTTCTACTAAATGTCAAACAGTCGCGGCACGTCCCGCCATGGCGGGACTAGCACCGCTCCCCAGAACCTTGCGGTTCTGGCGCTCACTTCGCCAAGTCTGACTTGGCTTCGTTCGCTATTTCCACCACGGGGAAACACCCAGCCCCGTACAAATTCTCGCTTCGCCAAGTCAGACTTGGCTTCGCTCGAATTATACGGGGCGAGCATCAATAAATAGGGGGGCTGGAATTAGCAATACTTGCCCCGTACTCAAATCCGAAGGATTTGTAGTATTCGGGGTTTCCCCGACCCCTTTCTGACTTTTTGATGTCTTCAGACATCAAAAAGGACTGTTGCCTGCCAAATACCCATGGGATTTTGTTTTATTTCCAGATCATGATAAGTAACGCCTTTAATATCCTCGCCGAAACTTGCAACTTTTTGACCGATGAGTTCCGCCCGAATCTCCATGTCTGTAAATTTTTTAAATTTTATATCTTTATAAATTTCTTTATTAACCTGAATCAGATAAAGTATCTCGCTCAAAAAATCCACCAACAGCGTTTCCAAATTAGAAGCTCTTATTTTTAAACTTCTTGTCGTTAGTTGCTTGTTGTTAGTTGTTGGTTGCAAAGCATCCTGCATGCCGCTTGCCATATTCAAAAAAAGCTCTTTTTTTGTCTTACCATAAGCTCGAATCTTCAAATCGGCAGGGTGCTCTAAAATTTTGTAAGGTTTCATATTTTTAATATACGATTTCGGAATTAAGGCGACAAGCCTTGACTTTTAAAAATAAATATGGTATTATATAATGTTAATCATAACGGGGTTGTTTCTTTGAAAATAAATATTGCTGGAGGCGGCAGTGAAAGATAAAAACAGATTCTGGTCATTCGTAGAGAGGCTCTTCTTTTTCAATCAGATTTTAAGGGCAGGAGCAAAGATAAAGAAAAAGAGTCCTCGATTAGCCTTTCTTGTAGCATGCTCGCTGATAATTTTAGCGAGTATTTTTTGGACGGGTATTTTGTGGTCAGCAATGAATTTCCCCGTACTTCTCACTCACCCCCCTTATCCTGAATCCCAAGTTCCAGAAGAATGCTTATACGAAACCGCCACTCCTTATCTCGTTGATTGGGAAGGTCGTGTTCATGATTTCTCTTGTTATGCCGTCCGTAATCCAACTTATGCCGAAATGAAGAAATTCCTGGAAGAAGATAAAACCAACCAAAATGAATATATTCTGGGCAAGTATGTATGCTGGAACTTTGCTATAGATTTGGTAGATGACGCAACAGAAAAAGGTATTCGGGCGGGATTTGTTAGAGTAGATTTTCCAATCCAATCAGCTTTTTATGAAAATAAATGGGCATCGAGTCACGCAATAGTTTGTTTTGATACTACCGATAAAGGCTTGATATTTGTTGAATCTATAACCGATGAAGAGGTAAGGATCGTCGTTGGAAAAAGTTACTGGCGGGGAATTGTTGGAAAAAATCTCTGGGAAAAGATTAATAATGCCTGGGATAGATTTACCAACAATAAAAACCCTTTCTTTATTTATAATGGCACTACTTATGTTTATGACGACACCGTTCAAAGCGTTGGAATCTATTGGAATGGTGAGCCGCTTCAGGGAGTAAAAAAGCAGCCAGCGGAAGTAAAAGAGCAGCCAGCGGAACTAACGGCCACTGAATATCAAGAAGTAACAATTGATGAGCTTTTTGATAGTCTCTATTTGGAAAGAGATGCTGAAGGACTCCCCTTTATTAAATCTGCTTACAAGGGACAAGAAGTGGTTCTTAAAATAATTTTGTCAAACTATCGCATCGACTATCTGAATTCGAGGTTTGAGATATTAATTAGCGAGGAAAGAAATGTTTTAATCAAGGGCGGCGGGGAAGAAATAAAAATTCCAGTAAAGATTTATGCCGAACCTATCGAAGATGTTTCGCAAGAAGAAGTGTCAAAATGGGATAAAACTCTAAGCGAAGAGTCCTCTAAAGAAGTTTCCATCTATGGAAAAGTTAACTTTTTTGGGTGGTATTATGACAAAGACCAAAAGAAAACCGATGTATCAAAATTTACCAGTGGAACCTTTTCGATTGATATCTATAAAATTGGTAATGTATACGTTAACTACCAATAGATAACCCTGAAAACAAAAAGGTGATGAGTTTGTCACCTTTTTTTGTTTTTAAATTAGCTCTAAAAAGCCACGCCCGAGATAACGTATAATTTAAACCATGGTTTAAATTATACGTTATCTGGTTTTATGTTTTTTATATTTTTAGTTTATTGTATTTTGAAAATTTTTCTTAAAAAGTCGTCTTTTTCTATATTTTCAGCAGTAAGTAAACGAATTTCCTTTTCGCTTAACCCGAAAAACTCTCTTAAAAGTCTTATCTCGTCTTCGCAGGGATAAGGATGAATCCAAACGCTCTTTTGCAGAGGGTAAAATTCCAATTCTTTTAACTTCCCCCTAAGGGCGTTACGTTGTAAATTTTTTAGCTGGGTAATATCAAAAATTACTATTCTCCATTTTCTATCCCATTTCTTAGGTCTATTTATTTTCAAACTATCTATCTGGAATCTTCCGGCCATCTTTCTTCCCCTTTCGGTTAAAGAAATATAAATCTGGTGATTATTTTCCCTCATCTCGATGCATCCTTGTCTCCTAAGATTATAAAAAGCATCGTAAACTCTTTTTCTTTTGTATTTTTGTTTCTTTAAATTCCTCATTAAATTAATCGTAAAATAGGGAGAGCTGGCGGCTATGTAAACCGCGCCGGCGACCAACAACCATTTTAAAATATCTTTGGTAATTTCTGACCTCGGCTTTGTAAAGTAATATTTATATTTGCTCATATTTAATATTTTAGCACATTGGAGGAATGACGTAAATTTGCAACCATGGTGTGAATCATACGTCATAATTCTGTTATTCATTAATCCCTTCCGGAAATGTCTGCGTGCTATCCCCTATCGCTATCATTCTCTGTTATTGCCATTATTGTTCTACTAAATTTTTTGGGGAGGCAAAACAAAAAGGTGACCAGTTTTGATCACCTTTTTTGATTTATTAAATACTTCTTGTAAAAAATAGCAAATAAAAAAGTCCCAATTTTATTGGGACTTTTTGCCGTTTTTCTGACCATTATGGCCGTTTCCGTTGCCGTAGTACCCCAAGTTTTCACAAATTGATGCCAGATATTGCTTCTTTTCAGCGTTACTTACAATAATTGGCAAATCACTCAAAACCCTTCTGGAAAGCTCATCAAGATTGTATTTAAGTCTGGGGTTTTCCTTAACTAATTTTTTAACCATTTCTTGATGTCTTTCCATTCTGGTAATTAATTTTCTAAAAAGAGCCTGGATGATTTGCTTTTCCCTCAAAACAAATCCATGAGCTGGAATCAGGATTTCAACCGGCAAATTGGACATTTTTTTTACCGAAGAAAGAGCATCTCCAAAATTTCCCTGGGGACTAACCAGGGCCGGAATCGTCTCGCGATTATGGCCGATATTAATAAGGTCGCCAATAATCAAAGCTTTTTCGTCCTCTATCCAAAATCCAATTTCATCAGGGGCATGACCCGGCAGAAAGATAATTTGAACATCGGGATTGATTTTTATTGTTTCTTCTTCATCGAAAACTTCAAGTTTTGAAATCGGCAGCCACTTACCCCAGATTCTTTCCGTAACAAAAACTGCGATTCTCAAAGCTATCCAGGGAGCAATAACAAATAATTTCAGGCCAATTTTTCTCCAGAAAAATGGTTTTTTTGCAGTCTTTTTTCCTTTGACTATTTTGGTATTAATATAAATTAAAAATTTCTTCATTACTTCCGGGCCGCCCAAAATTTCTCCTACAAAATAATGGCATCTAACTTTATCAATCTTATATCGCCTGGATAAAACTTCGGCTGCTTCCGCATGGTCGGGATGGCCGTGAGTGAGCCAGATTTCATCAATTTTTGAAACATCAATCTCGTCCTCAACCATTGCCCTGACTAAATCTGCTAAATGGTATTCTATGTTTGAGCCGGGATCGATTAAAATTGTCTTTTCCCCTTTTATCACTATGGTGTTTGACCAGGAACGGACTCCACCCTGCAATCCCTGATAAAAATAAATTCGGTTGGTGATTTTCATTTTCTGCCACCTCAATTTGAAAAGAGCCACCTCAATTTAATTTATAACAATCTTAGAACTTGTCAAATTTTAAAGAATGTGCTAAGAAGTGAAGAGTTCATTAAAAATTTAATGAGGTAAAGAAATGATAGAAATAAGGTTTCATGGACGAGGGGGACAGGGCGCAGTTACGGCTGCTGAAATCCTGGCTAGCGCTCTGCTTTTGGAGGGAAAATACACTCTGAATTTTCCCAAATTTGGCGTTGAAAGAAGAGGCGCACCGGTAGAGGTCTTTCTCCGGATTGACGAAAAAAAGATTTTACTCAGGTCTCAAATTTACAAACCCGACGGAATTGTTATTTTTGACCCATCATTAATAAAAACCGTAAATACAATCCAAGGACTAAAAAAGAAGGGCTTTATTATAATAAACAGTTCAAAAAAACCGTCTGATTTCCAGGGTCTTGGCAAATTTAAAATTGCCGTGGTTGATGCAACCAAAATTGCAATGGAACGAGGAATCGGCACAAAAACAAGCCCGATTGTCAGCACTGTGATTTTGGGAGCAGTGGTAAAAATCCTCGGAATCTCCATAGAATCGCTAAAACAAGCCATAAGTGAATATCTGAACAAAAAAATCGTGGAAAAAAATGTTGCCGGAGCAATAGAAGCTTATGAAAACACAGTAATAGGGGGTGAAAAATGAAAGAAAAAGTACGCCTGCCTTTAATTTCAATTTCCCACGAAGATACGCTCAAAAACAAAACCGGCGGATGGCGGACTCAAAAACCGATTCATCGAAGAGGAATTTCTCCCTGTATTTTAAATTGCCTTTCGGGTCAGGATATTCCCTGCTTTATTGGTGCGATCAGGGAAGAAAACTTTGAAAAAGCTTATAGAATTATTCAAAGGACTAATCCCTTCCCGAGCCTGACTGGCCGGGTTTGCCCTCATCCCTGCGAAAAAGAATGCAACCGGAAAAATCTTGATGAAGCGATTTCCATAAATCTGCTTGAAAGATTTATCGGGGACTTCGGACTGAAAAATGTCCCGGAAACATTTCCAGAAATTAACCAAAAAGAAAGAATAGCAATTATTGGCTCCGGGCCTGCCGGCCTTTCCTGCGCTTACTATTTACGAAAAGAGGGCTGGCAAATCATCATTTTTGAGGCCCTGCCAATAATCGGGGGTCTCCTGGCTTACGGCATTCCGGAATTCCGTCTGCCAAAAGAAATTCTCAAGAGAGAACTTTCAAAGAAAATACTGGTTCCGGGAATTGAAGTAGAAACAATCGCCAGAATCAATAAGGAAGAATTTCAAATCCTCTTAAATGCGTTTTGTGCAATTTTTGTGGCGGTTGGCGCTTCCAAAACCAAAAAAATCAATCTGCCGGGCCAGGAAGTTTTTGGAGTGATTAATGGCTTAGATTTCCTTGAAAATATCAATCTGGGAGCCAAAACGAATCTCGGTTCCAAAGTTTTGGTGGTTGGCGGCGGCAATACCGCAATTGATGCTGCAAGATTGGCCAAAAGACTGAATACCGAAGTTGAAATTCTTTATCGCCGAACCAAAGAAGAGATGCCAGCCCTGCCCGAGGAAATAAAAAAAGCCGAAGAAGAGGGTATCATAATCAAAACACTCATAATTCCGGTGAAAGTTATAAGCGAAGATAGAAAATTTGATTCACTCGAATGCCAAAAAGCGACTTTAGGCGAAGCTGATGAATCCGGCCGAAGAAAACCATTAGCAATTGAGGGTTCAAATTTCCGGATTGAGGCTGACACTTTGATTCTGGCAACCGGCGAGGAAACTGATCTTTCCTTTTTGCCGGAAAACTGGAAAGATTACGGCAAAATCTTTATTGGCGGCGATGCGGCTCGCAACGCCGGAACAGTGGCAGCAGCCATCAAGTCCGGCCGAAAAAATGCCCTGCTCATTGAAAGATACCTTAAAGGAGAGGGGGCAGCCGAAGATACGCCAAAAGAGGAAGCAATCAAATATACAGCAGAAGAGCTATTGCAACAGAATTTTACCAAATCCCCGAGAAAGAATACTGCCAAACTGGAAGCAAGAAGATGCTTTTCCTGCGGCCTCTGCCTCGCCACAGCGGAGTCCCGCCCTGGCGGCGACAATCTCTGCGAAAAATGCCTCAATTTCTGTCCCGATGTCGCAATCACCAAAAAAGACGGCAAAATTGAAATCAATTACGATTACTGCAAGGGTTGCGGAATCTGCGCTAAAGAATGTCCAACAAAAGCAATAATTTTTAAACGGGAGGAGGAGGAACAAAAATGAAGAAGAAAATGATAATGGATGGAAACAAAGCAGCGGCTTTTGGCGCCCTCCTCTCCCGAGTTCAGGTTTTGCCCGAATACGAAATCACCCCCTCAACCAAAATCTCGGAATTGCTGGCTGAATTTTGCGCCAAAGGAGAGCTAAAAGCTGTCTATATTCCAGTCGAATCCGAACATTCGGCAATGGCGGCCTGCGTCGGCGCGGCTTTTGCCGGCGCCAGAACCTTTGAGGCTTCATGCTCCCACGGACTGGCTTTCATGCATGAAATACTTCATACAGCTTCTAATATGAGATTGCCGATTGTCATGGCTGTTCCAAACAGGGCGATGGGGCTTCCCTGGAATATCTGGACCGACCAGAACGACAGCCTGTCGCAAAGAGACACCGGCTGGCTGCAGTTCTACTGCGAAAATTCCCAGGAAACCCTGGATACTATTATTATGGCTTTCAAAATTGCCGAAGACCAAAAAATAATGCTGCCGGTAATGGTGGTAACCGAGGGATTTATTCTTTCCCACACCGGCGAACCGGTTGAAGTGCCGGAACAGGAATTAGTTGACAGATTTCTGCCGCCTTACAACGCTCCCTATAAACTTGACCTGGAAAATCCTCATGTCCTGGGCTCTTTAACCCCCCAGGAACCATATTTTAAAATGAGGATTGACGCTCAAGAAGCAATGGAACGAGCAAAGAAAATTGCCAAAAGAGTGGATAGAGAATTCCAAAAACTTTTTGGCAGGTCATATGGTGTCATTGAAAAATTCCACTGGCAAAATCCAAAAATCGCTCTGGTGACCACCGGAACCATCACAGGTACGGCGAGGCACATCCTTTTAAATGAAAAGGGATTTGAAGATGTTGGACTTTTAAAAGTCAAAATGTTCAGACCCTTCCCGAGCGAAGATATCATAAAGGCCCTAAAGGATGTTGAAAAAGTGGCGGTAATTGATAGAAATATTTCTTTGGGGTCAGGCGGAATATTCTGCAGTGAAATAAAATCAGCTCTTTCCGAGCTTGAAGATGCACCCAAGGTTTTTGGGTTTATTACCGGACTTGGGGGGGTTGATGTCACGCCCGAAATTATCAAGGATGCTATTAACTATGCAAGAAACCATGATAAAGCCAGGAGAAAAACAATCTGGCTCAAAAAAGGCATAGATAGAATCGTCGTTCCGAATCCCGCCACAGCGGGATCCCGCAAAAGGCGGGATGTTATTCAAAGCGAACCAGAAAAAGCGACGATTGCCCAGGGAGATGAACTTCTGTGTTCCGGCCATTCAGCCTGCCAGGGCTGCGGCTTGATACTGGGGTTAAGACACGTTCTCAAAACACTGGGACCAAAAACCTTCGGAGTCTTTCCGGCTGGCTGTTCGACTTTGTTAATCGGAATTTATCCCCAAAGCACCCTGAAAATTCCCTGCATTCACGCTAACTTTCAGGTTGGCGCTCCAAATGCCTCGGGAATTAAAGCGGCCATAAAAATGCTGGGGCTAGAAGAAAAAATTGAAAATATCCTGGTCTGGGCCGGAGACGGAGCAACTTACGATATTGGATTCGGGCAACTTTCCGGAGCAGCTGAACGCGGCGATGATATGATTTATGTTTGCGCCAATAATGAAGCTTATATGAATACCGGAATCCAGCGCTCTTCGGCCACGCCATTTGGGGCCTGGACAACCACCACTCCTCTGCCAGAATACAAAAAACAGGCAAGAAAACCCTTGACCGAGATTATGGCAAGCCACAGAATTCCCTATGCCGCAACAGCCTCAATTGCATTTTTAGACGACCTGAAAGAAAAAATTCAGAAAGCCAAGAGCATCAAGGGCGGAGTGAAATTCATTGAACTTTTGGTTCCCTGTCCGACCGGCTGGCGTTTCTCTTCGGATTTGACAATCAGGATGGCCAGACTTGCAGTGCTCTGCGGAATCTTTCCGCTTTACGAGGTTGAAAACGGCGAAAAATGGAAAATCACTTTTGAGCCTCAAAAACTTCTTCCAGTAGAAGAATATTTGAAAGCCCAGGGAAGATTTTCCCACCTTGGCGAAAAGGAAATTTCCGAAATTCAAGAATACGTTAAAAAAGAATGGCAAAGACTGAAAAAATTTGAAAAACTTTTTAAAGGATAAGTCCGCCTAAATTTTCTGCGAAAATTTAGGCGGGTAAACAAAATCCTGCTACAAAAGTAGCAGGATTTTTATTATCTTCTTAAAATCCCAACTAAGCAACGATGGTGGGCAAATTAATATGGCAAACATCCTTTAAGGTTTCTTTAACAATCTCTCTGTCGTCCCAGGAAATCTTTTTCTGCTTTAGCATCATCCAGGGCTCGGAACCTTTACCGGTAATTAGAACCACATCGCCAGGTCTTGCTGAAGCTAAAACCTCCCTGATTGCCTCTTTCCTGTCTAAAATTTTGCTTAATATCCCTTGCTTTCCTCCCTCAATTATTCCCGACTCAATTTCGGACAAAATCTGCTCCGGGTCCTCATCATAAGGATCCTCATTTGTCAAAATAACCTGGTCGCAATATTTGGCAGCAATTTTTCCCATCTCCGGCCTCTTCCATTTATCCCTTCCACCGCCGGCCGCTCCCAGAATACAGCGTATCTTTTGTTCATTGTTATTTATCAACTGGTTTCTGACAGTGCAATAAACTTCTTCCAGGGCATCGGGAGTGTGGGCATAATCAACAATAACCGTAAAGGGTTTCACGGCCAGGATTTCCATTCTGCCCGGCACTTTCTCCACTCTTTCCAAAGCCCTTTTCATGGTTTGCAAATCAATTCCCTGGGAGAGGCCAACCGCAATTGCTCCCAGGGCATTTTGAACATTGAATTTACCCAGGAGCTTCAAATTGAAATCAGTGCCATTGACCAAAAATTTAATCCCGTCAGAATATAAAACCACATTACTGGCCTCAATAACTTTTACTTCGGGGTGATTTTTGATATTAGCGGCGGCAATATTTTCGCTCCCCGAAACAACCTCGGCGGTCAAAACTTGAAAATCGCCCTGCCGGTCCTGTAAAAAAGTGCCGGCTTTCACGATCTTGGTCTTTTTCTCAAAATGAGGTGTTTTTTTGATTTTCGGGGTGGCGATTTTAAATCCGTATTTTTCCTCGGCCGGAAAATCCAGGAAATAATCGGCATGAGGACTGTCCAAATTCACCACCGAGATTTTTTTGGCCTCACCGGGCCTGCCTCTTTTCTTTAAAATACTATCCGAAAGCGCCTTGAATAACTGCCCCTTAGCTTCTTTATATTTAGCAAATGAACCATGTGATTCTATATGCTCGGCAGTTAAATTGGTTATAACGGCCTCATCAAAATCAATGAACCTGTGGCGATGCTGTTTTATTCCTTCGGAGCTGACTTCAATTACTGCATACTGACAGCCGGCCTTAACGGCCTCGGACAAAAATTTTTGAATTTTCAAACGTCCCGGCATTGTCATTTTTAAAGTATTCTCCCACTCCTTATCTCCAATTTTAAATTTAATCGAGGACAGGGAGGCAATTTTAAATCCCGCTTCCTCCAAAATGCCGGCAATGAGATTTGCCACTGTTGATTTTCCGTTGGTTCCGGTCACTCCGATAACTTTTAATTTTTTTGAAGGAACGCCATACCAAAGATTACCGATGAAAGGCATGGCTAAATGATAATAGTTCAAGACAAATGGGGGAACAAATTTTTTAATTACCTCCTTCATATTTATCAATCTCTCTCTTTTATTTTATTTTAGCTCAAACAAAGAAAATAAGCAAATTTTTAAATATTATTCAATATTATTGTCAAAATTTGTTAACATTTTTCTCAATTTTACTCAAAAATATCTGGAACCAAGGCTTTTTTGAGCATATCTTCGAACATTATATTATATCTCTCCTATAAAATTTGTCAAGTCCTATTGACAAATTTATAGGAATTCTCTCTTCTCCGGTAAGCAAAATGGTTTCAACGCCCAAAAACAAAAATATTATAAAATAATCCCCATTACAAATATTTATTATATGTTTATTATAATTATATTTGTTATAAATGTTTCAAATCTCTGCGATCGCAGAGATTTGAAACAAATTTAATCTCCCCTTTAATCCCTTAAAAGCTGGCGCAATCTGTCTTGCTTGTCAGATTTCTCCAAAATAAAAATGTAGACGTTTTCAAAAATTCCGTTTTTGATAAGCTCCTGATAAAAATCGCCGGGAATTGGATATTTGCCGATGTAAACACTTTTCTGGAGAAGTTTGTATTGCATGAAAAGCAACTCTAAACGAAGCCACTCTCTTTGCGATTTTTTATTTTCCGGAATGTCAAAAATAACCAATCTGATTTTCCCGTCCCAAGGTTTTTCCAAAATTGAATATCTGTCCCGAATGTAAACTGCCATTTCCTCTCCTTTATCGGTAAGATAATAAACTTTTTTCTTTTCGTCTTTTGCTATTAACCCCTCTTTTTTCAATCTTCTAATATTGACTCTGATGGTGCTGTTCTTAAAGCCATCTTTGGAATCGGCAGCCAGCAAAGCTCTCATCAAAACAAACCTGGGGTCTTTTTTGGGCAATCCCTCAGCAAAATATTTCGGAAACTCGGTTCCAAAATCCTTTAAGCCGAGCAATATATAGCCAGCGGCGTTTAACCCTTTGTTAAAAATTCTTTTTGCAAAACTTGTTTTTTTCTTTTGAAAAAGATATTTTTGATTTTTTATTCTTTCCATATTTTAATTATGTTTTATCTTATCAATTACAATCAATGCCCCTTAATAAATCTTTATCACAAAATGAAATTTGTTTCAAATCTCTGCGATCGCAGAAATTTGAAACAAAATAAAAGTGAATAAAACTAACGGAAAGTGGGGTAAAAATGTGGACGGTAATTCTTTTTTACAATTATTTCTAAAAAAAGAAAAAGGGCAGACTTCGTCTGCCCTTTTTGCATCAATTTAATACTCTCTATGAATCTCTACTTTTTTGCCCGTCTTTTTCTCGTAAGCTCGAGCAAATTTCTGAGCCGGTTTAAGATATTTTTCTTCGTAGACACGAATTATTATATCACGGTAGCCCTCTCCCACAATGTAGATATCTGGTCTCGCACCGCGGGCACTGCTAATACAAAAATCATGTGGCCCTTCTTGGTGGATGCCATGAAAGGAATCAATGCATACTCTTACTTTCTTGTCCGACTCGCGAAAGGTCTTCTCTGCCAACTTGCGTATTTCTTCGAGAAAATGAACGGCTCCCCACTTCGTTTCCATCTTTTTTTGCTCCTTTTCAAATAACTTTTTTAGAACCCTTAGAAATAACGCCTGATATTGTTCCGGCTTATCTCGTCTGAAAACAGCTATCAATTTGGCGTCTTTTTCTTCCTGATTGGTAAGCCCCAATTCCTTGGTCGCGCTGACCGGCACCTGATTGGGTGTCAGACACCCTGCCCCTACCAAGACCAGAAAGGGGTTCTTTTTCGCCACCTCTTCAGCCTTTGCCAACAAGTCTTCACTAGACATTGCTGCACCTCCTTAATTTTACTTGCCCCGTAGTTAAATCCGAAGGATTTATACTATCGGGGTTTGGGCGCACTGCCCATCTTTATATTATACTCTTTTTAAAAATTTTGTCAAGAGCTTATAGGCGGCGTATTGCTTTTTATCAAAAACCGAATCCCAGCTGCCAATATACTCAAGCTCTTTTCCGCCGAATCCTTTTTTAAATCTGGTCAGGCCCGGCCATTTTTTTTCGTCAATTCCCCAAAAATCATATTCGGTCAAGCCTTGTTTTTTTGCCTCCAGAATCTGCCGCCATTGTAAAAGATGAGGCGTCATTAAATTTCTGAATTCGAAATCGCTGGCGCCGTGCAAATAAGTCGCCTGCTTTCCAAAAAATACAACGATATTGGCGGCGATAATTTTATTTTGATATTCAGCCAGAAATAAACTGGCTCCGGGAATTAATTCCAATAATTTTTGATAATGCTCTTTAGGGTGTGGTTTAAATTTATCTCTCTTTGTTGTCTCTTGCAGCAATTTCCAAAATTCTTCAAAGTTTTGGTCATTAGAATTTGAGGTTTGGAATTTGTTTAGGATTTCGGATTTAGGATTTAGGATTTGAACGCCATGACGTTCTGCAAGGCGTATGTTGTATCTCGTCTTAGGATGCATCCCGTCTAATAGTTCTTCTTCTGACTTTGTTAAATCCAAAATTAAGGTCTCTTTGGGCTGAATTTCTTTGAAAGATTTTGCAAACCCCAATTCCTTTAACATTTCTTCTCTTCCCTCCCCTACCAGCCACTCTGGGTCAACTCTTAAAAATATTGCTTTTTCTGTTTTGGCAATTTTTTTAATCTCACTTAAAAAGTTGTTAGTTGTATGTTGTGTGTTGTCGGTTATTATTGGGCCGCGGGGACAATATAAATAACTTCTCCCAAGAGGCAATGTGTGTCTTATAACCGAAGCTTGAAAATTATCATTTTTTATTCGCCAAATCTTTCTGCCAAGGCCCCGTTGAAATTCCCCCCACTCAAAAGATTGTAAAAAAGACCCACCATTGTGGATCAAAAATTCGTTCCATTTTTCACTGTAAATTTCATTCTGTATTTGCATATTTGTAGATTCGCATTTCATTCGTAGATTTGCATCATGTTTCTTATTTTCCCAATATTTTAAGCGCCTCCCGAATGATATTTTCCGTGCCCTCAACTTCCTTTGGAACCCCGTCCAAAGCCAATTTTGCCTTTGATTTAGCAAATCCAAGATTAATCAGGACATTTATGATTTCCGAATCCTTTTCTTGGGGCTGGGATTTTTTTATCTTTTCCCTATCAAGTTTTCCCGAAAGCTCCAGAATAATTTTCTGAATTCTTTTTGGGCCGATGCCGGGGACTTTTTCAAAAAATTTTTCATTTCCGGTCTTAATTGCCTCTTTCAATTTATCTACTGGTCCGGCAGACATTATAATCACTGCTGCTTTCGGCCCGATGCCGGGCAGGTCAACCAAAACTTCAAAAAATTCTTTTTCTTCCCTGGTCAAAAAGCCATAAAGATCCAGTGTGGTCTGGGTGCGGTAAAGAAAAATAAAAAGCTCAATTTCCTTTCCCAAAGAAAATTGGCTGATATCCTTTTTTAAGCAAAAAACTTTAAAACCAATGCCCGAAACATCCAGAGTTATGGAATCTCCTTCCTGAAATTTAATTTTCCCCCTCAAAAAATTTATCATTACTTTATTATAGCATGTTCACATATAGACAAATAGTTCGTAATTTCGTAGGGGAGGCGCGAAAACATCCAAACAAAAAAGGGCGCTGTTGTACCCTCCAAAATTGATTGGGTCAGCGCCTTTTTATTTTGGCCTAACCCCCCTCTTTCTAAATTTGCTAATCTTTTATATCTGCATATTTGATTTAACAAACTTAGAAAGAGGGGGCTCGAGCACTTATTTAATTCCTCCAATTGGGGGATATTTCACCCGCCAATCAGAAAAGAACTATCCTGCTTATATTATAAAATTTTGCCAAAACCCCTGTCAATGGATATTTTTCCACAACCTATTCTCAATTGGAAAATTACGGTGTGGGTGTTGGAGTAGACGTAGACAATGACTGTTTCCCTTCTGATAAATTTTCCTCTGATGCTTTTTCTGCCTCTTTTTTTAGAATTAAATCTATGGTCTTCACCAAAGAATTTTTTGAAGTTCCAATAATTAAAAGTTCCTTATAAATTCCGTAATTTAAAGCCGTAGGGGAAATTGGCAAATTTTTATATCTCAAAGGAACTTTTCCCTGATAAAGATAGTCGTTAAATCCCGCTGTCCCTTCTTTTGATTCGGCGAGAATAAAAGATTTAAAATCTTGAGACATAGTTGTTTCCCAGTTTCCCATAATGGTCTTGACGGAAGTTTCATCAGTCAGCGAAAATACTAAGGCAAGCCTGGGACCATAGCACAAAGGGTCGCTGATATTTGAACTAAGACAGGCATTCTTTTCCTCAACATCCGGCAGGTAATAAACCAGAGTATAATTTTCTTTTAAAGCTTGTAAAAAGTTTTGCGGCACGCTAATTCCAAAGGCTTCAAAAAATTCCTGGATTGAAAGCCAGGTTCTGCGGCATTGGTCCTGGTCATATTCAATCAAAATTCTGATTAAAGCCGGGGCTTGGTAGTTTCCGCTGGAAACAATGGAATTCAATCCCGATATGATTCCTTCTTTGGCCTTTTGGGAAATTATTATCCGCTCCTCCGGCATAAAAGGCAAAAGGCTGGCTGGCGTAATAAGCTCTACCGGTTCGCAGGTTGGAGATGGGACAAGGACTCCACAAATCTGCTCCCTGGCGCAGGATGAGATATTCAATTCCTGACAAAGTTTCTGAATATCACATTCGGGAAAAGATTTATTCTGGTCCGGGCAAATACCTTTTAGCGCCTCCTTATCGCAGAGAGGCATGGGTGTTGGAGTCGGGGTCGGAGTTGGAGTTGCTTTAATTTTGCAAAACAAAGGAACACAGGGCTTAAACTGCAAAATCAGATAAATACCGCTTAAAATCAAAACAAAAGCCACAATAATCAAAGCGAATTTCAGAGAAATTTTAGGAATGTGCAAAGAAGGAATCCTGATTTTCGGAGCTTTTGAAACCCCTTCTTCTCCTGGGGGGCTCGGCGGAGCAAATCCTGGAATCTCTTTTTCCGGAATTTTTTCTTCCCGTTTTACCTCCACTTGCCGGCGAAGAAGGTCTTTTTGGAAAGTCCTGATAATTTCTTTTGGACCGCCGATTTCTTCGCCCCGAGTAACATATTCCTTTTCTTTTTTGGCAGGAACAAATTCTCTCTCTCTAGGAAATTCCCTTTCTCTGGGAAACTCTTTTGTTATTGTGGGTTCGGGAGCCTCGGCAACTGGAGGTCTGGGAAAAATCGGCGGAACAAAAGTTTCTTTTTTCTCTTCTTTTGGCATTTCTTTTGGTTCAACAGAAGGTTTTGGCGGAATAAAACTTTCTTTTGGAGGAATTGACGGTTCAAATTTGGGTGATTTGGGTTTTTGAATAACTTCTTCTTTTGCCGGTTCGAACGCTTTGGGCACCTTCTCACTCGTAGAATCCGAGAATGGTTTTTTTTCTTCCAACGGTTTTGGCGGTGCAAATGGTGGTTTTGGCGGCTCGGGTTTTTGAGAAGGTAAAGCTGGTTCGGACAAAGGAGGTGCTGATGGTTTTGGAATCTTAGCTTCTTCGGTTCTCAACGGTGGAATCTTTGGCGGTATCGGAACAAATTTTTTTTCCAAATTATCGGCAATTTCGGCAGGCGGAGGGCCGGGTTCAACACCCAACTCCTTGGCAAGCTCTCTTTTTAGTCTTTCTTCCTCTTCCCTCATTTTCCTCATATTCTGTTTTTGATTTTTAAATTGGTTATCGCCGTTCATAAATTTTAAATTTGATTTTATTTCTCGGTCTGGTTGTTCTTTGCCTGTTTTAACGAAAGGGCAATTTTTCCGTTATTTTCAATTCTTATAACTTTTACCGGAATAATATCTCCTATTTTTACTATGTCATCAACTTTTTCCACGCGGTATGGGGCAAGCTCGGAAATGTGAACCAACCCTTCCTGGCCCGGGAAAATTTCCACCACCGCCCCAAAGTCAAAGATTTTTTTTACTTTGCCCTGGAGTATTTCTCCCACCTTTAATTCCCTGGTTATATTTTTTATCCAGGCAATGGCTTTTTTAGCCGCTTCTTCTTTTTCGGCGGTAACAAAAACCAATCCGCTGTCTTCAATATCAATCATTGTGCCGGTCTCCTCAATAATTTCATTAATTATTTTTCCACCGGGACCTATTACTTCCCTGATTTTTTCGGGATTAATCTGCAAAGTCAAAATCCTTGGAGCATAGGGAGAAAGTTCGGGCCGGGGGCTTTGTAAAACTTTTGCCATTTTTTCCAGAATATTAATTCTCGCCTCTTTTGCTCTACCTAAAGCGTCCTTTATCATCTCCATTGTTAGCCCATCGATTTTAACATCCATCTGGATTGCCGTTATGCCGTTTTTGGTGCCAGCTACCTTAAAATCCATATCGCCCCAGTGGTCTTCAGGCCCCTGAATATCCGTTAAAATTTTATATTTTTTTCCTTCGGTTATTAAGCCCAAGGCAATGCCGCAAACTGCTTCCTTTATCGGGAGCCCAGCGTCAAACAAAGCCAAGGAAGAAGAAGAAACCGAGGCCATTGAAGAGGAACCGTTTGAAGATAAAGTTTCCGAAACAATTCTTATCGTATAGGGAAACTGATCTTTGTCCGGGATTAAGGGAAAAAGGGCTTTCTCAACCAAAGCTCCATGGCCAATTTCCCTTCGGCCAGGGCCCCTTAGGGCGCCAGTTTCTCCAGTGCAATAGGGCGGAAAATTGTAATGGTGCATAAAACGTTTTTTTCCAACAATCTCCATTCCTTCAATCAGCTGGACATCAGACGGCGCGCCCAAAGTCAAAATGGAAAGGGATTGAGTTTCACCCCTTGTAAAAAGTCCGGAGCCGTGAGTCCTCGGCAAAATCCCAACCTGACAGTCAATTTGGCGAATTTCATTCAATTTTCTGGCATCCGGCCTTTTTTCGCTCTTAATTATGACCTTATGCAAAACAGCCGAAACTTCTTCTTCAAAAAGATTTTCAACCAAACCAGTTTTAATCTCACCCGGATATTTTTCTTCAAGAAAATTAATCAACTCCTCTTTCAATTTGCCAACCTCGTCATTCCTCTCCTGTTTTTTCTCCTGATAAAGCGCTTTTTCCAGTTTGTCTTTTAAAAACTCTTTAATTTCTTTTTGAATGTCATCACTTAATTCCGGCGATTCTTGTTTTACTTTTTCTTTTCCGACTTTTTTAATGATTTCCTTTTGGAACAAAAGAAGCTCTTTTAGATATTCCCTTGACCACTCGATTGCTTCTATCATTTCTTTTTCCGGAGACTCGTTTCCCTGACCCTCAATCATATTTATCAAAAGCTCTCCATCCTTTGTTTCAAAACCCCCTGCCACCACATCAAACCAGTCCCCATCTCTTTTCTCGTAACTCGGATTTAAAATAAATTTGCCTGATGATTTTCCGACCCGGACGCCGGCTATCGGCCCGTTCCAGGGAATATCCGAAATGCCAAGGGCCAAAGAAGCGCCCAAAATCGCCGGAATGTCTGGGTCATTCTCGGCATCCCAGGAAAGGCAGGTTAAAATTACCTGAACTTCGTTTTTGATTTTTTTTGAAAATCTTGGACGAATGGTCCTGTCAACCATCCTGCTGACCAAAACTGCTTCGTCGGACGGCCTGGCTTCCCTTCTGATAAAACGGGAGCCCCGGATTTTGCCGGCAGCATAATATTTTTCCACGTATTCAACGGTCAGAGGGAAAAAATCTATGCCCTCGCGCAATTCCTTTCTCATTACTGCCGTTACAAGCAAAGTGGTGTCGCCATACTGAATCAAAACTTCGCCATTTGCCTGCTCAGCTAAATCGCCGATTTTGACAATTAATTTTTTTTCTCCGACTTGAGTTTCAAATATTTCCATAAAAATTTTATTGTTTTAATAAATATTTTTCTGGATATGTATTATTATACTCTATTCATATTTTTTCCACCAGCCGTCCTGCCAGTCCTTCCATTTAATTGGTGAATGGTAGAACCAAATATT
>Ga0315282_10004974_pt1 | contig 22845 bp, 14 predicted proteins | sample YL17G07_20_MG_FD_203693 | JGI IMG/M metagenome (GOLD analysis project Ga0315282, IMG submission 203693) | Sediment microbial communities from Yellowstone Lake, YNP, Wyoming, USA - YL17G07_20 | ecosystem: Environmental > Aquatic > Freshwater > Lake > Sediment | place: USA: Wyoming | collected... | reverse complement strand
CTTAAGCAGCAACTGCGTGATATCCATACGCTAAGCATAGCATTCGCAATCAATCGCCGCAGTACCGTCAAGACTGACATTTTCCCTGTGGCATTACCCTATGACATTATCGCTGTGGATCCACAACTCCGGGAGATTTCCTTGACACCGATGGTTCCTGTGTTACTATCAATGGTCGGCCGCCCGTAGGGCCTGGCAGCCGACATACAGAGACAGGCCCTGAAAACAGCTTGTGTCCCGTTCGGTCTTTGCGTCCGTGAGCTTCTTTTCGCCACTGCCGTAGATCCACCAACGATTCCCAAGCACAACATGTCCGGAGGTATTAGTATGGGTACGCGCATTTTCGTAGGGAATCTTCCCTTTAGCGCAACCGAAGACCAGCTCCGCCAACTGTTCGCACAGCACGGCGAAGTCTCGTCCGTCAGTATAGTGAAAGATAAGTTCACGGACCGTTCCCGCGGATTCGCATTCGTGGAAATGAGCGCCGCCGAATCCGCCACCGCCGCAATCGCGGCGCTGACCGGCCATTCGATGGACAACCGTCCGCTGACCGTCAACGTGGCGCGCGAGCGCACCGAAGGCGGCTCACGCAGCTTCAGCGACCGTCCAAGGCGGAGCAGCAGCCCCGCCTCGACCGGCAACCGCTGGTAGAAACGGCTGGACTTCCAGGAACGGGCGGGCCTTCCCGCCCGTTCCGCTTTCCGTTCCCGTCTACCGCTGCACGACGAGCTTCGAGAAAGCGGTGTAGCCGTCCGAGGTCAGCCCGACGAGGTAGACGCCCGCGCTCATCGACCGCAGGTCGAGGGCGAATGACGAAGTCCGAATGACGAATGACGAACGTCGGAACAGACGGCCGGTGGCATCGTATATGGCCAGGGACATGACCGGCTTGCCCGACAATCCGGGTCGTGTCCCGAGCTCGATAGTCGCAAAGCCTGCCCTGACCGGGTTCGGAGTAATGGCGAACGGCGAATGGCAGATGTCGGATGGCGGCGCCATCACACCGTCCCTGTATCCCAGGTTCAGTACTCCGCCCTCTGCCGCTGGTGAGTATCTCCAGAACTCGTTCGTCCTGTTGCCTTTGAGCGCAAAGAACGCGTCGGCCGTAGCGGTAACGTCTGCGCCGTTCTTCACCTTCTTCCGCCTGCCCGCCGAGCCGTACTGCGGCATTGTATCGACCTCCTCCCAGGAGTCCTTCGCCGGACTGTAACGCCAGAATTCCTGCGTGTTGCCGCCCTTGAGCGCGTAGACCGAGCCGCCGAGCCACGCGCCGGAGCCACCGTCCTTCGACTTCCTGGTGCGGCCCGAGCGGCCGATGAACGGCATCCCGTGCAGGGGCGTACCCCACGAACCTGACCCAACGTCGTAGGCGAACATGCCGTGGTACCTGGCCTGGTGAGCGTACAACCGGGGCTCAGGCTCGGGTCCGAGCACAAGCCACGAGCCTTTGTCCCACTTCAGCGCCGGGGCCGGGGCAAGCTCAAACCAGGAATCCGTGCCGGGATTGTACCGCCAGAACTCGTTCTTGTAGCCCTTGAGCAGATACACGTTGTCCGGCCCCTTGGTGCCGGGTACGAACGCGATGTCGGTGCCCCCCTTCACCTTCTTGCGCGTGGTCCCGAGCGGTACGTCTGTCAGATGGTGCCATGAGTCCTTCTCGGCGTCGTATTTGTAGAATCCCTGGGTGTTGTTGCCCTTGGTCGCGTAGACCGTGCCGAACCCGTCCGCGCACCCGACCGCGCCTTTGGACGGCTTTTTCGCCTCACGGCCGTCCGGTATCGGGGCGAGTCGCCGCCATGAATCGCCCGCCGGGTCGTAGCCGTAGAAGTCCGGAGTCTTGTTACCCTTGGCCGCATAGACGAAGCCGGTCCCGATGTCACATGCCAGCCACCCGCCGTCCTTTACCTGCCGGGCCGAAGGCGCATCGGGAACCGGCTGCCTCTCCTGCCAGCCTGCGACGTCGGCCGGCACCATGAACCCGCCCCGCGCGGTGTCGTTGCCCGGCACCTGGTCGCCCGCGAGAATCGTGTAGGCCTGCGCGGTATAGCTGCCCGCCGGGGTCGCGGTCCACGCCCGGGTGAAGCCGTAGTCGAGCGATTCGCCTGCCGCGAGCGTGATGCCGGTCTCGGTTGTGTCGTAGACCGGACTCGCGCCGGTAATGGTGAACCTGACGCTGAGTCCCGCCGCGACGCTGCCCGGGTTGCGCAGCCTGACCCGGGGCAGGACGAGTTGGTCCCTCGGGACAACGCCGGAGGGCGCGAGTATTGCGGCTGCGGCCGCGTCCGTGACCTGAACCGTCACCGAACCCGCGGCGCGGTCGTTGTCCGAAGCGCCGTCGCCGGTCAGTTCGGTCGAGCAACTGACCGCGTAGCCGCCGCGCGGCCCTGCGGTCCACGGCGGAAACGTGACGCAGCGCCGGGTCCCCGGGGCGTGGCCGGTCACGTCGACCGTCCGGTCATAAGTGCCGCCGACCTTCATGCGCACCGAGTAGTCCTCGGTCGAGTTGCCGTAGTTGTACACCGTGCAGGCGGGCACGACCGAAGCGCCGGAATCGATGGCGCCGACCGGCGCCAGGAGGGCGACGCAGCCGACGTCGTGCAGCGGCGGCCGGCGCACGTCCACGGTTCCGGTCTGGCGGTTGTTGTCCTCGACCATGTCTCCGTTGAGTTCGGTCGAGCAGGCAACCGCGTGGGTGCCGATTTCAGTCACGTTCCAAACCGGGAAGGTAACCCAGGCCGCGGTGCCCGGCGCGTGGGCCGTGACGGCCGCGGTCATGTTGTAGAACGCGCCGACCTTCATCCGCACCTCGTAGGCCTCTGCCGTCGTGCCATGGTTGTAGACCGTACAGGCGGGCGTGACCGCCATCCCGGAGTCCACGGTGCCCGAAGGCGCGGCGCTATAAGCGCACGCGACGTCGCGCACCCGCACCTGCACGGTGCAGGCCTTCAGGTTGTTCGATGCGACCATGTCGCCGCCGAGTTCGGTCGAACAGTGGACCGGGTAACTCCCCCGGGAACCCGCGGTCCAGTCGGGAAAAGTCACGTATCGCCGCTCGCCCGGCGCATGGCCGTTGACCGCCGCGACCGTGTCGTAGGTACTGCCGATTCTCATCCGCACGTTGTAGCTCTGCGAAGTCGCACCGTAGTTGTAGACCGTGCAGGCCGGCGTGACGGTGGCTCCGGAATCCACCGTGCCGGTCGGCGACGTAAGCGCGACCGTGCCGACGTCCGGGCCCACGACGACAACGTCCTCGAGCGGACCCTTGTCGTTCCAGGCCCAGTCCGCGTTGTGCCCGCGCACGCGGTAGAAATACCGGCCTGGAGCCTTGTTTACGAACGCATAGAGCGTGTCGGTGATTGTCGAGGAGATTGTCGTGCGACCCGCAAACGCCGGGACCGGCGAGACGTCGTCGACGTAGACGCCAGTACCGCGCGTGTTGTCGTCGGTCATGTAGCGGAAACGGATGAAGACCGATTTTCCGGCCCAGGGGTCCAGCGAATACGCCTTGCGCAGCCAGCCGCCCGAGCTGCCGGTATAGCGGTCGTGAAGCTGGAACCACTCCTTGCCCTCAAGCGACACCTCGGTCGTGACAACGTCGTAGTTGTTCTCGGTGTTGAACCATATCCAGTAGCGGAGGCTGTCCCCGGTCTGAACCGGCAGAGGGTCACGGGTGACGATGTAGTTGGCGATGTTGTCGCCGTTGCCGAGCGACATGCTGTAGGCGCCCGAGTGGTGCTGCGTCGTGGAAAGCGTCGAGCCCACCGTATCCCAGAGGCCGAAGCCGCCTTCGAAGCTGTCGGTCACGACCGCGAGCCCGGTGAGTTCCTCGAGCTCCCAGCGGTCCGGGTTGTTGAACGCGGGCCGGGTCGGCGTCCAGTGCAGGCTGAAGCCCGACGACGGTACGGTGTCCATCGGCGCCAATACCGGTCGGGGCACCGCGCCCTGCAGCGCCGCGATGATTGAATCCGAACGCTGCATCTCGTACCAGGCACCCTTGAAGTTCTGGGTCTGGATGGCGTCAAGCTGGCTTGTGGACTGGTAGAATGCGGTGCCGACCTCGACCGTGTAGGACATGCAGGGGAACCCGCCCAGATAGTGGGCCCACCCGTACATCCAGTCGTCAGAACCGCAGTTGGTCGGGTACAGGTAGTTGCTCTGCTCGGGCGTGTAGTAACCGCCGCCCAGCCGCTGAATCTGGCTCGCAATGCCCTGGCCGAGCGTACGGAAATAGGCGCTGTCCGGCGCCAGCTCGCCGTGGCCATAAGGCCAGAGCACCAGCTCGGCGTAGGAGTGGTACGATATGACCGCGACGAACGTGCGGCGCTTGAAGAACTCGGACAGGGCGTAAATCTCCCTGCCCCACGCGCCGCTCGCGCCGAAAAATACCTCGTTGGAAGGCATGTGCGACGTGGAGGAACCGTTCACGAGAGAACCCCAGTCCGCCATCCGGTTGCCGTTGCAGCAGCCGTTGTAGTCGCGGTTCGGGTCGCATCCGTATGAACCGCCGAACGGCTGGCGGTCCTTGCGCCACATCCGCTGAGCCGGATAATCGTAAGCGTACCCGTCGACGTTGATGACCGGGAATATCCACAGCTCGTGGTTGTCGATGAAGCTCTGGAACCCGGCGTTGGTCGAGTAGTTGCGGACGAGAGTGTCCGCCATGTGGCGGCAGACTTGAGGGGTCGCCCACTCCCGGGCATGGTGCATCCCGACGTAGAGCACCTCCGGCTCGTCTTCGTCCACCGTCGGGTTGTCGCTGATCTTTATCCCGTAAATCCAGCGATTCTCGTAAGTCTCCCCGATGCTGTCCATCACGCATATCGACGGGTAGTTCGCGCACAAGTTGCGCAGGACGTGCACTATCGAGTCGTAGGACTGGTACGAGCCATCGGCCATCGCCTGCCGCTTCGCTTCACCCAGGTCCGGGACCACGACCTCGTTCGCGAGCCCGCTCGACCGGACGAGGCCGAGCTCCGATTCGTCGAGCAGGAGGTCGTATGACTCGCCCGGCATCGCCCCGGCGATTTCGATGGTCGTGCCCTTGAACGCAATGTGACGACGCAACTGCTCGTAGTCGCGGGCCTGGACCCGGACAATGACCTGACGCGCTTCGGCCCTGCCGAACGCAAGCAGCACCACGGGCAAGACGATTGTGGACAGTCTCACGCAGTTTCTCATTCAGCCTCCTGTTGTCAGCTACGGGAGACCGGCCGCGGGGCAGTGACGGAGCGAAGAGACCGGTCCGGCCGGTTTCCTACTCTCTACAGACTATTGTAGGTGAATGCTCGGCCCGGGTCAATCGCCGGGACGAGTCCCGGTGTCGGGGACGACAATGACGAGGTCCTTGAGCGCCGAGTATCGCTTCGGACCGATGCCCGGGACCTCGCGCAGCTGGCTGATGCTGCGGAACCGGCCCCGGCTTTGGCGAAATGCGACAATCCGGGCCGCCAGTACCGGCCCGATGTCGGGCAGCGCCTCGAGCTGCCGGGCATTCGCCGAGTTCAGGTCTATGGGGCCTGAAACCGGCATCGCCCGGGCGGCCGTATCCGTGCTCGGCTCGACGACGACGGCCGATGACCGGCGCAGCGCCCGCGCCCGGCTGAGCAGGGCGATGCCTGACCCGGCGATGAATGTCGCCGTCAGAATCAGAACCACGGTTCGCTCGCGCCGGTTGAGACCGAAGCTCGACAGGAAGCGCCAGCCGGACATCAGAATCGGAACAGGACCCAGAAATCCAGGTTCATTGTCTCGGTGGTCGTTCCGGCGATGCGGTTCTTGCTGCTGGTGTAGCCGGTAGTCAGGCCCGCTTCGATGCTGCGTGAGAAACGGTAGGATGCCGCGACATCGGTGCCCGCGGTATTGTCATGCTGCTGTTCGACCGACGTGCCCGGCCCGGAGGCCGTGTACGGCGTCTGCACGCGCAGCGTCTGAGAGTAGCGCAGCGACCAGGTCAGACTGAGGTCGGACGAGAAGCGCAGCCTCTTGAGGAAAGGCAGGCGCAGCCCCTGCGGCGCGGAGAACGCGTAGGAGAGGGACAGGTTCAGTCCCTCGTCCCTGGAGTCGACGACGCTGCGGCTGAGGCCGTCTTCGCTCAGGTAGTTCACCGACGTTCCGAAGGTGTAGTTGGCGCTCAACGTGGTCGTGATGCGCCTCTTCCAGGTGGTCTGCCAGGAAACCAGAGGGCTCATCTCATTGCTGTTCGACTCGGTCAAACCGTAGGTGTTCAGATGCTCTCCCGTGCTGTCCCGGATGACCTCGCCGCCGAGGTCCGACCTTCTCTTGAAGCTCGTTGACAGCTTCGAGTCGGTCGCGTAGTTCTTGAACAGATTGTGCACCTTGTCAAGCGTCAGAGTCACGTTGGGCCACGTCGTGCTCCGGTCAAGGACCGCGCTGGCAAGGACGTTGTTGAAGTTCCGGCCCTCGCTCCAGTCGTATGAGACGTCCGCCGACAGCTCTCGGACGCGGGCGCCGGAAGAAAGCCTGAGGCTGTTGCGCCGCTCGCGCGCCGCACTGGTAGGCGGCCGCAGGCTGTCAAAGGGAAATGCGTCGACGAAGCCGAGCCGGTAGTACCACGGGGCCGTGTTGAACACCGCCACGAGGTCGCTGTTGCGGGAGATGGAGTAGCTGATGTCTATGGCCTGGAATACCTGCGAGAGAGCGCCCATGTCGATTCTGAAGCCCGGGTGACTCGGCTTCGGGGCTTCGAGTTTCCGGCCGGTTGAGTCCTCGCGGGTTGTATCGGGCTTTACGGGTTTGGGCGCGGGGGCCTTGGCCGGTGACGGCTCGAACTTGCCCAGTATCTCAGGCAGATCCACGCCCAACGTGAAATCGAGGTCGCCGGAGTTCGTCATGTTCCTGACGTCGGCGTAGGTCGTGTCCTCTTTGGCGCGGTCGTCCGAGTAGTCGCCGCTGAAATCGAGCGACGGCGACAGGATGTCGCCTACGTCGATGTTATAGCTGGCGTTGAAGCTGTGGTCGCGGCTCGCCTCGCTGCCCAGTTTGAGGAACCAGAGCGAGTCCGACGGCACGAGCAGGTCCCGATCGGTCTCCACGCTGTAGTCGAAGCTCAGGTCCTCAAGCGGCGAGTACTCGAGGCCGAAGTCGGTCGACAGCCCGTGGCCCCGCAGAGTGTCCACGCGCATCGCGCTGTCAGGGCTCAGCCGGCTGCCCCGGAATGAGCTGCTCCTGCCGTCGGTGAGACCGAATCGCACGGTCTGCGGAAAGAGCGAGAGTTCGTTATCCTGGCCGAGCTTCACCTTCAGGTCCGGGCTCACGTCGTACGACCATTGGGCCGTGCCGGACCAACTCGAGTCGCTGCCCAGCGCCGAACGGCTCTCACCGCGGTGCTGGCGCCAGGACGCACCCATCGCCTCCAACGTGTAGTTGAGCAGCGGACTGCCTGACTTCGTCTTGCGGATGTTGTCGAGCGACAGGTCCTCACTGCGGCCGGATGACAACTGACCTGCCGCGGCCTCCCGTGTCAATCGCAGGTCCGGATAGATCGCCGAGAACTTGGGCAGGTCGCGCTGCTCCGAAACCGAATAGGTCAGGGGCAGCGATAGTCCCCAGCCGTGGGGCAACAGCCGGTCGAGATTGGCGCGGGCATTGGCCGCCACGCTCGTGCCGAACCCGCCGGTCTTCACACCGCGGTCCTCGCTGAATCGGCGGAAGTTCGGGTCGGAGTAGCCGAACGTCAGCCCTACGGCAGCGAAGTCGGACAGCGCGACGTTGGTGCGGGCCTGGAAACCGTAGCCGGGTTCCTTGCGCGGCGATACCAGCCGCATGTCGTCGAACCAGATTCCGCCGGTTATCTTGCGGGTGCCCGTGTTCTCGAGCCCGAGCGCGGTGTAGCGGACGTCGGCCAGCGACGGCCTACCCACGACCGCGTACGGCCCGCTGCGCCACAGGCCCAGCGAATCGCTCGCCGAATCGCGCTCCACTTTCAGCAACGGCAGCGAATCGAGTTTCAACAGGAACTCGTACCATTTGCCGTCGCGGCCGGGCACGAGCATCCCGTCCGTAATCCGCGACCTGAATTCGTAGTAGTTAACCGAATCGGAACCGAGCCGCACCAGAAACGCCAGGCTGTTGCCGTCGTCGTGCACGTAGAGCCTCAGGCCGGAATAGTCCCGGTAGTCCTCGCGGTCGGTTGAGGCCTTGCTGATAATGGCGCGCCGGTTGCCATACAGGTTCCTGTAGCCCAGGAGCAGCGATGCCTCCTGCTCGGTCACGCCCTGGGCGTCGCGCTTCAAGTCAAACGGCGACGTATAGCTCGTATCGGTCTTCTTCGACACCTGCGTCACAAACGTCTTCTCGTTCGTGTCGACCGGCACGACGTTCGTGTCCTTTGCCAGCGTAAGCTGAGGATTGGTCCAGCGGCTGCCCGTGAATTCAATGGAATAGAAGTCGATTGTGTCCTGCGCGTCGAACCCGTCGAACCAGACACGTACGAGCCTTATGTCCTCCCACCGCGGCTGGCCGACGGTCCTGAACGCGGTCGTGTCCATAAGCGGCACGCGGCAGAGCTGCCACGCGCCGTGCAGCGAAGAGAAGAACCGCGGGTCGCCCAGCGGGATGGCACACTCGAAGTAGTGGTTGTACATCGAGAATCCGCTCTGGTCCAGGTCCTCGCCGTCGAGCCGGCGGTTGTCCTCGGTCCCCATCGGGTTAGTGACGGCGTCGTAGTCATCGTCGCCGTCGTCGGCGCTGCTCGATGTCCAGAGCGAGTCGGCCCCGAATATCGTGTCCAGGCCGGTGTCCTCCGTAGCGTCGTCAAGCTGGCCATTGTGGTTGCGGTCCTCGGTGTTCTCCCGGCCGTCCCTGCCCACGATGCGGCCGGCCCGATCCCGGCGCGGCGCGTCTTCGTCGATGCTCAGGCCCACTGAAACGTGAATCATGCCCTTGCGCTGACGCGTCTTGAGGATCATCCTCAGGTCCTCGACGTCCTTCAGGTTCATCCCAATCTGGGGCGAGGGCGAAGTCATTATGCCCGCCCACGAGGTTTCGGGAGCAGCCGAATCCGGCGTGAAAATCGCCCGCAGGTAGTCGTGCGTTTCGCGTCCCTCGTCGCCGATGGCCGGCCCGAACACGCTGTCGTTCCGGACCTTGTCCGTGGGATTCGTCCAGAACATCGGTGTGCGGGCGAAGTTCGTCGTATCCTCGCCGTCCGGCACCGATGCCCATGACCAGAGGATTGACGTGATGGAGACGTCGCGCGTAATCGTCGTCCCTTCGAAGTCGTCGAGGTAGGCCACGCCGCGCGTGTTCGGGTCAGGCAGAGAAACCGCGCCCTCGGCTGCGGCCGAGAACGTCGTAGGTGCCTGGGCGCGCAGCAGCGGAAGCCGGTCGAGGAACGCGCTCACGCCGTTCGACGTCGCGGAGTAGGATGCATCGGCCTCCGCAATCATACGGCGGAACGGCTCGGACCCGAGCGCCGGCTTATCCTCGGGTATCCCCTCGCTCCGGTAGAAAACACTGGCGCCGACCTTACCCTGCTGAGACAGGTTCAACTCCGCGCGTGTGCCCATGAGGGACTTCTGCGCGAGTGAGAAGAGCGGCTGGTACTCGAAGGTCACCTGGATGCTGGCATTTGTCGGCAGCGGCGTGAGGAATTTCAGGACCCCGGTCTTGTAGTCTATGGAGTAGCCCTGGTCGCGGACCCAGACATCTCCGTTGACCGTGACTTTCTCCGAGCCCTCGGTGATGTCGGGCTGGCCCAGGTAGTACGACTCGGTGGCGCTGGAGTACTCGGCCACCAGAAAGTACCGCCGGCCCTCTCCGGGTAGAATCCGCGACGGGTCTTTGTGATAGATGATCGGGTCCCGAACCGACAGCGCCGAGGAGTCGAACGGCCTCGCCCCGGGGAACTGGATGAGCCCGGTCTTCGATTCGAACTCAGGGTACTCGATCCGGCCGTCGCCGTTGGGGTCGAGCCCGAGAAACTGGATGAACTTCAGACCCGTGTTCGCACCGCCCGTCTCACGGTCCGGGTTCTCGCCCTCCTGCGGGTCATACCGGAAGAGCTGGAGCGAGTTCAGCGTGACGTCGCCCTGGGGCAACTGGTATACGTTGCGCATCTCGTAGTTCCAGGTCAGCGATTGCGAGTCCGGCAACTGGGGTTTCAGCATCATCATCACCAGCGTGTCGCCGCGGTACGCGTACCCGCCGAAACTGTCGTGGTCGGTCCGGACCGCCAGCCCCACGATCTCCTGACCGAGGAATGCGTTGGCGAACTCGATGATATTCCCCGGGTGCAGGTAATAGTCCTTACCGTACGACTTGAGGTCGAAGTCTCCGGGCGCGCGGTCGTAACTCCAGCTTACCGAGTCCGGCAGCGAATCCGGGTTGTTCGGGAAAACCGTCGCGATGCCTGCGTACGCTGACTGGTTATTGCCCGGGTTCCGGTCGTCTACGTAGACCTGCAGCGTCCGAATCGTGCCCTCAACCGGTATGTGGTAGAACCGGCGGGTCACGTAGTCGACGTCGTATATCGTATCCGTACTCAGACGCCGCTGCCCGGTGAAACTCTGGGTCTGGCTCTGCGATTGCTCACGCGAGGCGATGCCGTATACGTCAACCCCGGCCAGTTTGCCGCGCGCTGAGGCACCAAAAAGACCCTTGTGTGCAGGCAGGTCTCCAGTGTAAATCGTACCAGGGATGGTCAACTTCGTATCGCCCAGCTCGATCGACTGGACGACTTCGTCCTCGGTGCCCGTGTACGACAGCATCACCTTGTTCTGGCCTTCCTCACGCTCGGAGTCGTGGTCGATGTTCACTTTGGTCCGCTCGCCGACCGTGCCGTTCAAGATGACCGAGAGCTGCTGCTCCATCTTCAGTTCCGGGAACAGCCCTGTGTCCCCGGGCCTCCGTACGATGCCGCGCACGAATGTCTGTCGGCCGCCCAGCGTGATACGGTCCTTGCCCGATATGTCTATCTTGCTTCCTTCGCCGAAAATCGGGAGCTTGGGCAGTTGGATGTCGGGAATCAGGCCCGAGGCGTCCGCGGCCAGCTCCTTCTGCTCCTGGCTCCGCCTGGCCTTGTCCTGCCATGACTCGGTCATCGACTCGGCAAGCTGGTACTTGAGGTACTCGTCCAGCGGTATGACCCGGTCGACACCGAGGAAGTAGTCCCCGCGCCATCTCTCGAGAAAGACAAACCCGAGCGAATAGTCCGGCCGGGCTACGATCCGCACCGGTTCGTACAGCGAGTAGTCGCCAGCATGCGCCAGGGCCGCGAGCAGGAGCATACCGACAACGCCGAACCAGACCACGTGCCATTTCCTGCCCGCGGGTTTCGAGCTACTGGCATCGCCCGTATCCATCAGCTCTTCCCAAAGAACCGCCTGAACTCTCCGGCCAGCTTATCCGCCGACAACCCGTTCTCATCAAGCAGGAGGTCCCTGGGACCCTGCTCGATGAACCGGTCCGGCAGCCCCAGCCGGCGGAGCCGAACCGGGCTGCCCATTTCCTCCAGAACCTGACTCACGGCCGAGCCGAATCCGCCGGAGAGGACGTTCTCCTCCACGGTCATCAGCCGGTCGTGCCGGCTCGCTGTCTCGGCGAGTCTCCCGCGGTCAAGGGGTTTGGCGAATCGGGCATCGACGACTGTTAAGTCGAGTCCATCGGCAGCCAGCATCCCGGCTGCCTTTGTTACGGCACCTGCTGCCGAGCCAATCGCCCAGACACAACCGTTCGTGCCTTCGCGCATGACCCGGGCTCTCCCAATCTCGACCTTCGGGCAATCGGACGTGACCGGCATGCCTGACCCGCCCCGCGGATAGCGAATCGCCACCGGTGCGGCCTGATGGCCCACGCCGAATTCAAGCATGGCTCCCAGTTCGGCCTCATCCATCGGCGCCATTACCACCATGCCCGGCAGCATGCCCAGGTAGGACAGGTCGAATACTCCGTGGTGCGTGGGACCATCCTCGCCCACAAGCCCTGCGCGGTCGACCGCCAGTATCACCGGCAGCCGCTGCAGGCAGACGTCCTGCACGAGCTGGTCGAACGCGCGCTCAAGGAACGTCGAGTAGACCGCGACCACCGGCCTCAGGCCGGCGAGCGCGAGCCCGGCGGCGAACGTCACCGCGTGCTGCTCGCAGATACCCACGTCAAAGAACCGGTTCGGGAACTTCTCGCGGAACTCGAGAAGACCCGTGCCCAGGGCCATGCCCGCAGTTATCGCCACAACCCGGTCGTCTCCCGCCGCGAGCTCGGCGAGCTTCGCTCCGAAGGCCGACGTAAACGTCGTGCCGCCGGTACCTATCGACTTGCCCGTCGTTTCGTCAAAAGGGCCCGTGCCGTGGAAGAGTTCCGGATGCTGCATCGCCGGCCCGTAACCCTGGCCCTTGCGCGTCACGACGTGGACCAGCACGGGTCCCCGGAGCGCTCTCACGCGCTGAAACGTATCGATGAGCTCCGGCATGCTGTGGCCGTCAATCGGGCCCAGGTAACGGAATCCAAGTTCCTCGAACAGAATGCTGGGCACTACCAGGTTCTTGAGTCCTTCCTCGAGCTTGCGCGCCGCCTGGCGCGACATCCCCCCCAGGTCCTTGGGAAGGTGCCCGAGCAGATTCCAGACGTCGCCCCGGAATCGGTTGTACATCCGGCCGGTGATAATCCGGTTCAGGTAGCTCGCCATCGCGCCGGTGCTGCGCGCGATGGACATCTCGTTGTCATTGAGCACGACAACGAGGTCCTGCTTGAGGCAGCCGCCGTTGTTGAGCGCCTCAAACGCCATGCCCGCAACCACGGACCCGTCGCCAATCACGGCAATCGACCTGCGGTCGGTTCCCTGCATACGGTCGCCGACCGCGGTGCCCAGAGCGACCGAGATGGAATCGCCGGAATGGCCCGTGTCAAACACGTCGTATTCGCTCTCTGCCTTCTTAGGGAATCCCGCGATGCCATGGTGCTGGCGCAGAGTGAAGAATCGGTCCTTGCGGCCCGTGACGATCTTATGTGCGTAGCACTGGTGGCCGACGTCCCAGACGATGCGGTCCCTGGGCGTGTCGAACGCGTAGTGAAGCGCCAGGGTCAGCTCGACGACGCCCAGGCTCGGGGCGGTATGGCCGCCGTTCTTCGCCGTGGTTTCGATGATCAGTCGCCTGATCTCACGAGCCAGCGCTTCAAGGTCAGCGATTGTCAGCCGCCTCAAGTCTTCTGGCGATGAAATGCGCAACAAGACCGCCATGGTCAAGAACAGCGGTTGAGAATCAGCTCGGGCAACGCGGCGAGCATCCGGTAGCGCGGCCCGAGCCGGTCGAACGCCCGCCGCGACAGACGAGCCTGGCGCTCCGCGCGGCGGCGCGTCCTCGCGCCGCCGCACAGCGCAGCCATAGTCGTGCGGTCGCGGTCGCTCTCCTGCTCTTCATCCAGGAGATCGTCTGTGGTCTGGAACAGCATCCCCAGGGCCAGACCCGCGTCCCGGAGCTTCTCCTGCTCGGGTTTGCCGGCGCCGCCCACTATTGCGCCCGCGGTCAGCGCTGCGGACATGAACTCGGCCGTCTTCTTACGGTGCAGAGCGGCAAGTTCCCGTACACCGGAGTGCGTCCGCGCCTTCAAGTCCAGCACCTGACCGCCGGCCATCCCCGCGGGCCCCACGGCCCGGCATATGGCAACCATGGCGTCGAGTTTTCGCCTTCCGTCCCCCGGCGCCGCCGCGATAAGCTCGAAGGCGTAGGCAAACAGCGCGTCCGCGGCCAGGATGGCCGTGGCTTCACCGTACTTCCGATGCAGGCTGGGCCGGCCCCGGCGGAAATCGTCGTCATCCATGCTCGGCAGGTCGTCGTGGACAAGAGAAAAGGTATGAATCAACTCGATGCCGCAGCAGAAAGGCAGCACCGTGTGCGGGTTGCGGCCACCGGCGGCGCGGAACGCCTCCAGCGCCAGTATCGGCCGGAGACGTTTCCCGGGTCCGAGTACGGCATAGCGCATGGCCTGGGCGAGTCGGGTCGGCACCGCGCTGCCGAATGACAGCGCGCGGCGCAGCTCAACCTCGATCAGTCCGCGGTCTGCCTCCATCACCGAGGGGAGCCCGTTCCGGATCATGACCCGCTCGCGGCAGCGGCCGTCCGGGCGGCCTTGACCACGTTAGAAAGGAGCATCGCCACGGTCATCGGACCTACGCCGCCCGGCACCGGCGTAATCGCCGACGCCTTGGGCGCAACGCTGTCGAAATCAACGTCCCCGACCAGCCTGCCCCCGACGCTGTTCGTGCCCGCGTCAACGACCACGACGCCCGGGCTGACCATGTCGCCGGTAACGAGCCTTGCCTTGCCTGCGGCCACGACCAGAATCTCCGCGCTCCGGCAGACCTCGGCGAGCTCCCGCGTCTGCGTGTGACAGACCGTGACCGTCGCATCGCCCCGCTCGCCCCTCAGGAGCAGCATGTTGGCCAGCGGCTTGCCGACGAGTTCGCCCCGGCCGACGATTACGACCCGCCTGGCTGACAGCGTGATTCCGTTGCGCACTAGCAGCTCGATGATCCCGGTGGGCGTCGCCGGCGTGAACCCGGGCCGGCCCGAGACAAGCGCGCCGAGACTCGCCGGGGTCAGGCCGTCGACGTCTTTGCAGGGCGCAAGCATCCCCAGTAGCCGGTGCCGGTCCAGTTGTTCCGGCAGCGGCAGTTGGATGATGGCGCCGTGGACCCCGGGGTCCCGGTTCCAGGCGTCGACGACCCTCTCCACGTCGGCCGGCGCGACCGTCCCGGGCATGCGTTCAACCGCAACGTCAATCCCCAGTTGCATGCCCGCTTTCTCCTTATTGCGGACGTACACCTGCGATGGCGCGAAATCACCGACCAGGAGAATCCGGAGTGACGGCACGACCCCGCGGCCTCTCAGTCGCGCCACCTGTTCGGACAGCTCTGAACGGACCTGCCGGCTGCAGGCCCTGCCGTCCAGAACCACGGTCCCATTCATCTGCGTGGAACGCCCAAACCAATACAGCCCCCTTCGGGGCGCGTTGACGGCATGTCGATTGTCGCCGGGCACCGGTTAAAAGAGCTCAACGCCCAAACCGGTGCACGTCGCGCTGCTGGCAGCATTCAGGACAGAACGTGCGCTACCGAACTCCTTTCATCAGCACAACATTCTGACCCAAAAACAGGCTGCGGTCAATACCGGCTATTGACCGGGCTCGACCGCGATGAACATCGTGGAATCCCCGCGCTTCACGCGGAACAGCACGGCCCTGTTGCTGTTCGCCTGCTTGCGCGATACGCGGTTGAAATCCGACACTGATGCGACCTTCTCTCCGGCCACCTCGAGGATTACGTCTCCGCGCTGGATTCCCGCATCGTCGGCCGGACTTCCCGAGTCGACGTCGTCGACCACTACGCCGCTTCCGACCTTCAACTGGTCCCGTTCGCTGGACGTGAGGCTGCGCACCGTCAGCCCGAGCCACGCTTGCGGCTCCTCCTGCCCCGGGGCCGCGGCCTGCGCCTGCTCCTCAGGGTACTCGGCCAATCCGACCTGCTTGGTCAGTCGCCCGCCTTTGCGTACTAACGTGACCGAAACGGTCGTACCGGGCGCGAAACCCGCTATCTGCTTGCGGAACTGCTCTACGCCGTCGGTCTTGGTGCCGTTGACGGCTACAATCACGTCGCCGGCTTCGATTCCCGCCTTGGCTGCCGGACCTCCCTCGACGGCCTCGGCAACCAGCACGCCCTTGGTATCGTCAAGCCCCATCGCCTTCCTTATGGCGTCGTCCACTTCCTGAGGCTTGATGCCCATGTAGCCCCGGACGACCTTGCCGGTTTTGATGAGCTGGTCGGACACCGACTTCACGAAGTCAACCGGCACGGCGAAACCGATTCCGACGCTCGCCCCCACCGGGGACCTTATCGCCGAATTGATGCCTATCAGCTCGCCCCTGATGTTCACGAGCGCGCCGCCGGAGTTGCCCGGGTTGATGGATGCGTCGGTCTGGATGAAATCCTGGTAGCTCGGCCCTTCGGGCAGGGGAATGCCGGACCGGCCCTTGGCCGAGACCACGCCCACCGTGACCGTTCCGTTCAGCCCGAACGGATTGCCGACGGCCATCGCCCAGTCTCCGACCTTGACGTCCTCGGGATTCGCCAGCTTTATGGCGGGAAGCGGGTTCTTGCTGTTGACCTTGAGCACGGCGATGTCCGTCTTCGGGTCCTTGCCGACCACCTTCACGTCCTTCCCCTTGAACTCCGTTTCATCCCGGAGTTTCACGACAATCCTGTCGAAGTCCGCGACGACGTGGTTGTTCGTGACGATGTACCCGTCCGGGCTGATGATGACGCCGGAACCCAGCGCGCTGCGCTGCTGTTCCATCGGGATTTCCGGGAAGTCACGGAAGAAGTTGCGGAACAACTCGTCAAGCGGGCTGCCCGACTGACCCTGGCTGCCGCTCCGTGACAGCCGGATGGTCTTTTCGGCCGAGATATTCACGACCGTGGGCAGCACCATGTCCGCCACGGGAACGAACGGGCTGTGGTCGGCGGCCGCCATCCCGGTGCCGGTCTGGGCAAGGCTGGACGACTGGGCTCCGGCCCGTCCCGGCGAGAGATTCAGCACGCCGGCAAGTATCAACCCGATAAGAAACGCAACCAGCACCGCCGGTGCCAGAATCGCACCGACCAGCTTCAGAGAGACTCTTCGGTTCATTCTGAACCTCCTTCAGTTGAGATTGGCATGTTGACGCATAGCATCAGCGCAGACCGACCCCGGTAAGCACCGGACGGCCCGCGATGGGCTCATGATAATACTAAGACGCGGAAAACGCCCCGGCAGTTTCTCGCCGCGACCGATTTCGACCGCCGGCGCGGCGCGGCCGCTAGGTCAGCCATCTGCCGTCCGAGGCCATGTACTTGCGACCGACGCTCTGGACGACCAGGTCGAGGAACGCGGTGCCCTGCGGTCTGTCACCCATCAACAGGCGCGCCTGATGCTCAAGGCGGCGCAGGCACGTGCTCAACTCCGCCGCCGTTGCCCGGCGCAGGCCGTTCTCTCCCTGCTCGTGCCGGCCGGCAACGGTCAGGACCTCATCCGTGACCCACTGGAGGCGAGGGTCCGGCGACCGGAAGTCGTAGACGAGACCGCGAGACCGCGTGCGCATCGTATCCGCGGCATTGAGCAAAGCCAGCCGCGCCTCGTCGTCAGTCAGGTCGGGCGCCCGGCTGCCGCGGACGCGCACGAGCGCGAGGCGCAGATTGTGCATCACGTCGGCCATCGACCGGTCGAAATCCGGGGCCGGGGCCTGTTCGGCCAGTTTCTGCACCGCCTGCCGCGCTCCCGCCAGGAAGTGCCGGCAACTATCCGGGCAGTCGATGGTCCGTCTTCGACCCCGGCCGCAGCATCGCGAGCATATCCAATTGGACAACGCGGCGCAGTCACGTTGACCGCGCCGGCTGCCGCACACAACGCACAACTGGGTCATGCCGACAATCCTGGTCGTCCCCGCCCGAGGCGCAAGCTCTCAACTGCCACGCTGGCCGTCCGGCGCCTTGCTCAGCTCGGCGACAAGGCTGAAGGAATCGTGGTCGTGCTCCTCGGGATTGGTGCGCACAAAGTCCACCGTGCTCAGATAGTCCTCAAAGTCGAACCGGCCGTCACGCGGGAACGCCGCGTAGGCTCGAAGAAGCCGGGTCATGGTCCAGGCCCGCATCCGGTCGACCGACGCCCAGCGGCTGCTCATCCCGAGTACGAACCGCTGAACCACGTTGACGAAGTAGCCCCCCTGCTGCTCCGCGCGCACCGACTCGCGGGCGATTCTGGCGGAACTGATGCGGTACACCCGGTAGCGCTCAAACGGGTTGTTCGAGCCGTCGGCAAGAAACCGCATCAGCGACTCATGGGTGTACTCCACATGGTGCGGCGCGAAACCGGAGAACGTCCTGGGAAAAGGAGCCCGGTCCAGGGTCGTGATAATCAGCCGGGCCCCGGGACGCATTGACTCATAAAGCCGGTGCAGCATGGCGGCCGCGCCCGGCCGCGGCAGGTGCTCGATGACTTCAAGCAGAAACACCGCGTCGACGTCGGCGAGGCGGCCCGGCTCGGTTTCCCGGGCATCAAGACGCTCGAACCGGAGGCCGTCCAGCCGGAATCGGGCGCGGGCGCGGCCGAGCAGTGACTCGGAATAGTCGGTCGCAACCAGACTCCAGCCCGCGGGCATCGTCCGCGCCATGGCGTACGAGAGCGCCCCGCTTCCGCATCCAAGTTCCAGGAGCCGCAGGCCCGGACCCAGCTCGGACAGCAGCATCAGCACCGCCGCATAATTGGCGCAATGGTGGAACTGCAGCCGCCGGTCGCGCTGTTGCTCGATGCTTCCACCTTCGTCGTTCCCGTACTCACTTTCCGCCCGGACCGCTTCCAATTCAGACCATATCTGCCTGAGCCGGTCGCGGAAACCGGTCCCGGCAGCTCTTTGACAAACGTCAGCCATGGAGGATATTACCGTAACCCGCCCCGCGTCGCAAATCCTGCTGCGACTGGCATGCGCGGCTTTCCCGCCGCTTGACACTCGGGCATGACACACTAGCATTGACGCTTATGGACGACAGCCTGCTGCGCCGCACGCGCAACATCGGCATCGCCGCGCACGTCGACGCGGGCAAGACCACGACCACGGAGCGCGTCCTCTACTACACCGGCCGCATCCACCGCATGGGCGAGATTGACGACGGCACGACCCAGATGGACTGGATGATTCAGGAGCGCGAACGCGGCATCACCATCACCGCGGCCGCGACCACGGTCCAGTGGCTCGACCACCGCATCAACATCATCGACACCCCGGGCCACGTCGACTTCACGGTTGAGGTCGAACGGTCGCTCAAGGTGCTCGACGGCGCAATCATCGTCTTCTGCGGCGTCGGCGGGGTCGAACCGCAGTCCGAGACCGTCTGGCGCCAGGCCGACCGGTATCACGTCCCGCGCATCGCCTTCGTCAACAAGCTCGACCGCGTCGGTTCGGATTTCCACCGCGTGGCGCAGATGATGCGCGAGAAGTTCGAGCAGGCGGCAGTGCCGGTCCAGCTTCCCATCGGCGCCGAGGACGAGTTCGTCGGCGTGATAGACCTCGTGAGCGAAAAGGCGTTCGTCTGGCACTCCGACGACCTCGGCGCGAAGTCTGAGGAAGTACCGATTCCCGGAGAAAGGCTGGCCCAGGTAGCCGACTACCGCCACCGGATGGTCGACACGCTCACGAAGTACGACGAGCACCTGCTCGAATTGTACCTGTCGGGCGGCCCGATAACCGAGGCCCACCTCAAGGCCGCCCTGCGCAAGAGCACAATCGCGCTCAAAGTCGTGCCCGTATTCTGCGGCAGCGCATTCAAGAACAAAGGGGTGCAGAAGCTCCTCGACGGCGTGGTCGACTATCTGCCTTCGCCCCTGGACATCCCTCCGGCGCACGGCCTGAATCCCAAGACGAACAAGGAAGAAACGCGGCGGGCTGACCCGGACGCGCCGTTCTCCGCCCTGACCTTCAAGTTGACCGCTGACCCGCAGCGCGGCCTGCTCTCCTACATCAGGGTCTACTCGGGCAAGGTCGAGCAGGGAGACGTGGTCATGGCCGTTCCCCAGATGAAGCGGGTGCGCGTCCCCAAGCTCGTCATCATGCACGCCAACCGGATTCAGGAAGTGGAGAGCCTGTCCGCGGGAGAAATCGGAGCAATAGTCGGTCTCAAGGAAACGAGCACGGGCCAGACCCTTACCGACCTCGCCCACCCGATAGCGTTCGAACCCATCAAGTACCCGGAACCGGTCGTCTTCCTTGCCATCGAACCCAAGACCAAGGCCGACGACGAAAGACTCCACGACTCGCTTCAGACCCTGGCGCTTGAAGACCCGACGTTCAAGGTCCGGACCGACGAGGAGACCGGCCAGCTCATCCTCTCGGGCATGGGCGAACTCCATCTTGAAATCCTGATCGACCGGCTCGAGCGCGACTACAGGGTCGGCGTGCACTCGGGCAAGCCCCAGGTCTCATACCGGGAAACCGTAACCGTACCGGCGACCGCCGAAGGCCGTTTCGTACGGCAGAGCGGCGGCCGCGGCCACTACGGAATCGTGAAGCTCACGCTCGAACCTTCGCCCGACGGCAACGTCATCGTGAGCGAAATCAAAGAAGGCGCACTGCCCAGGCAGTTCATCCCGCCGGTCCGGCAGGCGATACACGACAGCTTCGAATCCGGCGTGCTTGCCGGCTACGCGGTCGTGAACGTCAAGGTGCGGATTGTCGACGGGGCCTGGCATGACGTAGATTCCTCGGACGTGGACTTCAAAGTCGCGGCCTCGACGGCGTTCCGCGACGCATTCTCAAATGCGCAACCCACGTTCCTCGAACCCATCATGGAACTGGAGGTCGTCACCCCTGACCCGTACCTTGGCAGCGTGCTTTCCGACGTCACCGCCCGTGACGGCCGCGTCCTTCACCTGGAACCGGTCAAAGGCCACCAGATTGTGACCGCGGAACTCCCCCTGGCCAAGACCTTCGGCTACGCCAGTTCGCTCCGCTCGCTCACCCAGGGCCGCGCCGCCCATTCCATGCAGTTCAAACGTTTCAGCCCCGTAGACGAAGAAACGCGGGTTCGTCTCTACCCTCTTTTCGCCGGCCGCGAGCAGCGCTGACCGGACCGGCCGGCGCCGCCCTTGACACGCCTCCCAATCCGGCTGGCGCCACTCGTCCGCTGTATGATTTCCGAGCACGAAGCCGTTGTCGGCCGGTTCCAGACCCACGGCTTCATCGTGTAGCCTGAGTCTGTTCGGGCTTGCGGGCCGATACCTCGACGCTGACGACCGACTCGGCAATCCGCCCCAGTTCCCCGCTGGGAATCTTCAGGTCTTTCAGGACTGCCTGCGCGGTCGGGTCGTTCTGCATCAGGTCGACCGGAAACGAGTCCTCGCCCACAACCTCAACTTCACCGAACCCGGCCCTCTCGATGGCGGCAAGGTAGTCCGCTTTCAGCATCGCTCCCGCCAGACAACCGACATAGGCCGCGACCGAGTCCATTATCGCCTTCGGCAGTCCCTGCCGCAGGACAATGTCCGAGACCATCAGGCGGCCGCCGGGCCGAAGCGCCCGGAAGGCCTCTTTGAACACCCGTTCTTTGTCCGGTGCAAGGTTGATAACGCAGTTGGAAATAACCGCATCAACCGAGCCGTCCGCGACCGGCAGGTTCTCGATTTCGCCCAGCCTGAACTCAACGTTGGCGACCCCGGCCGTGCGCGCGTTCGCCCGCGCCTTCTCGACCATCTCCGGTGTCATGTCCACGCCGATGACCCGGCCCTTGCTGCCGACCTTCTTCGCCGCGAGGAAGCAGTCGAACCCAGCCCCCGAGCCGAGGTCGAGCACAGTCTCACCCGTCCGGAGCGACGCCAGCGCGACCGGATTGCCGCAACCCAGACCGAGATTCGCGCCCGGAGGCGCTGCGGCCATCTCCTCATCCGAGTAGCCGACCTTCCGGCTCAACTCCTCGGCTGCCGGCGCTCCGCCGCAGCACGGCTGGGCCGGTCCGCAGCACGCTCGCGCCTGCGGCGCTCCGAGCACACCGCCGCCCTTCGCAACCCTGGCATACCCTTCGCGCACTGCCTTCTTGACCTCATCCTGCTTCATGTCATACTCCTCATCTTCACTTCGCCGCGCCCGCCGCTTCGGCAAACAGCGGCCCAAGCAGGCCTTTGACCATGCCGCCCAGCGCATCGGCCTTGACCAACGCCAGACAGCAGCCGCCCTCGCCCCAGCTCACGACCGCCAGCTTCTCGCCGCTCCTGATTCCGGTCCGCTCGCGCAGCTCCTTGGGCAGCACCATCTGGCCGCGCTCGTCCACGCTCACGACCGCCTCGACCCGGCAGCAGGGAGTCCCGGCCGCAGCGCAGCGCTTCCGGCCGGTTGACTTCTTAGACGCCATCATTGTCCTCCCGGTTCAGAATAATCAGAATCATCAGAAATATCCTACAACCGCCCGCCCGCCGGTCAAGTCCGGCTGCGCCCTGCGCCGCCCCGCGGTTTGACGCCGCCGGCGCTGGTGGCTGGTTACCGGCGACGCAAACCGCTCTCGTCCGGCCCTGAGCATCTCCCCCGCGCCCGCGTCTCATTGACAGCCCGGGCTGGCGGGCTACTATTGCCGTGATAGTCAAAGACGGGAGACTCGCGCCTGAGCCTCCGTGGAGGTATTCGATGCACGGACTCTGTCTGATGCTTGCCGGTGTCCTGCTGACAACCTTACTGCCGGCCGTGACCGGATGCGGCGGGCCGGGCGGCCAAGGGGCGTCGGGGAGCGCGTCCGTTGACCTGTCCGGACTGCCCCGGGCCCTGCGCTACCCGTATGCCGAGGCGGTCGCCAAGACGAGCCGGGAATTTGACGGCGCGCCCGCCACCGCGTACAGCTTCACCACAAACGACCCGATACCGCCGGTCACTGAGTACTACCGGACTAAACTCGCGGGGTGGAAAGACTACCCGGTCACGACCCAGCCCGGCGGCACCGCGTTCGGATTCACCAGCCCGGATGGAAAGCGAACCATCGTGGTCACCGTCGAATCCGGCGCGGCCGGCAAGACGAACCTCACCATCTACAACATTACCAAGTAACGGGAGCACAAGAAACCCCAGCCGACCTTATGACGACCAGAGTCAGCGACATTGCGAGCGACGGTAGCGACCCACGGGACAGCTCTGACTCCCGTTCTCGCGTGCCCTCAGGCTGGTCCCTGTCGGTCGAGTAGGAATCATAACCAACTCCCTTCAGAGTCCATTATCAAACCCCTCACGGAACCGGACTTGCAGATTTCCCGCATCCGGCTCTTCAGGACAACCTCCTCACCCTCCGTCGAGTAAGTCATGGAGTCGAGTTTTGTTGACTTCCTTGGT
>Ga0315282_10004973_pt1 | contig 22848 bp, 19 predicted proteins | sample YL17G07_20_MG_FD_203693 | JGI IMG/M metagenome (GOLD analysis project Ga0315282, IMG submission 203693) | Sediment microbial communities from Yellowstone Lake, YNP, Wyoming, USA - YL17G07_20 | ecosystem: Environmental > Aquatic > Freshwater > Lake > Sediment | place: USA: Wyoming | collected... | reverse complement strand
TGGCCAAGAAAGACATGAGTAGGTTTAAACAAATTGATATCCTTTTTACATAACGGCATATAAACCCCTGGTTCAAGGGGGTTGGATGTCTTTATCCCACTTTCCCAATCACCATGACCGATTAATATCCAGTTTTTCTCCGCTAATTCTATTGCTTTGGAAGCAAGAATCTCACCCATAACGGAACATTTTTGATATGGCACAAAGAAAAAATGTAAACCTGATTCGTCTAATTTTTTAATTGAAGGAGAGGAGTATATTTCTACGTTTTTAGAAGTTATTGTTTTATTGTCGATAGCTGCATCATGATTTCCAGGGATAACATGGAATGTAATATGTCTATATTTTGAGGCGATTTTATCGAACTCAACATAATGGTTGCAATTTTCGTCGAAAAGATCACCTGCAATAATTAATGAATTAATCTTTTTCTCAGTGATTTGCTCTAATATATTTTCCAACGCATTATACCTTGAAGGATAGTCCTTCTTACTTCCTAAATGAAAATCAGCTGTTATAGCTATTTTCATATCACTCCACTCCTCAAATACAATTGCATATTTGATTGAGGTTTAAATTTCTTGTTCATGTATACAGATCGGGAAAATGTGGTTTTATCTGAGTGTAAATGTTGCACCAAGCAGATAGATAGCATATTGTTGATGCGTCATATTTTTTCGGAAGTTTTTTCCCTGCTTTTCTGTCTTCATTCAACTGTTGAATATTGAGGGTTTTGAATAACCCCTCATAGAAACCTATATCTGGCCATAACTGATTCTTTATTAACAGGAGTGATGATGGTGAGTTTTGATAAATTTATTTTGAAGCAGCAGTATCAAAAAGTGAAGGGACTCGGGGATCGTTTAGAACTGATGAAACAACAGATTGATTGGAAGCCGTTCATCCCATTGGTGAAGAGTGTGTTCCGTGACAATAAGATCACCGGAGGATGCCCGCATACCGATGAGCTTATTGTCGTACGTTCTATGTTGTTGCAGGCATGGTATGGATTGTCTGATCCGGAGCTTGAATTTCAATGCCATGACCGGCTGAGCTTCAGGAACTTCCTGGGGTTCCCAGATCGAATCCCTGATTTCACGACGATCTGGAAGATCAGGGATCGACTCAAGGAATCTGGTGTGGATAAACAGATCTGGGATGAGCTGCAACGACAGCTGAACGTCAAGGGATATCGGGTGAAGAAAGGGGTGATCCAGGATGCGAGTTTCATTGAAGCGGACCTGAGGAAGAAGCGGTGTCAGCGAGAGAAGAAAGCACGACGCCAGGGTGAACCTGTGGAGTACACCGAGAAGCAACAGCAGCATATTGACAAGGATGGTGGGTTCAGTGTGAAGCATGGGCAGATTCATTACGGGTACAAGTCACACATTAAGATTGATGTCGATCATCATCTGATCCGTGACTTGGAGGTGACACCTGCGAATCTGCATGATGGCGATGTCGACCTAGTCGAGGAAGGTGACTAGGCTGTCTATCGGGATAAAGGATATTTTGGTAAGCAGCTCACCGCGTCTGGTGTAGCTGATAAGACGATGAAGCGGGCTGTCCGAGGACGGAAATTGAATGGTGGAGAACAGAAGAGAAACACAAGGCTATTGGTAGAGTACGAGCACCAGGTGAACGGCCGTTTAGTGTTATCAAACGGGTGTTCAAAAGAGATCGAACATCGGTGAAAACACTTGAACGTGTTCGGGTTAAAGAGATGTTCAAGTGTTTCGCTTACGATTTGTATTAGCTGGTCACGTTGGATCGTAAGCGGTTAGCGGTAGCTATGTAGCCAAACGTAAAAATAAGGAGAAACCGTGTGAAAATCACCCTGAAGTGATGGTGATCTCAGACAAAAAATGAGATACTGACTGAAAAATTAAAAGTTGTAAGGGTTATTTAAAGCCCTCTATTTATATTACATCCGTTGGCGATAGTCATCTAATTGGGTATGATGAATATCGTAATCTTCCATTAATTTGTTTATTTCTTCTTCAATTTTTTTTGTTAATTTTCCATACTTTGCTATATCCTTTAATTTATTTGACAGAACTTTTATACTTTTATAAACTGTTTTTTCTTCTCGTATTTTCATCCAAAAATCATAATATTTTTCAAATAATTCAGAGGCTCTAGCTCCTGGAGCTAAATAACCCATACCTTCTTTTGATAATATGCTCTCAGCTAGATTTGGGGCTAAATCAATCTCTAAATGTTGACGGGAGGTTCCATGATTTCTACCTTGGGACTTTTTTACAAGCTTGTTCATTTCCTCTGATATTTCAATCTCACGTATTTTCGATATGATTTCTTCTTTACACTTATTCCTTAATCTTGTATAATCATCTACATCATTTAAATAATGCATTATATTCTCATATAATTCCGGATATCTTCTTTTAAAATCTTTCCAATTACTTTGTTTAGATAATATCTTCTCACGAAATCCTGATTCAAGATTAATAATTTCTTTTGGTTTATTTTTATTATTAATTTTAGATATTTTTTTACTGAATTCATTAAATTCATTTAAAATTTTTTCCATTGATAACACAATAATTTTTATTATGATTGGTCTTTTTCTCTCTTTAATTAATTCCTCAAATTCTTTAGAAGAAAGAGCTAATCGTTTTCCAGAAATACAAATTCCAACAAGAGTAATTACGGCGGTTGCAAGCAAAACTCCCACCATTATTTGCTGCCAAAGAAGATTATCTTTGTAACTATCAACAGTTTGTTGTTGATATTTCGCTGCCTCTTCAAGGGCTCTTGCAGAAATAATTTGGGCTGCTTCAGACTGTGTATAAACCCGAAAACCGTCAGGAAATTCAATATTATCATTAAACGTAATTATCTCCAAAGGATTGTTATAAAGAACTTCAATGATACTGTTGTTATTAAATTCCTGTGACTCGTGGTTATATTGGATCAAAGATATTTTTCCCAAATTATCAAAAGAGCCATTTTTATGAATTTTAACATATAAATTCCAGTACCATGTTCCTGTTTCATTGAGTTTTAAATCTATTGTATAATCTCTTAAATTGCTATCTCTTGTGAAGCTGAAATTTTTCTTAAAAGCATCTATCCCGTTTGGGGAGATAATTCTCAAAGAAAAATCTATTAAAGAGATATCTGAAGGATAATTAATAATCCTAAAATATAATGTATGTATTTCATCATTAAGAATGAATTCATTATATTCTAAATATTCTGATTTGATATGCGTGTACATTTTTAATGTATATACAAGTGTATTGTTCTTATTTTCAACATTTTTCCATGCCATTTCTTTCTTTACTAACGCAGAGGCATTTGCTGACAAAATTAGAATTAATATAAAAACATATAAGAAATTTTTAAGTACAAATTTGGATATTTTTCTTTTATCCATTATCTACTGAAAAATGTAATTATATTAAATAACTTTACCCTTAAAACATTTACAATTATTATTACAGAACTTTTACACTTTTTTCTAAATCTTCCATAAAATACAGATAGAAGAACATCGTTCCCATCCTACTGAGGATAGAATGCTATGTTCTTCACGAAAAAGGTCGATATATTTGGTAAGACACCTGATATATACAGAGGATATTTTACAAAACCGCAATGAAAACATTTCAACACCTATATTGCAGCTCTTTTGCTTGGAGAGACGGGGAAAAAAAACATTCAAGATATTTCAAAGAAACTTTTGGATAGTGAACATCGGAGTTCACTGAACCAGTTCATCACCCGACATCAATGGGATCTCCGGGTTCTGAATAATGTGGGTGTGGCAAATTTAGTCTGTCAAAATAGTATGGTATTACCGTTCTCTCTAGTAAAATATTAATAATTCTAGTTCCTATCTATTTCATATGACCGACTTAATTGATTTAATATTACTTGTTATTCGCTCCAAGCTAACAATACTTCTATTAGGATTGTTAATTATTTTATATTCCTACTATTATTATGTAATTAAAAAAAAGTTTTTAGAAAAAAAGTACTTTTTCAATAGATATGCAAATATATATATCACATTCATTGTGGTTATTATCACTTGTATATTTCTCCTTAATATCACATCTAAACCAGATTTAATTCTTGGTATGAAAATTTCAGATATGGATTTGAGTACTGCACAACATTATCATTCTATGATTACAAATATAATTTTAGGTTTTAGTGCAGTTGTTGGTATAGGAATAACTTTACTGTGGCCATCTCAAGGTCAAGATTGGAGGATTCATAATTGTTGGCTTTTATTGATACTTCTTTTTTATTTTATACTTGTAATGTATTCTGTATTTTTAAGAGAATTAAGCAATCAAATAGCGATTTCAATTCCAAAAGTAATTATGCATTAAATTTAATTGAGAGTTGTCAAATCAAGGTTGGCAAACTGTATTAAGAACATACCTGATTGTTACTAATGGTCTTCCCTTATGCGTTAATCACCAAACCACGCAAACATGTGTAGGGGACTTCAAACAACGTCAAGGTTTTCAGGCAAGCGAATGTCTGCCGCGTGCGACAAAAAAAGAGTATGGTTTGACTGGAGAAAAAAGAGTTTCTAAGGAATGCGGGTCTTACGCTGTTGCTTCAGACCACGCAGTATTCCCAGCCGCAGTTATAACATGCGATTTTAACAAACACATAAATCCAAAAATCATCCAGAGGAAAGCACGACATAGTAAAATTGAGACAACACTACAATACGATCATGTTTCAGATGATATGGTGAGAGAATATTTTACAAACTTTGCTAATAATATAAAATGATTCGAACAAACCAAAAGCAGATGAGAGCGGATATTAAACGAGTATTTTTTAAAATTTAAGATATTCTTTTATCTTAGGCCAATCCTCAATAATATCAAAACTTTTTTCCCAATATTTTTCAAAGGGGAAATGTTGATTAATTCCAGTTATTGATGCATATTGACCTCTTTTAACAACATCTGGAGAAGGTAATAAAAATGTCATGTCTGAGGTTATTAAGTATCTATCATGAATATTGTTTAGACTTTCTTTATCGCAAAGTATACGAAAAGTGATATCGATATTTCTTGTTTTAAGTTCATCTTTTAATTTCTGAAAAGAAATTTTTAATCCTTCGGTCACTTTATCAGGAGATGTAATTAATTTTATTACCGAAATATCTATTTTATCTTTAATTCCATCATTAAGTAGTCTTAGACCAGCTTCGTTAAAATATTTATCAATAAGATAGATATTATTTTTACATGATCTTATTGTCTCGATATAATGAAGTTCGTTAGCAAAAGGTGTTTCAGGAGAAATAAGACGATCATAAATGTTATATTTACTTTCCAGGATTGTATTAATACGGTCCAACGTATTATAATCAGATGACGTTTGATCACTATCTAGGAGCAACATAGTAATAACAAATGGAATCATTATAATTATAATAGGAACAAACATGATAGTTGCTACAATATTGCCTAATCCTTTCTCTTGCATCCATCCAACATAATTAGCAATCGTTATAAGAAGAACTACGAAAATTGCCCATGATACAAAAAAAATCAATTCATATTTTATTAATTTTCGTAAAGAATTTCGTAAATTAATTTTTATTTTTTTTTGAAAATATGTAATTAAAGATCTTTCTTCTTTTTCTTTTATCTTCATCTTATAACTATTTTTCAGAGCTTCCAATTCAACTCTAGAAAGTTTTACTAAATCAATGTAATCTGGTTGAAACGTATCTTCAGGAATTTGATAACCCCATTATTAAGAACTAAAGAATAACTGTTACTTTATAAATCTATCAATTTACTTTTAAAACATATTCGATAAGATGAAATAATATCCAGATAACAAAAGATTTACAAACATAAAATATTATACCGTCGAATATAACTAAGTATTGCAACAAAAGATGAGAGCGGATATTGAACACGAATATTCGCTGGTCAGCAAGTCAATCCAAAACTACATTAACAAGAGTATAAAATCGAATCATAGATTATCTAGCTTGGATAGCATATCTTCAGTAAATCTTATCTAACAATAAGAACATTCGCTATTTATGAGTTGGAATGATTTCGATGTTTTTTATTCAGCAGAAGATGATCTTAATAAAATTAAACAATGCGCCTTTGTTTATAATCATATTAATGTTTATATTGCACGTCTTTGCGATTGGGTGCAAAAAGATTCAAAGTTCAAAGAAATGGCTGAGTGGTTGATTATTAATGATATTCTTAGGATCCCTGAAACCGTTGAACAAATCGATCAAGATCTTCATGATAAGGTATTCTATACTGCAGATGAAGGACTTTTAGAATTAATTCACAAGAATAAAAAAAAGCTTTCTAAGCCACCTATATATAAAGAAGAGTATAACGAAATTTTAGAAAAGAGTATACAAAAAGATCTTAAAGATGATTTCTTAAATGAATTAATTATAAATGAGTATAGACAAGAATTTTACGATGAATTAAAACATAATTTTTATTGGGAAATTACATCTTCAATCCCGGGAATCTCAGAGGAATTCCGAAAAATAATCAAAGAGGATATGGAGAAAATTTGGAAAATCAAAGAAAAGCACTATAGGGATCATATTGAAGTCAGTCACAGATTAAGAAATTTATTAATTTTAAATCAATTTTCTTCTAGTAATTCAGCTTACATTGATTCTTATTCAAAATATTATTATGATTACAAAATAAGCGGGTTTCGTGATTACAACGCTATAAGACATATACATGGAGCAGAAGCAATGCTTCCCTTAACAAATTATCAATTAATTAATGATTTTAGTTGCGATGATATCATTCAAATTAGAAATAATAAAAAAAGAAAAAGCACTATGGAAAAACTATGTGAAATTACAGAAAAAATTCCTTTTGAGGAAAACACTGAGGAATTTGAAAAACAAATTAGGGATGAAATTCAAGATATTTTATTTGAAATTATTTCATCTCAACGAGTTTCTCCAATAAAAGAAGGTCTAAAAGCTATGGTAAATTTAGGGGTTAGTTTTATCCCTGTAATAGGTCAAATAGCTGGACCCGGAAAAACAGTTTCAGATCCGCTAATTTCTTATTTAAAAGATCAAACTAAAAAAAAGAGTGTGGCATATTTTTTAATCGATTTAAGAAATTTTTCAAAAGATAAATAATTCGGATAAAAATATCAAATACATTCATCAATTAATTTCAAAAATAAATTATATACAAACTTATTTAATAATAAAACTAATACATCATCTGGAGGTTGAATTATTTCAGTGACATCATTAACTTTCAAATCTTCGGGACATCAAAGAATAGGGTGTAATGAAAAAGGAGGAACTTGGGAAGAAAAACTAAAAATTTGCATCCTTAAAGATGATCTTATCAAAAATCGAAAAGAATCTATTGATAATTTTATATATCGATGGTGTGATGGTAAATATAACTTTGGATACTATGACGATATAATTACTTGCATGGAATATGAAGGAAAAAGTCGAATTAAAGAAATGAAAAATCAACCTCATAAGAATTTTGAAATTGAATCAGAGATTGTAAAAGAAATCATGGTTGAAACGCCGTTTGGTGAATCTGAAGGGAGTAATAAACAATACAGATATCCTGGTTTCAATGGATGGATCCACTGCAGAGAATACAACAATTATTCAAAAGTTCATTCAGATAAATACAAGCCAACAAATCCTCTTCATTTATTTGAATATGTTAATTATGTCATAACAGAGAAGAAATAATTTTTAAACATTTTCACATTCAAAATATCTTTTGTTCATTTTATCTTTTTCCATATGATATTTTTTAATAAATTTAGAAATTTTTATCTCAATCTGACAAAGTCAAGTTATTTAGGGAAATCATCAGATTTTAATTCTTCGAATTTTTTTGTAATTGGTTTGATAAGATGTTTTAATTCCGGGATATTTTCATCGATTATTCTATTTGCATATGGATCAACTAAAAATATTTCTTTCGATTTAAATATAGAAGTTTTAGATGCATCAATAAAAGCGTTATTTATTACAGGATCTCTAAAAGAATAACCAATAATGCAAATAAGCGCATATTCTCGACCACGTATACCTTCAGTAAGATCCCTTCTTAATTTTTTAATTAAACTAAAATATGGATCACTTGAGAAATATTTTTCACGGGTTGGGAAAACCATCGATTCTTTCGCAATTACTCCTGATGTAATTCTATCTCCCGGTTTGAGTACAGTATCTGTTTTAATTAATTCGTCTTTATTCGTTAAAAAATAATTTGATGAACCATGTAACTTACATATATTCCAGTTTCCTTCCGGGTTTTCCATTCCCATAAACTTTTGTACTATGCCAGTGCTTTTGAACCCATCAAAAAGAGGATGCCCCTTTTCCGAACAATACCGTTCGAAGCAACAATCATAATTAGTGGTAAAAACATCAAGTTTTTGAGATTGACTAAAACTTAAATTACGGAATAGGTCTTCATAAATTCGAACTATGTTATTTATTTTTTCTTCTTCTGGTAAAAAACAATATTTTTTGATTGTTTCTCGTATCTTGGTTGAAAGATCATGATAATATTCTTTTTTTTGACCTAAAGTCAATTCATCCGTTCTTGAATAAGATGTAATTAACGCAGCAAATGGTCCTGCATCTTTAATACCTTTTTTTGGGTTACTTAATGCATCAATGCAAGTTAAAATTGCTTCAATATCTGGTTTCATATCAAAGCTTTCAACTTTCTTTTGTATTTGAGTAATAATCCAGATTTTACCAGATGGTTTTAATTCTTCCATTATTTTATTCGTTAAATCGTTCATATCTGGTATACCAAATGGTTTTGATGCGCCTGCCCCTAAAAATAACAACATATCATAGCCTATCGAACTTTTTTACTTGCGTATTATGAATAAATAGTCAAATTAAATAGTATACTATGTGTGTTTAGGTAAGTGAAAAATGAATAAAATAACCATCATTTTTACGTTTTTTTACTATGTACATTTTTATAGGGAATAACGATATCTACTAGTATCAATTTCTCCTTTCAGAAGTGAGTTTTCGAACGATTTTTAAAAGATACAATACTCATACATCTCCTGTAAAATCCATAATCAATCATACATAGATATGTTTCTTTTTATACAAGAATTTTCATTTACTCTCTAAGTAGACCATTCTTTTGAGCGAAGAAAACTATAAGTCCTCTTAAAGATTTCTCGTATTTGATCTCTAATGCCACCCTCAGCCGTAAAAACCGTACGAGATTTAATGTATTGGCAGTATGCAAAAATTATTGCTGGATCCTCCATTCATGATAAAAAAAGCTTTGGCTATGTCATGGATAAATTCAAGAAACTCCAACAGGAAGAAATTTTCTGGAATGAAATCAGAGAATACGTGAAAGAACGAGAACAACCAAACGAATGCATCCTCTGCGGTAAAAAAACATCATCACTTACGCTAGATCATCTCTTCCCCCAATCATTGAACGGCCCGAACGATGAAAAAAATATCATCTGGATATGCCCACAATGCAATTCCTCCAAAGGAGCGAAACGATTATACGAATTTTGGACAATGAACCATGGTCTGAAAGCAGCAAAATATGATGTCCCGCGAATCGCAGAGGGAAAATATCTGAAATTCCTCTATGAAATCTTCCAGCACAATAATCTACTTACTGTTTCAAAAGATGACCTGAAACAAAAAATATGTCCTCACTGTGATCTTCGGAAACTCTGCGAACATGAAAAATCAGAGTACAAGTTATCACCTCTTTGCTTAGATGGTATAGCTACGATCATCCTCAATAAATAAGGCTACAATAAAAAAATGTTCACTTCTTTTCAAGACCGTAGGCTTTATGGAGAAGAAACGATATTTCTCCAGATATTGACCTGAAATTTTCTTCCGCCTTTCCTCGAAGCATTTTTTCATCTTCCTTGGATAAAGAGATCGTTATTTTCGCCATAAAGTCAATCACAGTAGATAGAGTCTTCAATCGTTTTTCTAATTTATACGAAAATATACTACAAAGGAATTATATAGAGGTAAAAGGATGTATCTTTTGATGGAGATGCAGATAAAAATAACAAAAGAAAATCAAGCAGTCGCAGGCGTCATCGAAGCACTCCTCCTCGTTGCACTAGTTGCTATCGTCATCTCAATTATCCAGCTGCAATACATCCCACAGGTCATGGAACAACGGGAAGCAGAACACATGGACGAGATCTCAAACCAGTTTTCAACCCTGAAATCAATGATAGACACGCAAGCATTAGCAGGGTCAATCGCAACCAACGCACCACTCGCACACGTCGCAATGTCGTCAATGATAACACTGGGAAGCCGGGCGTTACCGTACTTCATCACAGCACCGTCGTTCGGGGAGCTCAGCATTGTGGAAAATAACAATTATAAAATGGAGCTTTTTCCTCCAACATCCCCACCGAGCTTTCCTCTTACCTCTATCCAATTCCATGCGGATAATTCCTATTTTGTTGATCAAACCTATGCCCTTGAAGGCGGAGGAATCATCCTCAACCAATCGACAGGAGACCCGGTGATGAGAGCGGATCCTTCATTATCGGCCGCTATCGTTAATGACTATGAAATGAAAATCCATTTTTACCTTCCAATCATCGAAGGAGTCACCGGGAAAAATGTATCCGATGGCATAGGGAAATGCTTCGTCCGGACGAACTTCTCATCAAATGATTCCTACTCTTATCTCGTAGGAACCATAGAACCAAGTTATGAGATTCGATTTTTCACCTCCTATCTGAACGCCTGGAACGAATCGCTAAATCGTCTGCTTGGAGACGCTATCAAGCAAGGGTATATTCAGGTCTTTATCTCTCAAACCCCGGCACCCCATGTAAAAATATTACCAGAGCAGAATAAACTCATTGATTTTGAGATCACGGTGGTCAAGATATCTGCTCAGATAGGACCAGGGTGGGTTATCTAAAGAGGAGAATATCTGCTTTTGATGATCGTCTTTGGATTGTATCAGAAAGTGTATCATTTTGTTACAAGATATATCAGGAGTAGACCGAAGATAGGAATAGGAGCATAAATTTTAAATCCTACCTTCTCTTAGAAATCTCCTATGGCGTTACGTCCTCATGTCATGAAAAAAATTCATAAATTACGATTTGAAGACGGATTATCGATACGAGCAATCGCGAAACGACTGCGTCTTTCACCCACAACGGTAGAGAAATATTGTGCCCGCTGGGAAAATCAGGAGAAAATCGTGTCTCCTGAAAACAGATCCGATATGGATGCGGAAAACAAGAGGCTTGATGATAGTTTTCCTGATGAGTCTGCGATGTTAGATCGAATCATCTCAGAGGTTACCAGTGACCGGCGACGGCCTGGTATCGTTCGAAGGGTCGCACAGTATCTCTCAAATCCACGGAAAGGTCTTTCTGTGCTTGCCGAGACATTAACCCTGGTTGAAATCAAGCCGAATGATAAGAAACTAATTCTACGAAACTGGGCGGATCATGTCGGAATAAAGGAGGATATCAGTGAGTATTTTACGGTGGAGGAAACGGAGAAGAAGAGAGCGCCAGAAAAACCTAATCCATGGCTTGAGCAATTAAATCAAGAGCGTGACAAAATGATTCAAGAATATTCAGCGTTGAGTCCGATAGTAGAGAAGCCTCCTGAAAAACCCGCTGAGAAAAAAAAGCTCTATTATTTCGATGGAGAACTGCTATATCTAACACATGCAGAGTCCTTAATTTTCGAACAATATGAACAGGAACAAAAGAAAATCAAAAAGGAACGGGAAAAGCGCAGAGAGGAAGAGGAACGCAAAAAGGAAGAGGAGCATAGGAAAAAAGAATTAGCGGCAGAAGAGGAACGCAGGAGAAAAGAATTAACCGCAGAAGAGGAGCGAAGAAAGAAAGATGAAGAATGGCGAGAGGATGCCAGGCGGAGAGGATGGAATGTCTGATCAGCCTTAGCAATTCGTCCCTATATCTCTCAGAGGTGCCCTTAGCTCATCGTAAGTCCAGTATCCTCGAGTATAGGTTATCCGATTGTTGTTACCAATGTGACGCTATCTTTTTGATGGCAATCGTTTTTCGATTCCTTTCTCGTTTCAGATCAAAGTAGAAAAAAATTTCGGTTAATAGCATTAACCGAAGTATAAAGTTTTTCGGATTTTTGGTTCTGTGTAAAAGTGCAGTGGGAAAATAACAGTGGGAAATTAACATTGGTGGCTTAAGTATACCATTTGTATTTCTTTTCAAGTTCTCTCTTTAAGTCTTTATAGGTTTCTTCGCTAATCTGTTTATCTTTGAGTTGCCTATCCAGCCGTTCTAATTCCTTATCGTATCTATCATGTACTCGTTGTGAATGTGAGTGGAAAACATAAACAAAGACAATAATTACTACACATATCACTATGAGAAATCCGATGATTATAGGAACTAATGCCGATGTATCCGCACCCCCTTGCCAATTAGGGACATTTTCTGCATTTGCGAAATTGCATAATAAAATTGCTATTAACCCCATTATTATAAAATATCTTATTTTCATAACTTGCCTCCTCCAAATTGAATACTAAGCATATTATGAACATCTATTTGTTTAAAAAAGTATCCCATCCTATTCTTATCGGTCAACTGTGTCCTTTATTTTTTTAGATTGTACCGCTTTATGTATCAATGTCAGCCATTTGTTATCGCCTTCTATTGTAATGCCTGCTTTCTCAGAAGGTGTTTTACCGTTCAGCGCCTCATGTGGTCTGATGAAATTGTAGTACAAGCGGTGACCTTCCACTATCGGAGTTTCATCTACCTTTAGACCACGCATGGTTTTCTCACGTTCCCGTATGCTCCCATGTAGTCTTTCGACATGATTATTATTCGGGTGATGTTGCAGACCAACATTCCAGAGGTGCTCCGTTTCACCAGTGTTAGTCGTAAACTCCTTGTTTATAGCATGTCTGTACGCAGGTAAGCCATCGGTGACAACGAATTTAGGCTTTCTTCCACCACTGTTCTTTTTGGCACGTTGGAACACCATTCGTGCATCTTCCGTAAATCGTTCCTTAGACACGACAGAAGCGAGTTGGAACCGTGTTCGTTCATCAATAATATTCCACAAGTATTCCCATGTTCCCCCTACTTTAATCATCATTTCATCTCCATGCCATACATCGCCGATATCTGGTTGAATTTCGTTGACGTAATGGTTCATTATTCCCACGTATTTTTCAATCCAGTTATAGACGGATTTGTAGGAAATATCGAGGTCGTAGAACTCTTTGAGATGATGTGAGATTTTCCTTAGTGATACCCCTTTGAAGTAAAGGTCTAGTGTTAAAGCGATTATCTTCGGGTTGTATTTCATGTTCTCAAAATCAACATTGTTGACAAACCTCCGCTTGCATTCTTTGCACATATAGAACTGTTTTCCATTCTGTTTCCCGTATTTTATAACATCCTGAGAATGGCAAAATTTACATTCAGAAACATCGACATCTTTGATGCTGATTTTCTGTTTCACATTCAAACGCAATTGCTCGAATTTCTCTTTGAGATTTTTCCAGATTTTTACAGCATTGATGTGCTTACAAGGAATCCCCCGCAGTTCAAAGTCGGGGCAGGAGCATTTCCAATGACGCTGAAAAACATTCACCGTATACGTGCCGTTTCCTGTTTGTGATGGAACTATCCACGTTTTATGGTCAACTTCTTTCGGCTCAAAGCCGTCTTCAAGGTATAACATGCCTCTTGCTCTTCGGGCATTTACCATGCTCTTAATATCTATCTTTTCTGCCATTGGTTGTTCACCAATATTATATGTATTGTTCAAGTATATAAAGGTCTCTTGGGGGTCAGCGAAAGTATCCAAGAAAACCTTATAAAGGCATAAAAAATACCGTTATATGGTCTATGAGAACGCTTGAGATTGACGATGTTCAGGAAGTCCTTGAAAAAACAGTAACTAAGGATGGAAAGGTCGGAGGGCTTCTAAAATACGCTGGAAGAGATATTCTGATAGTCATTACTAAGAAAGGAAAAAAATAGCACATCTTTTCTAATTTATGTTTTAAATTTCTATTTTCCAGATTTCTTTTGCTATTTCACTATATTTTTTCTCTCTCGATTTTATTTCTTTTTCTCCCCAATCGGTAATCGATTTTAAATCTTCATTGATAGGCATTTTAGAATCTTTATAATGTTCGTCTCTTTTTTTTGTGAAAAATTTGTTTCTTGCTTCATTGTTCATTTTTACATCCATTGCTGTTAAGTTGCCTATTCTATATTTTAATTCTTCGATATCTTCATCTGCTGTAATTCCCTTTTTTTTAAGATACGTGAGCCATTCTTTATTTGGATGCTGTGGTAATATGTGCTCTAAACTCAAATCAGTGCGTTGTGGTTTTTCATATTCTGTGAGATGTTCATTTATTTTTATCCAGAGAACAAGAGCGATTTTATTTTTTCCTATTGTCTTGCCGACAAAAGTTTTTACAAATTCTTTATCATCGGGATAATATTTTTGTAATAACGCAAATGCACTTTTTGCATCTTTTATTTCATCATTTCTTATTTTTCTCGCAATTTGACTATATTCTTTTTCCAGTACATTGGGTGGTAAATTACATATTATATTGTATCTAATGCTAAAAGCAATAATATCTTTTAGTAATTCTTTAAAATTGTCATCATTAAATTTTTTAAATCCCATGACTAACAATGGTAAAGGTTGTTCGACATCCAGAGAATTAAATTCTTCAATTAATTCTTTTATTTTTATCTTATCTTCCCAAAATTCATCACCAGGATTTTTTAAAGCAGAATAAATTTTCGATTCTTCATTTAGCTCTTTAACTAATGTCAGTGGTTCTTTCTTTTCTTCTTCGATATATTTTTTAAGTTCTCTAAATAATCTTCTCTCCGTAATAACTCCCTTTTTTGAATGCCAATAATGTTTCAAGAATGTTCTTACTTCATTATCTAATGAATCTGCAATTTCCTTCCAAAGAATAATTATCTTTTCTTTATCATCTTTATCTGTAGTTTTTCTTATCAAATAATTTTTAAATAAATCGGCTACAGATAATTCGAGTCTTTTTTGGTTTATTGCTTCATAAACCATATATGCCTCTTCTTCGTCTCTGACTTCTACTATTACAATGAGAAAATGGTCTCTTAGATGCTCTGATATATCGGTTAGAAAATCTACTTTCTCTTTATCTAATGTTAATTTCTTTTTCTCAAATTCTTTTTTTATTTCCTCTTGAAAGAACAAATAACATCTCTTAATATTATCATTGGTTTTACTCAATTTCCCTATTATGCTCTCATATGTTGCAAAATCTTTTCTATTTTTATCATTAGGAAGTAATTGAATACAATCATGAAAAAAATCTTTATTTCGTAAATTTAGTGTTAAATTTAAGACATATCTTTCTTTTTCAGTTATATGACTAATATAACTATTTTGAATTGTTCTTGCTATCTCCTCTTCTTTTAATTCCCATAACATATCTCTAATAACTGCCCATAGAATATTTACAGTTGCTAATCTTTGTTGTCCATCATAAACAATGACATCATTGTTATTCTCATTATATTCAAAAATTGTAGAACCGAAAAAATATGCTTTGTCTTTGGTGGTATAAGAGTTTAGTAAATCTTCCCAGAAATATTCTAACAGGGATTTATCCCATTCAAAATCTCTTTGATTAGGAGGAACTTTGTAAGTATTTCCACCTTTGAACACTTTTCCTAAATTCTCCTTATGACTGTCAAAACTCTCTCTCCCCATGACAGAATAGTAACTAATATTCATTTAAAAAACCTCTCATTAAAATTATTATTTGGTCTCCCCTTGTTTGGCAGAAACTTTGATGTTATCAAAAGTCTCCTACTGCGTAGTTTGGTGAACAACGCCAAGGGGAGACCAATACTATCAATGTCGTATGTTTTTTTAACTGTTTGCCACAGTAAATTTCCCACCGTCAAATTCCCACCTTAGTTTTACACAGAACCGGATTTTTGGTACTGTATGAAACTCGTATGGTGAATTTAGTGTGTCAAATTTAGTATGTTTAAAAATAGATTACACAATAATATATTAAATCTTCCGTAAGTTTTAAAAACCCATATGTTATAATAAATTTATAAAAAATTGGAGGAAAAATTTGGGCACAATTGGTTATCTTCAAGTTGGCAAGATGGGGAGGAAATGAATATGAATTCAAAAAGAGTTATGATCTATGTTGAAAAAGTTGATGGTGAAAAGAGACGAAAAATCGAAGCAGGCGTCTCAAAGGTGCTTGCTACGTACCCTAATTCTATACTGGCAGAGGTTGACGAAAGCCAAATCGGTTCTTTGAAAGGGCAGGGAGTTAGACTGGAGGTGCAGGAAGGTGCTCGAATGATAAGACTGCGGGCTGTCGAGTTTGACACGTCGAAAGTTCCTTCTCCGCCCCCGGTCCTGAAATTGAGTAATGCTGAGGTTAAAAAAGAAAAGAAGAACTATTGGATAGTGCAATTTGTTGGACCTTTGAAAGCGGAATGGAGTGAAAAAATCAAGGTTTTGGGCGCCGATTTGCACAATTACATTCCGGAGAATGCCATTTTGGTGTACATGACTTCTCAGGCAAAAGAGAAAGTTGAGAAATTTCCATTCGTGTGTTGGGTTGGCTTGTATGAACCAGCCTACAAAGTAAGCCCTTTGTTGATGGGGAAGAAAGGAAAGGTCTCCCCTACAGAATTCAGAGCTTTGTCTGTTGAGGCAGGGAAGGCTATATTGAAACCAGAGGGTAACATCAATATTGTTTTGCATGATTCTGCTGATCCAAAAAAGGTCTCTCAAGAGATTGAGAAATTGGGAGGAACGATTGTCGCTACTGGAAAGGGTAGGATAAGGGCTTCACTGGATCTGGCAAATATCGACAAAGTAGCGAAGATGGTCGATGTGAAGTGGATCGAACCTTACGCCCTACCCAAACTGTTCAACGATGTAGCTGCTCGAATCATAGGCGTACAACCTGTTTGGAATAAACACGGCTTGGACGGCGATGGACAGATCGTTGCAGTGGCTGACACCGGATTGGACACCGGCATAAACGATGCTACTATGCACGACGATTTCGAAAGCAGAATAGTCAATATACATAGTTGGCCTGTCGTGTCTGGTGTGCGACAATACCTTGACAATACGACTTTTGATGATGGGGCTGCAGATGTTGACAGTGGCCATGGTTCGCACGTAGCTGGCTCAGTGCTCGGAAGTGGCGCTAAATCCAGTGGTTCCATAAGGGGCATAGCGTTTAATGCTCGGTTGGCTCTCCAAGCTGTGGAACAGTGGGCAAATTGGAAGCAGTGGGTTAACAATCAAGGCTATACGGACGGTTATTACCTATTTGGTATTCCAGACAACTTAAATGACCTTTTCCAGCAAGCATACAATGATGGCGCAAGAATTCACACCAATAGTTGGGGTGATAACCTATTCGGGCAATACACAGAGAACTCCCGTGAGATTGATGAGTTCATATGGAACCACAAAGACATGATTATTTTGTACGCGGCGGGGAATGCTGGAATTGATGCGGATCGGAACGGAGTTATAGATAACAATTCACTTAGCTCTCAGTCCTGTGCCAAGAATTGTATATCAGTGGGCGCATCAGAGAACGATCGTGCAGCTGGCGGTTTCAATCCTGGCGGAGTATGCCAAACTTACGGTACATGTTGGCCCAATGAATTCCCCACTAATCCAATAAGGACTGATCCCCTTTCGAATGACCCTGAAGGAATGGTGGCTTTCAGTAGTAGGGGCCCCACTGGCGACGGAAGGATAAAGCCCGATGTTGTGGCTCCAGGTACGAACATCCTCTCGGTCAGATCAAGTGTATGCACTGGAAATGGATGGGGTCTACTGCCAGTTGGTGATCCAAATCGCCAGTTCTACATGTATATGGGTGGTACAAGCATGGCTACTCCTCTTGTTGCTGGTACGGTAGCATTGATACGGCAGTATCTTCAGAGTGTCTGCTTGCACAACAACCCATCGGCAGCGTTGCTGAAAGCCATGCTTATCCATGGAGCTACTCCTCTAGTCGGACAATATACGCCTTCTGAAGTGGGAGCAGTTCCTGACAACAACCAAGGCTGGGGCAAAGTGAGCCTACTGAACTCGTTGTTCCCCAACTACCCTGTGAAAGTTGAGTTCAGAGACAATCCTGCCGATACATTGGGAACCGGAGATTACAGGGATTTCACTTTCAAAGTTGTGAACAACATGGTTCCTTTCAGAGTAACGCTAGTCTGGACAGACTTTCCCAGCAACCCGAACGTCAGCGGTGCACTCGTCAATACTCTACGCCTCTCGGTAACACTACCCAATGGAACGATAGTTCAAGGCGGGCCGGCTAACAACAACGTTCAGCAGATAGTTGTTAACACCCCGCAAACTGGCACCTATACAGTGCGTGTCGAGGGAGTCAACGTGTCTACTCAAGCTACTACGACAGGCGACAAACAGGATTTCGCTCTGGTAGTCAGTGCAGGCTTGGAATTCGTTGACCTCTACCTTAAGGATAACCCCGCTGACGACGGGGTCCCTCCAGCAGCGACACGCCTCAATCGATCACCAGATATTCGCTTCGAGGCCAATAGGACTGGGAAAAAGCTCAAGATTTTCGCGTTTGTGAAAGTGCACAATCGTGGCTCAAAAGGTGTTAAGAGAGCGAAGGTGAGCCTATACTGGGCAAAGAGAACGAATTTGGGCCGACGGAGTTGGAAGACCGATGGCATTATGGTTAATGGGGTTCTCAAAAATGTACAGTACGTGGATGTGCAAGCCCATGGATATAGACACGACGGTGAAGCGACTACAAATGCTTTTGAGTTGGATCCACGGAGGATTCAGGAAGATGTTCAGCGCAGTACTATTTGTTTCATCGCGACAGTGAGCCACCGAGAGGACCCCATCCGACAGGGATTGGGAAGATGGGATAACAACGCTGCGGCAAAGGGACCTTTTAAGGTTTTGGAAACAATAGCTTTAGACACAACTTTCTCAGATAGTTAAATACCTAATCTTCTCCTTACAACCTTGTTGAATTTTTCTCCTTTTTTCTTCGATGTTTTAAATATGTTTAACAGCATTTGAAATACTTCTGCACCAATCCATATACGGCGTCCACCACTTATTTTTCTAGCAAGGACTCCTTTCCGAATAGCATTTTCAGCATCGTTGTTATGTAATGACACACCTTCTTTTTCAACAAATGTGAATAACATAGTCAGACGTCTATGCAATTCTTTGGAGACCTAAGTTGCATCCTTATTTTGCCATTCTCTACTAAGGAATTCCTTCATCTTTCTAAAACTGAAAATGAAGAAAAACAAGTTGAGAGAATAAAACCTGATTTATCAGAATAAATAGTTTGATTGGGATATATTGCAGATTAAAGATAGATGTGTGAAGCATAAAAAATTGTAACATTCTTTCAGATATTTATTCATTGTCTTAATTTTATGAATTGATTTCGAAAGATATTTCTTGTTCTGAATATTTCTACAAGAACAAAACTCGCTATAATAACAAATACAAACAATAGGAGAGCACAAGACAAGACTCAAGAACCAAGAATTACTCCTTATATCACGGTCTTCTTGTCTTGTCTTGACTTTTGTCTTCATGAATTCAATTTGTCATCTGGACATTAGTCTTTTCATCAGATTCGCGGTGATCTAATAATAAATAAGAAGAGATATTTCGGTTATTATTATTAACCGTAACGAATATTTATATAGTAATTCTGCGATACTCTTTTTGTGGGGGGCTGAATCCTCGTGAATTCGCAGGAGAAAATCACCCACGAATGAAAACGCTTAGGTGAGGAGAAGAAATGGAAGGATCCTATGCAGGAGAGTTTATAAACTTTGGATCGTTTTCGTCTCCTGTTAGATCTTTTGATTTAACGGGAGGTATTAATCAAGAATGGAAACCACTAACAGACCAAATAGGCACGCTATACACCGAACACCCCAACATTGGGAGTATTATGGAGGATTTGAAGTATGAATTAGAAAACATCAAAAGAACCGAATTCCCAATCTATCTCGACCAAAAAACCGCCTCATTTAGAGACGTCGCGATCCACGCAAAAATACGACAGTACCTCAGCGACTCCACCATCGAGAAAAACCTCAGATACGCCAGGTTCATGGAGACGCACCCATATCCCATAAATTTCAGGAACCTAACACCAGAAAACTTCCTCAGACATGTTGACTACCGACTCGAAATGGAACACCCACCAGCAACCCCAAACGCTATCAAACATGAGAAAAAAGCAATCCTCATGTTTCTCAGAGCATACAACCAATACTCGGACCAGTGGAAACAACTCGTCAAGACACCACCAGTTTACGAAAATGAGGACAACATCGAGGTACCTTTCCCAACCATCGTCAACGAACTCTACCACGCCACCTACAGCAACAACAAATACGAAAACGTTCTCCTGCAAACCATCGTCTTCCTCGGCTTCAATTTCGGCATGCGACCACCCAGTGAGATCTGCAACCTCGACCTCGACGACATCATCATCAACAAGGACGGCACCGGATACATCAGAATCCACGAAGATAAGAAACGGGGAAATAAGAGAATAATCATCCCCTTTAACAAGAACATCCTCTCATCAACCGTCTTCAAAACACCCAAAAACTACATCGAAAACTGGAGAAAAAAGGTCGCAACGAAAGACTCAGGAAACGCCTTATTCCTCCAACCAGACGGAACACGGATCACCGGAAAATACCTCAGAGACCACATCACGCCAACCGGAAAACGGATCGCAGGACCATACTTCCATCTCTACACGATGCGACACACCTGTGCAACCTATCTCTACGAATACACCAAAGAACTCGAAATTGTCCGAAGAAGACTCGGGCATAAGAAACCATCCACAACCATCATTTACGTTCATATCGCAGATAGCATTAAGAGGCAGGTCGGGAAACGAAACCTGTTCAATCTTGCCCTCAGATCACATCGCAAGAATGTGGGAGGACAGCAAAATTGTATTGACAGGAAGAATTTAGATTGTTTGGCAAAAAAGCATCAATCTAACACATTTTCTCCGAGAAAATTAGGTGGGCCCGGCAGGATTTGAACCTGCGACCAACTGGTTATGAGCCAGTCGCTCCACCGGTCTAAGCTACGAGCCCGTAAAACACATTTAGGCCCTAATCAGTCTTCTACTACTTAAAATTTTGAGACATAACCCTGAGAGCAAGGTTCATTAAGAGAAAGAAATATCCGGTTTTATCATGAGGGAGTTATCAACACTGGCGAAATACCCGTTCTTATTTGACACCCGCCAATATATAAAAGACAATGGTCCGACTGTCGGAGAACTCCTGCATGACCTTCCGTACGAGCGCGCCCGCATCATCAGCATCGAGCGGCTCGACAACGCGTTGAAAAGCAGGGATGTCGGCGAACGAAGCCTTGCCACGGACTCCGATTGCATTATGGAGATATTATCGTACCCACTCGCACGTATGGTCGCGGTGTGCATCGGGGATAATTTTTTTAAAAAAAGATATGCACTTGGGGAGGCGTACCATGCATACAAAAATCTTATAAACGAACCGACCTCCTTTTTACTTTCGGTCGCAAAGGAACTGCACATCAACGCACAACAACCGCCTGATCAACCGGCACTCAAGATATTTTTCAAGGATTATCTCCGAAACGCGCCCACCCGGTATAAAGAATGGAAAATGGTGAACAGGGACCTTGGTGCGGGCTTCATCACGATCACCCATAAAGACCTCGCACGGGTGCTCCTAGAAACACTACGGGAGCGAATCAATGAAGAACTGGTTTCTCGGGAATGTGACAAATCAGTGCATACAGCGTTTTCTACGGATATTCACCGATTTCAAAACACGTTATCCTTGCAGAAAAAAAAGATAGATGCCGCACCGGTTGGAAAACTTAGTATTGAGAAGCTCCCACCCTGCATGAAGGATATTTTATCCGCGATTCAGTCCGGTGAAAACGTTCCGCACATGGGGCGGTTCGCCTTGGTCGCGTTTTTAAGTTCGTTAAAGTTAAGCACTAATGATATCATGAAGATTTTTAGCACCGCCCCGGATTTTCAAGAGGATAAAACACGCTATCAAGTGGAACATATAACGGGTGCGTCATCGTCAACTGAGTATAAATGCCCTGGCTGTGAGAAGATGCGGACGTACGGGATATGCCCGGTTGAGAAAATGGATGACCTGTGTAAAAAAGTACGGCATCCGTTGAGTTATTATAGCAACAAATGGAAACAGGAGAAACAAAAAACATGAAGCGGTTTGTAACGTTCGAAGGAATTGACGGCTCCGGGAAATCCACGATATCAAAGCTTATTTGGAAGAAATTGAAAACCGCGGGATATGAAGCTGTCCATACATTTGAGCCGACCGACTCGATCATTGGGAAGTTCGTACAGGAGTGTATCCGAACGCAGTCTGATCCGTATATCACTTCGTTTACATTTATCGCGGATCGCATCCAGCACTGTATGCAAATCAAGCAGTGGCTTGATGACAAAAAAATCGTGCTGTGTGATCGGTATGCGGAATCAACCTACGCGTATCAAGGGGCGCAGTTGGAGACCCAGATAAAAAACCCTGTGAGGTGGCTTCAGGATCTTTCCGACGGTCGCATTCTTATCCCAGATCGGACATTTTTATTCGTCATTGACCCGAAATCGTCTCTCGCCCGAATTCAACATCGAGCAGAGCTGATACCATTTGAGCGTCTCTCGTTTTTAGAAAGTGTCCAAGCAAATTATCTCA
>Ga0315282_10004972_pt1 | contig 22848 bp, 20 predicted proteins | sample YL17G07_20_MG_FD_203693 | JGI IMG/M metagenome (GOLD analysis project Ga0315282, IMG submission 203693) | Sediment microbial communities from Yellowstone Lake, YNP, Wyoming, USA - YL17G07_20 | ecosystem: Environmental > Aquatic > Freshwater > Lake > Sediment | place: USA: Wyoming | collected... | reverse complement strand
GCCTCGTCCCGGTGCGGCACGGCGGCTCCTCAGCGCAGATCGGCCAGGGCGGCCTCGATCATGGCCCCAATCTGGTCGGTGGTGAAGTGACGGTTGGTGATCGCCCGGCTGGGGCAGGCCACCCCGCACACCCCGCAGCCCTTGCAGACGACCTCGTTGACGTGCGCGGCAAGCAGTGCCCCGCCCTCGCGCGCTCTAAGCTCGATGGCCGAGTACGGGCACAGGCTCTCGCACACCCCGCAGCCGCGGCAGAGCTGTTCGTCGACCACGGCGGTGACGGCCTCGACCTTGCGCCCGCGCCCCCCCATGGCCGAGGCGGCCTTGGCGGCGGCCCCCAGGGACTGCGAGATAGACTCCGGGATGTCGCAGGGCCACTTGGCCGAGCCGCAGACGTAGATGCCGTCGGTGGCGAACTCGACCGGCCGCAATTTTACGTGGGCCTCGAGGAAGAAGTGCTCGTCGATCAGCGGCACCCTGAGCAGCCGGGCCAGGTCGGGGCTCCCCTGGTTGGCCACCAGCGGCGTGATGAGCACCAGCGTATCGACGGCCAGCTCGATGTCGGCGCCCAGGCCGCCGCCGCTCACTCTGACGCCGCTCAGCTTCCCGTCGCCCACCGGCACGGGGGGGCACTCAGGACGATAGCGCAGGTAGCGCACGCCGAGCTTCTTGGAGCGGGCGAGCCACTCCTCGGCCTCCACACCGTAGGTCATGAGGTCGCGGTAGAGGACGTAGACGGCGCGCTGCGGGTCGGCCTCCTTGAGCAGGGTCGCGTTCTTGACCGCGTTCATGCAGCAGAAGCGCGAGCAGTATTGCCGGTTCTCGCCGCGGGCCCCGGCGCAGAGCACCATGGCGACGTTGCCCAACCCGGAGCGCGACTCCTTGAGCCGCCGCTCGAGCTCGAGCTGCGTGACCACGCCGGGCAGGTCGCCGTAGCGGTAGAGGCCGGCGGCGGGCAGCTCTGAGGCCCCGGTGGCGATGATGATGGTCCCTACCTCGAGCTCCACGTCCCACTCCGGGGTGCGCAGGTTGGCCTTGAAGTTGCCGATGTAGCCGAAGAGCCCCGCCAGCTCCGAGCCCAGGTGCAGGGTGATGTTGGGGGAGTGCTCGACCTGGGCGGCCAGGGAATCGAGGATGACGGAGGCGCGCTGGCCGGTGGGGAAGAGGCGGTGGAGGAGGCGCAGCTTGCCGCCGAGCTGATCGGCGCGCTCGACCAGGTGCACCTCGAAGCCCTGATGGGCGAGGTTCAAGGCGGCGGTCATGCCGGCCACCCCGCCGCCCACCACCAGACACGACGGGCGCACCGCAAAGCCCACCTCGGCCGAGGGCTCGAGGAGCCTGGCCTTGGCCACACCCATGCGCACCAGGGCCTGGGCCTTGAGCGTGGCCCTCTCGGGCTCCTTCATGTGCACCCAGGAGCAGTGCTCGCGCAGGTTGACGAACTCGAAGAGGTACTTGTTGACGCCGGCCTTCTCGCAGCAGCTCTGGAAGAGGGCCTCGTGCGTGCGGGGCGTGCAGGAGGCGACGACGACGCGGTTGAGCCCATACTTGCCCACCGCGGCGGCGATCTTGCCCAGACCGTCCTCGGAGCAGGTGTAGAGGTTGCCCTCGGCGTGGGCGACGCCGCTCAAGGTGCGGGCGTAATCGACCACGGCGGGGACATCGACCACGCCGCCGATGTTGTTGCCGCAGTGGCACACGAAGACGCCGATGCGCGCCGCCTCATTCATGCCGCATTCACCTTGCCGGCCTGCCCCGCCAGCACCTCGGCCACTCGGGCGGCCGCCCCCGAGGCCTGCGTGACGGAGTCGGGGATGTCCTGCGGGCTCTGGCAGAAGCCGCAGGCGAACACACCTGGACGCACCGTGTCCATCGGCCGGAGCAGCTTGTCCTCGATGCGAAAGAAGCCGTAGTCATCAAGCGGCACGCCGACGATCTCGCTCAAGGCGTCGTTGCCCCGCGAGGGCAGCAGCGCCTGGGCGAGCACGACCAGCCCCACGGTGAGGCTCTTCACCCGGCTGCTGTCGGTGTCCTCGTACCAGAGCACGGGGTTGCCCGCGCCGTCTTCCTTGATCTCGCCGGGGCGCGAGCGGACGTAAGTAACGCGGTAGTCGCTCTGGGCCCGCTGGACGTACTTGAAGAAGCCTTTGCCCACCGCGCGCATGTCCATGTAAAAAATGTAGGGCTTGAGCTCGGGGTAGTGCTCGGCCGCCAGTATCGCCTCCTTGGTGGCGTGCATGCAGCAGACCGCCGAGCAGTAGGGCTTGTGCTTCATGTTGCGCGAGCCCACGCACTGGATGAAGGCGACGGAGTCCGGAATCGCATGGTCCGAGGGCCGCTCCAGATGGCCGTGGGTGGGCCCCGAGGCGCAGATCAGGCGCTCGAACTCCATCGCCGTGATGACGTTCTTGATGCGCCCGTAACCGTAGGAGGTGAGGGCCTGGGCGCCGTAGAGGTCGAAGCCGGTGGCGAGCACGACGGCGGCCACCGAGAGCTCGAGCATCTCCTCCCGCTGGGCGTAGTCGATGGCCCCGGCCTGGCAGACCTTGGCGCAGTTGCCGCACTTGCCGCGCGTGAGTTGCATGCAGCGCGAGGCGTCGATGGTCATCTTCTTGGGCACGGCCTGGAGGAAGGGCATGTAGATGGCGCGGCGCTTGTCGAGGCCCATGTTGAACTCGTTGGGGACTTTCACGGGGCACTTGAATAGGCACTCGCCGCAGCCGGTGCAGCGCGCCGTGTCCACGTAGCGGGGCTTGAGCCGGACCCTCGCCTTGAAGCCGCCCAGCTCACCCGTGAGCTCGACCAGCTCGGCGTAGGTGTGCGTGGTGACGTCGGCGTGGTCGAAGCACTCGCGCATCTTGGGGGCCAGGATGCAGATGGCGCAGTCGTTGGTGGGGAAGGTCTTATCTAACTGGGCCATGCGGCCTCCCAGCGACGGGCTGCGCTCGACGAGGTGGACCCGGTAACCCATGTTGCCCAGGTCGATGGCGGCCTGCATCCCGGCGATGCCCCCGCCAATGACGAGCACGGCTGCCTCAGGCGGCTTCACGCCCATCCCCCTTGATCCCGTCCTTGCTGGTTGCACCCTGGCGCGCCACGGCCTCCGTCTTCAGGGCCAGGGCCTGCTCGCGCAGCTCGCGGATGAGCGACAGGAAATCGACCGCCGCGGGGCAGTGGTAGGAGCAGCGCCCGCAGCTGCGGCAGCGCCAGATGTCGTCGCCCGAAAGCAGCGCGGTGAGGTTGCCCTGGGCCGCCGCCATGACGATGCGCCGCGGGCTGAAGGTGGGTTCCTGCCTGGCCACGGGGCAGTAGCCCTCGCACACCCCGCAGTCGGCGAAGCAGTAGAAAATTTGATCGGGGCGGATGAGTGCGCGCAGCATGGCTCAGCCCTCCGCCGGGGCGGCACTTTGTCCGCCGAGCTCGAGGATGCAGGCCGCCCGTTTGCCCCGCAGCGAGCAGACCAGCTCCACCATGTCGAGGTCCACCGGGCAGGCCTCCAGGCAGCGGCCGCAGCCCATGCAGCCCACCTCGCCGAAGCGCTCCGGGAACTCGACGAACTTGTCCCACAGGCGGCGCTGGAGGCGGCTCGCCTTGGTCGGGCGCAGGTTGACCCCGGTCGGCTGGTGGATGAACTTCGGGAACTGGCACGAGGTCCAGGCGCGCACCCGCCGTCCCTGCCCCCGCAGCTCGTCGTTGTAGACCACGGAGCAGTAGCAGGTGGGGCAGAAGTAGGCGCACACCCCGCAGCCGACACAGCGGCGGGCGGCCTCGTCCCAGACCTCCTCGTCGGCTCTGGCCTCGAGCAGCTCTCTGGCCGCCACCGGGTCCAGGCTGCGCTCGAACCTGGCCAGGGCCTCTCTCTCGGCTTCACGTGCGCGCGCGAGGTCGGCCGCGGTGGCCTCCCGCAGCGCGGCAGCCCCCTTGAACAGCTCGGCTGCCCGCTCGGTGAGTATCTCCACGAGGTAGGCCGCGCCCAGGTCGATCATCAGGGCATCGAGGCCGGCGGTGGCAAACGGCCCCCCGCCCACGCTTTCGCAGAAGCAGTTGGGGCCGGGGCTGGTGCAGGCCAGGCCGATGAGGACCGCACTCTCGCGGCGGCGGGAGTAGCCGGCATCCTTCGCCCAGTCTATGAGGTGGCCGTCGAGGGCGGCAAAGGAGCGGGCGTCGCAGGGGCGCAGGCCGAGGATGACGGCGCGTTCAATGGCAGGCCGGCAGGGGGCCTCGGGGCTATCGGCCGCCCCCTGGCGGCTGTAGGCCAGCAGGGCCTCCGTCTGCGGGAAGAGGAGCCCCTTGGGCGGCGTCCAGGTGTTGATCAGGGAAAAATTGAGTGTGGCGAGGTCGCTATCTGCGTGCAGGAGGCGGAAGGCACTCCGCTCGGCCTCCCCCGTCGGCCCCCAAAAAGGCAGGAGCCCCTGGAGAAACCGGCCCAGGTGCGGCTTGTCGAGGAGGCAGTGGAAGGGTTTCATGGCCTCTCGCGCATCCGTCCTAAGTAGAGGTGCTGACAGGGACGCCCCTCCCCGGCCCCCCAGCTAAGATGCGATTCCTAAATGCCTTTTTCTACGCCGCCGGGCAGCTCCTTGTCAAGCGCCTTTTGGAAGAGCGCGGCAGATGCCCCCGCCCGGACCGGTATTGCTTGGAGCCCCGAGAGGGTGTCCTCTATAATCTGGCACAGGAGGCAAGGGACACCCATGGCCCCACCCGAGCAAATCCGCCGTATTTCCGATACCGTCTGGGAGCTGCCCACGAGCTACAAGGCCGGCATGCTCGTCCCGGCGCGCATCTGGGCCACCGAGGAGCTGCTGGCGGGAATGGACCCCGGCGTCTTCGACCAGGTGACCAACGTCGCCACCCTGCGGGGCATCGTGCGCTACGCCTGCTGCATGCCCGACGGCCACTGGGGCTACGGCTTCCCCATCGGGGGCGTGGCCGCCATGGACGCCGAGGAGGGCGTCATCTCGCCCGGGGGCATCGGCTTCGACATCAACTGCGGGATGCGCCTCGTGGTCACCAACCTCAGCTTCAACGAGGTGCAGCCGCAGCTCGAGGGGCTGGTCAACGCCCTCTACAAGAGGGTCCCGGCCGGGGTGGGCTCGAGGGGCTCCCTCAAGCTCTCCCGCCGCGAGTTCCGCGAGGTGCTGCTCAGAGGCGCGCAGTGGTGCGTCGAGCAGGGCATGGGCTGGGACGAGGACCTGGAGCGCACCGAGAACCAGGGCCTGGCCCCCGGCGCCAACCCCGATGCCGTCTCGCAGAAGGCCATCGACCGGGGCATCGACCAGATCGGGACGCTCGGCTCGGGCAACCACTACCTGGAGATCCAGGTGGTGCGCAAGGAGAACATCATCGACCACGACCTGGCGCAGCGCCTGGGCCTCTTCCCCGACCAGGTGGTGGTGATGTTCCATTGCGGCTCCAGAGGCTTCGGCCACCAGGTGGCCAGCGACTACCTCGCCTCCTTCCTCAAGGTGATGGAGCCCAAGTACGGCATCCGGGTCCTCGACCGCGAGCTGGCCAGCGCCCCCTTCCGCAGCCCCGAGGGCCAGGCATACTTCGGCGCCATGACCTGCGCCCTCAACATGTCCTATGCCAACCGGCAGGTGATCCTGCACCGCGTGCGCGAGGTCTTCAGCGAGTTCTTCAGCCGCTCCCCCGAGGAGCTGGGCATGCACCAGGTCTACGACGTCGCCCACAACACGGCCAAGCTCGAGCGCCACCAGATAGACGGCCGGTGGCGCCAGCTCGTCGTCCACCGCAAGGGGGCCACGCGCGCCTTCCCGCCGGGCTCGGAGGCCCTGCCGCCAAGCCTTCGCGACATCGGCCAGCCGGTCATCATCGGCGGCTCGATGGAAACGGGCTCATACCTGCTCGTGGGGGCCGAGGGCGGCGAGCAGACCTTCTACTCGACCGCGCACGGGAGCGGGCGCACCATGAGCCGGGCGGCGGCCAAGAGGCAGTTCCGGGGCAAGGAGCTGCTCGAACGCATGAGGCAGCGGGGCATCTACGTCCGCAGCGTCTCCTTCAGCGGGCTGGCCGAGGAAGCGGGGCCGGCCTACAAGGACATCGACGCCGTGGTGGCGGCCACGGAGCAGGCCGGGCTGTCGCGCCGCGTGGCCAAGCTGATCCCCATCGGCAACATCAAAGGCTAGGCCATAGGCCTAGGACCAGTAACCGGCCCCTTGAAGCACAGAGGCTGCTGAAGGCCCAGTGTGGGGCCGGGGTCCCGTCGGCGTTGCCGCCGGGGTAGGCCGCGGGCCTACAACCAATGCCGGCCCTATGGAGGGCAACGGCCCCTGAAGGCTCGGTTTGGGGCCGGGGTCCCGTCGGCGTTGCCGCCGGGTCCTGAGTGGCGATTGCAGAGGTCGAATGGCGAGCGCCTACAACCAGTCGTGAGCCGCGACGGGCAGTAACCGGCCCCTTGAAACCGAGTGGCTGTGAAGGCTCGGTGGGGGGCCGGCACCCCGCTGGCGTTGGCAGCGAGGCCGCAGTGGCACTTGGGGCTGACGTTGCGGGGCAAGCGGACGGCCGGTATTGCGGGGTCTTGCCGGTGCAGCTAAACGGGAAGGAAGCCCAAGGCACACAGGAGGGGAGCGTGGTGTATCACTACCTGGAAGACGTGGCCATCGCCGATGTCGCCTACGAGGTCCACGCGGCCTCGCTGCCCGCCCTCTTCCGGGAGGCGGCCGAGGCGCTGATGAAGGTCCAGGTGGAGAACCTGGGCGAGGTCCGGCGCGGCCGGGTGGTCAAGATCGCCCTGAGCGACGACAAGCTCGACATGCTCCTCCACGCCTTCCTCCAGGAGCTCATCTACTACAAGGACGCCCAGCGGCTGCTGCTCCTCGTCGAGCGCGTCGAGATCGAGGAGGACCCCGAGGGCGGCTGGGAGCTGGCCGCCGAGGCCGCCGGCGAGGAGATCGACCCCACCCGCCACCAGCTCAGCGCCGACGTCAAGGCCGTCACCATGCACCGCTTCGAGGTCGCCCAGACACCCGAGGGCTGGAAGGCCACCGTCGTGCTCGACATCTAGCAGGCCGCAGACCAAACGCCCATCTGCGGCGCCCGCGCTCATCCAACGCCCTGCGGCGTACTTTAACTACGCCTCATCCCGAAGGAAGTCAGCGCCTTGCATCTGGGCATTTTTGAGCGGCCTGGGCGCGAGCCATTTTCAAACAGGCTCCTGGCCGGTTGCCCTGGCGCGCGCTCGCCCCCCGGCGCCCTCACCCCAACTGCTATCTACCCGTCCCCACACACGCCGTCCCCGCGCCCGCGGCCCTCAGGAACCACGCAGCTTCACGCAGCTGGCTCTGGTTGTAGGCGCTCGCCATTCGACCTCCGCAATCGCCACCACTGACCCGGCGGCAACGCCGACGGGGCTCCGGCCCCACACCGAGCCTTCAGCAGCCACTGTGCTTCACGCAGCCGGTTCTGGTTGTAGACGCTCGCCATTCGACCTCCGCAATCGCCACTCAGGACCCGGCGGCAACGCCGACGGGACACCGGCCCCACGCCGAGCCTTCAGCGGCCACTCGGCTTCAGAGGGCCGGTTATCGCCTGCCGGGGCTCGCGACCCGGTTAGCGGCCGTAGACGCTCGCCACTCGACTTGTCCCGGTGCCACTGCGGCCTCGCTGGCAACGCCAGCGAGGTGCCGGCCCCACACTGCCGTTCAAGCAGCGCCAAGCTTCATGGGGCCGGTACTGGTTGTAGGCGCGCCTACTGGGCGTAGTATTCGATGATGAGGTTTTCCTGGATTTCGACGGGGATCTGGTCGGCCTCGGGTTTGGTGACGAGGCGTGCCTCGAAGGTGTCGCGCTGGAGGTAGGGGACGGGGAGCGCCAGGGGATTGGCGGCCAGCTCGGCGATGGAGGGTACCTTGCGGCTCTTCTCGTTCACGCTGAGGCGGTCGCCGGGCTTGAGCTGGAAGCTTGGCCGGTCGGCGGTATGGCCGTTGACGCTGATGTGGCCGTGGACGACGAGCTGGCGGGCGGCGGGCAGCGTCGGGGCCCAGCCGGTGCGGTAGACGATGGCGTCGAGGCGGCTCTCCAGGAGCTGGAGGAGGTTCTTACCGGCGACCCCGGGCTGGCGCTTGGCCTCGGCGGCGTAGTGGGCGAACTGCTTCTCGGTGAGCCAGTAGGTGTGGCGCAGGCGCTGCTTCTCGATCAGCAGGCGCTTGTAGTCGCTCACCCGCCGGGGCGGGGGGTGGATGCCCGGCGGCTTCTGGCGGCGCAGCAGGGCGCACTTGGCGGACCCGCAGACGGATATGCCGAGGGCCCGGCACTTGCGGCACTTGGGCCCGGTGTATCTGGCCATGACGACCTCCCTGTCGGCGACGGCGCTGTTTGGGTCTCTGATGAAAATTATAGGCGGGCCGGACCCGGCCGGCAACGCGTGCGGGGAGGGTGAGGGCTACCTGGACCGGGAGCAGGCGTAGGTCCTCAGCGTGGCACTGCGGCCTCGCTGGCAGCGCCAGCGAGACTCCGGCCCTTCGCTGCCGTGCAAATGGCCCCTGCTCCTCAAGGGGCCGGCAGTGGTCCTAGGCCATTGGCCTAGCGGCCGGTCTGGAGCCTGGCCATAAGCGTGGCGATGGCATCCTGGGTGGCGCTGACGACCTCGGCGTGGTGGTCGGAAAGCAGCGGCTGGAGGTGGGGCAGGGCCTCCGGGCAGCCCAGCTCGCCCAGGAGGTAGGCGGCGTCGCCGCGGTTGCGGGGGTCGGGGTCGCGCAGGAGGGGGGCAAGCTGCGAGACGGCCTGGGCGGCCAGCGTAGGGCTGGCGGCGGCCACCTGCTGGAGGGCCACCATGACGCCGAGGCGGGTGGCGAAGCCCTCGGCGAGGACGAGCCGGCACAGTCCCTCGGGCAGGCGCCCCTCCTTGAGGCAGGCCTCGGCGACGGCGGCGGCCTCCCCGGCCTCGAGGCGCAGGGCGAGGGCGGCGCGCTCGTGCTCACCGCTGGCCAGGGCGGCGATCTCGGCGGCCAGATCGGCCTCCCGGCGGCCGTGCAGATTGGTGCGCCCGTTGGCGACGAGGGTGGGCGTATTGGTGAGGGCGTAGCGCTGGACATACTGCGGGGCCTGCTGGAGGTCGACCACGGCGACGCTCAGTTGCGGGCAGCGGGCGGCCAGGCGGCAGAGGGCCTCGGCCACGGGGGCGCAGTGGGTGCAGGCGGGCAGCGTCATGCACTCGACGGAGACGGCCGCGGCCAGCTCGAGGGGTTCAGCGGGCGCGGCTTGGCCCAGGCATTCGAGGGCGGCCAGGAAGACGCCGAACTCCAGGCCCTCGGGCAGGGCGCGGAAGCGGATATTGACGCGCCCATCAGCGAGCCTCTCGGCGAGCCCCTCGGCGAGCCCCTCGCGCACCAGGCCCAGACTGGCCCCGTCGGGGTCGGCGGCCTCGGCCACGGCGCTGCACAGCCTGCTTGGGGCGGCCTCGGCCAGGGCGTGGGCGAAGGAGAGGACTCGCCCGAATTGGGCGGCGTCGGGGCCGGGGGTGACGAGCAGGGTGAGGTTGACGGCCAGGCCGGCGGCAACCTGGGCGGCGCGGTCCAGGTCCAGGCTCACGCCGCCACCTCAGCTGCTGCGCGGGCCCGCCCCAGGACGAAGATCGACACCGGATAGGCCTGGCCACCAGCGCGCAGGAGGCGGCGGACCTCCTCGAGCTCGAAGTCGCGGCGCAGCCTCCGGTCGTAGAACTGGCCGGGGATGGCCGGGCCCTTGGCCAGGTAGGCCGGGACACCCTCGCGGCGCAGCCTGGCCAGCAGGCCGACCAAGTGCGGGTAGTCGGCCTCGTGGTAGAGGAGCTCGGAGCCGATTACGGCGTCGAACTCGTCGTCGATATCGGGGGCCAACCAGTCGAGGGGGCGCACACTCACGCGCTCACCCAGGCCGTTGACGAGCGCGCAGGCGCGGGCGAACTCCAGGGCCTCGGGCTCGAGGTCGGTGAGGGTGACGGAGTGGCCGGCCGCGGCCAGGAAGAGGCCGGGCACACCGATGCCCGCCCCCAGCTCGATGACGCGTTGCGGCCTCGCCCCCGGCGCCAAGCGCGGCAGGGAGAGCAGGTAGTCGGCCAGGACGAGGGAGGCCTCCCAGACCTTGGCCCAGTAGGGCAGGCGCACGGGTGAGCCGGCGGGTGCGCGCTCCACCACATCCTCGATGTAGGCGGCCATGTCCTTGATCTGAAGGACCTTGAGCGTAATGCCCCGCAGGGCGGTCTCGGTCACTTCGGTAGGGTAGCGGCCGTTGATGGCCGCCAGCAGCGGGTCGAGCTCCATAGGAATACCCTAGTGCAGTTGTGAGGCGCGGGGGCGAAAAAAGCGGGAGGGGGCGCACACCCCCTCCCACAAACTTCTCCCAGGCGACCTTTACGGCAGGCCCCCTCTCAGGCTGGCACGACTACAACACGGGCGCAGCCAGCGGCACGCCGGTGGGGGCACAAGCTGTTGCTCAGATTAGACGCAGCCGGTCGGCTTCGGCAGGCCAGCCATCTTGCAGGCGCCCTTGCCCGGACCCGACGGGAACAGCTCATAGATCTGCTTGAGCGGGTAGCCGGTGACCTTGGACAGGATGCGCACCATCGGGGCGATCTTGTTCTGGCGGAAGTAATCCTGCAGGAAGTGGATCACCTTCCAGTGGTCCTCAGTCATGGTCGAGATGCCCTCAGACGACTTGACGTAGTCGACCCACTCCGTAGCCCAATCATCGAGACCGCCGGCGAGGAAGCCGTCCTCGTCGACCTCGAAGGTCTTACCACCATGAGTTATACTCGCCATCCTCCGCCACCTCCTCAGAGATTTTTACACTTGCTTAGCTTACCCGCAGAATGTTGTCAACCGTTTTCGTGAGTAATGACGGCCCTCAGGGCGCGCGGCCGGCCAGCACGCAGTGGCGCAGGCGGCCCCCCAAGCGGCTGAATTCAAGGGGGTAGGCGGCAAGCCGCAGCCCCGCCGCAGCCATCGCCGCGGCCTCCGCACCCCGCTGCGCCGCCTCCCGCGACTCGAAGGCGTAGGCCAGGGCCACCCCGCCCGGCAGCAGGTGCCGCGCCACAAGCCGCCACAAATCGCGCAGCTTTGCCTGCGCGTCCGCCTCCTCCCCGCCCGAGAGCAGGGCTGCCCGGCGCACGTACTCGCCGACGTTCGAGACATAGATGGTGCCGAAGCGATGCGGGGTGCGGGCGAGGTAGTCCTCGAGGGCGAGGTTCACCAGCGGCCAGCGGCGCACCGCGGCTCTGGCCTGCTCGAAGGCCGCCTCCGAGGCCAGATAGGCGAGGTGGGCGCGGTCGGGCACGCGCTCGAGGAGCGAGGCAGGCTCCACCCCGCCGCACTCCGCGGCCTGCCGCCAGAAGGCCGCCGCCTCGGGGCTGAGTGCGCCCGTAAGGCGGGCGAGCAGGTCCACGGGCGGGCTGGGGAGCAGGCGCAGGTAGTCGGTGAGGGCCAGGCCGGCAGCCAATGCCGCCGCCTTGATCTCGCTCACGTAGCAGGCAGGCCGCGAGACATCGACGGCCACCAGGGGCGAGAGCTTCAGGGCAAGCAGCTCGACGGCGTTGTCGCCCGAGCCGGCGATGCACAGCACCGGGGGCGCCAGTGTCGCGCGCAAGGAGGCCAGGGCCCGGGCCGGGAACTCGCTCGCCCAGAGGTAGGGGGGGCTTTCGGCGTGGAAGCCGGAGGAGGCGGCAGCCGGGGGGCCGCAGAGCCGGTAGAGGGCGCTTTGGCCTGCGGTCAGCAGATCTGAGAGGGGCGGCAGGCCGGCCACGGCGCTAATCACAGTTTTTGCGGCGGCCCGTAGACGGCGGCCCGGCAGGTGGCGAGCGTGACCGTCTGCACCAGGGGCAGGGTCTTGAGCGGGAAGTGGGCGCTGTAGACGACGAGGCGGCCGCGCAGCCTGGGGGCCAGGGCGCGCTCGAGGTCGAAGAGCGGCTTGTCGGGGTAGATGTAGAGCAGGTCGTAAGCGGAGAGGTCGTGGGCGAGGTAGTCGCCGCAGATGAACCGGGCGGCGAGCCCCAGTTGGTCGCGCAGCTCGCAGGCCTTGGCGGTGAGCCCCGCGTCGCACTCGATGCCCGTGGCCGGGCAGAAGAGCGAGGCAATGAGCGTCACCAGGCCGTCGCCGCTCCCCAGGTCCACGAAGTGGCGGCAGCCCTCGGCCCCCACGGCCTCCATCAGGGCGAAGACGTCGTGAGGGCTGCTCGCGGCCCACAGCCCGCGCGGGGTGGGCCGGGCCAGCGCCCCACCCTCCGAGGCCTCCTCCCGCCAGCGGCCGTAGACCTCCTCCAGCTCCCGGAACTTAGCTGCCCGCCACGCGGCGTCCAAGCTCACGCCCTGCGCGAGGCCCGCAGCCGCTTGATGTTGTCGCGGGCGAAGTCGAGCGAGGGGTCGATGGCCAGGGCGAGCTCGTAGTGGGCGATGGCCTCATCGGTGCGCCCCAGCTCGCGCAGGTTCGAGCCGATGTTGGCGTGGTTGATGCCCTGCGCCGGGTCGAGGTCGACGGCCCGCTTGAAGGCGGCGATCGACTCCTCGTGACGCTTGAGCTTGAACAGGCAGAAGCCGAGCTGGTTGTGCAGCTCAGCACTCTCGCCCAGGGTCAGGGCCTCGGCGAGCAGCGGCAAGGCCGCCTCGAACTGCCCCAGGTCGCGCTGCGCCAGGGCGCAGTAGGTGAGCACACTCTCGCGGTCGTCGTCCTTGGGCCCCAGGGCCAGGGCGCGCTCGAGCTCACCCAGGGCCTCGGCGGGGCGCTCAAGCGTCAGCAGGGCCTGGCCGCGGTAGAAGGCGAGGTAGTAGAGGCCGGGGTGGGCCGCACTCAGGCGGGTCAGCGTGGCCAGCGCCTGGGCCGGGTCAGCGCTCTGGGCGACGAGCTTGGCCGCGAAGAGCCCCACGCTGCCCATGGTCCGCTCCCGGAAGTGGGCGCCGGGAACAATGACGTAGACGGCCGGGATGCCCAGCCTCGGGTGGGTGATGTCCACCGCGAAGGCCTCGAGGCCGATGCTGGCCAGGGCGGCGGCGCAGCGCTCGACCTCCACCCTGATGTTGGGGTCGGTGAGGTCGGGCAGGGCCGAGAGGGGTTTCACCTCGGGCGGTGCGTCCAGCACCCAGGCGGCCGCATCGAGGCTGTCGAACTTGGGCAGGCCGCTGGCCACATATCTGGTCGGGGTGTCGAAGTCGCCGGCGAGCTGCGCCACCTCGGTGAGTGCGCGGATGAGCGCCTTCTCGGGGCCGGGCGTGGTCCCCGCGGTAAATACGATCTCGGAGCGGCGCGGGAAGGTGGCCGGGTCATAGGCGATGGCGGCCACCGTCGGGATGCCGGTGCCGAGGGTGAAGTCGCGCAGCTCGACCCTCACCCCACAGGCATTGAAGCGCTCGAGCAACTGGCGCGCGGCGGGGCCGGCGGCGGTGGCCGGGTCGATGGCCGGGGTCCTGATGCACCCCTGAGCGACAAGGGCCGAGACGTGGCGCTCGACAACCTCGCACAGGCCCTGGCTGACGGCCTCCTCCAGGGTGTTGCCGGCCGAGGGCCCGTTGAACTCGTTGATGGCGTAGAACCAGTCGAGCGGCAGCATCACCTCGCGCCCGGTGGCCAGGCTGACCGCACTCACCCAGCGCATGGGGAGCTGCTCGAAGAGGCCGCGCACGCCCTCGGCCTCCGTGTCGTGGACCGAGCGGGCGATGGCGCCGTAGGGGAGCACGGGGCGGCCCGCGGCGGACAGCTCGGCAAAGGTGGCCCGCGGCAGCTCGCGCTCCTTGACGAAGCTGAAGAAGCTGAAGCGCTCGGCCAGCTCCATCACCGCCGAGGCCTGGGCCTGCGCCGGGGTGCCGCCCTTGCCCATCTGCTTGTTGGTGCCGATGACGCGCCGCGCCTCCGCCCCGCAGACGCTGAAGTAGACGGGGATGCCCAGCCTCCCGCGGTCGATGCGGCGCACCCCCTCGAGGATGTCGAGCCCCGTGGCGGCCAATCGTGCGCGGAAGCGGGTGAGTGTCTCCTCGGGGCTGAGCGCTTTGTCCTGGTCGAAGGTGTAGGTCTTGAGGGTGTCGGCAAGCTTGAGGGGCATGAGTGGGCCTCCGCAATCCTTAAGCCAGGGGGCAGTAGCCGGAGCGGCTTGGGGTTCGGCGGCGATGCTAGCCTAAATTTTGTCCACAGACAAGTCGGCAGCGCCGACGGGCAATGCCGCCCCCTTGAAGCTCAAAGGCTGTTGGGCAGGCGGCGTGGGGGCGGGGTCCCGCTGTCGTTGCCAGCGGGGCGTTGCAGGGGCAAGGCGGCGTGGCAATGAGGACTCTTCTCTTCAACCATCCGTGCTCTGCCTTGCAGGCGGCCGGGAGCCCCGGCAGGCGATAACCGGGCCCCTGGGCACATCGGCTGCTGAATGCTCAGTGTGGGCCCGGAATCCCGCTGCCGTTGGCAGCGGGTCGGCAGCGCTGACGGGGGACTCTTCTCTTCAACCATCCGTGCTCTGCCTGGCGCGCCATTTGGGATAGCCCTTGCGGGTACCCGCCCGTCACAGGGCTTCCTGCCCCCTTGCTCCTTTTGCAAGGGGCGCGCACTTCCCGCACCGCGGCGAAGCCGCTCAAGTGCGCGAGGGAAGCCTGTGGCGATTGCGGGTGCAAGGGCATCCCTGGCGCCAGAGGCAGAGCACGAGCCAGCCCGGCGATAGAAGGCCTCTTGCCGTCTCCTGCTGTCGCCTCAGAAGGCAACGCGGCGAAGCACAGCCACCGCGGCAACTGAGCGGCTCTTTGCTGTTTCTTCACTAAGATTAACGTGGCCCGTCTCACGCCAGGCGCGCCAGCCTCACCCAGCGCCGCCACAGTGCGGCCTCGCGGCTGCGGCCGGACGGCTCGGAGGGCTTGAGGGCACCCCGCAAGACTCTGCGCAAAATCTGTAGATAGAGCGTTCCCCCTGGGAGCGGCCCGGCATTGCTCAGCACCAGCCCCCCTGCGGGTGGCGGCGGCAGCCACGGGTCGGCCAGCCCGGCCAGACTGCTGCCCGCGGTCAGCCAGGGCAGGGCCTCCTTCCAGGCCGGGTCGTAGCCGGAAGGGGTGAGGAGCGTCGCGTCGGCCTCGCGCAGCCTCTCCGCCCCCCGGCGCCCCGGGCAGGGCAGCGGCTCGAGCAGGAAGAGGCGGGCCCCCTCGTGGCGCCGCAGCCCGGCCACGGTCTGGGGCAGGCTGCCCTCTTCGCTGAAGATGCCCAGGCCGAGGGCGGCCACACCCTCCTCTCGCAGGCGCTCCGGGGCGAAGCGCAGCGAGGGCTGGGCCGGGTTCGGCGAGGCGTCGAAGAGGAGGCAGCGGGCCTCGGGGGCCAGGCAGAGCAGGGCCCGCGCCCAGGCGGCCAAGTAAGCCACGGCCAGCCCGCGGGAGGATGAGGCGACAAACTTGTCGGCCACGGGGATGACGAGCGAGGCCAATTTGCCCTGTTGCATGAGCCCGCGGCCGGCCAGCCAGAGTGCTGCGGCGAGCCTCAGGCGCTCAGGACAGGCGGCGGCCTCGGCCTGCGCCCCGGCCAGCGTGCGCTCCAGGGCGGCCTCGATTTCATCGCGGGGCCGGAAGGGGAAGGCAAGCTCCCTGGGCTCGGCCTCAATCAGGTATGGCCGGGCGAGTGCGAGCCAGCGTGGGTAGGCGGCAGCATCACCCTCCGCCTCGCAGATCTCGCGCAGGGCCGAGAGCAGCCAGGTGAGGCGCGGGTGCAAGAACTGCTCGCGGTGGCGCTGGGCCACCTCGGCCACCAGCCCGCCGCCCAGCCCCAGCTCAGCGGCCAGCCCGGCCGCCAGCCGCTCGGCCTCGCGGGCCAGCCCCGAGCCTGCCGCCTGGGCCGCAAAACCGGGCATCCCCCAGGCCGAGTAGCCGCCGAGGGTGGCGTTGTGCAGGGTGATGACGGGGGCCTTGAGAATCGCGCTCAGCCGCGCCGCCAAGCGGTAGGCCGCTCTAAGCTCCGCCGCCGAGCGGCGCATCAGCCCCCGCACCAGGCTCACCTGCTCACTATCTAAACCGGGCGCCTGCACCAGCCGCAGGCCCTCGGGGAGGCGTCGGGGTGGCCGCTGCGCCAGGGCCAGGGGCAACAGCGCCTCGGGGACGGCCCTGCCGCGGCCCTCATCCCAGGCGGCCCGCAGCACTCGCAGCCAGCCCGGGCCACCGCAGGTCTGGACTTCGTGGGCGGCAGCCAGCTCGGCCAAGCTGAGGCGCGCCCGGCCAGGATAGAGGCCGGAGAGCAGCCTCGCGGCGTGGCGCTCGCTCACCCCCAGCACCGCCGCCGCCAGCACCCCTCGCCAGGGGAGCCTCCGGGCCAGCCCGCGCAGCTCCGGCGCCAGAGCGCCCCCGGCCAGCAATCCATTGGCATCAATGGCGGCCCTCACCCCGGCCACGGCCAGGGCCTCCGGGGCAGCCTCCAGGGCGTCGAGGAAAAGAGAGCGGAGGCGCGCGTCGCCCCCCGTGGCGGCCTGCGCGGCCAGCTCCGGCAGGCGGCCGAAGAGTTGAGCCAGATTGAGTGCGGCCAGGTCGGCCTCGTGCAGCCCGGCCTTCTGGCCCTCCAGCGACAGCAGGCCCTCTGTGATCTCGTCGTCCATGCTCGGCAAAAGATACCCGCTCGCCGTTCCTCGTGTCGACCTCGAAAGCGGCGGCGGGCGCGCCAGGTGTTGCCCTGGCCCCCCGGCTTGCTCTAGTCTGGGGCTCGAACGCGGGTGACACAGGAGGGAGCGAGGTTGGGGACGGAGCGGGCAGAGCTGGCGGTGGCGATCGAGGCGGCCCGGCGGGCCGGGGCGATCATCGCGGGGCACCTGGGCAAGCTGCAAGCGGGCGAGGTGGGGCGCAAGGAGGGTAGTGAGTTCGTGACCCGCGTGGACCGCGACGCGGAGGAGGCCATCATCGCCACGCTGCGGGCGGCCTTCCCCGCCGACGCCATCTTCGCCGAGGAGTCGGCCCGGGAGCGGGGGGCGCGCCGCTGGCTCATCGACCCCCTCGACGGCACGACCAACTTCATCCACTCCTACCCCATGTTCGCGGTGTCGATCGGGCTCGAAGAAGACGGCCAGATGGTGGCTGGCGTGGTGCTCGACGTGACGCGCGGCGAGCTGTTCACGGCCACCCGGGGCGGGGGCGCGCACCTCAACGGGGCGCCGGCGCGGGTGTCGGACACCACGGAGAGCGGCGACGCCCTGGTGGCCACCGGGTTCCCCTTCCGGGCCCGCGCGCGGATGGACACCTACCTTGAGTGCTTCGGCCGGGTGCTGGCCCAGGTGCACGACATGCGCCGCTGCGGCTCGGCGGCCCTGGACCTGGCGCACGTCGCCTGCGGGCGGCTCGACGCCTTCTGGGAGATCGCGCTCAAGCCCTGGGACATGGCCGCGGGGGGCCTGCTGGTGCGGGAGGCGGGCGGCCGGGTGAGCGACCTCGGCGGGGGCCAAGGGTGGTTGGAGAGCGGGGACATCATCGCCTCCAACGGCGGCCCGCTGCACGGGGTGATCATGGAAAATGTCAAGACGCTCCGCTGAGGGCGTGAGAGCGCTTCTCTAGCGGAGCCGCCAACTGCAGGCAGCAACGGTCAGATACGCTGCAGCCTGCGGCCACGACCCCGAGGCAACGCCGAGGGGGTTCCGGGCCCACCCTAAGCATCCAGCAGCCTCCGAGCCCCAAGGGCCCGGTTATCGCCCGTCGCGGCTCGCTGCCGACCCGCTGGCAACGCCAGCGGGACCCCGCCCCCAACCTAAGCTCGCAATAGCCAGCGCGTCTCATGGGGGCGGTTGTCGCCTGCCGGGGCTCCCGGCCCCTTGGTGGCTCACCAACGCGAAGGGGGCGCGCAGCTACCGGCTGCGTGCCCCCTATCGACCTTCCCCGAGAAATTGGTCGGGCGATGTTATCTGGTTTGTTTCCCCTGCCTTGCCTTGGCGAGCCCACCGCGGGGCGGACAAGAAAACCGGAACTTGAGCGGTCCCGGCTTGCTGTCTGCTAGCGCGACTTCGCTGCCTCAGGACGAAATTATGTTAACACAGAGGCCGCGAAATTGTCAAGGCATTTCTAGGGGCTATTTGCGGCCTCGGGCGGCCCTGGAAGCGTCTGGCCACGAGCGGGTGCAGAAGGCTGCGCATCCAGGTAGTTGACCGCGGCGAGGCACCTGCGCCAGGCCCGACAACGGAGGCCGGGACGGGCCCCGCAAGGCGCCGCTGATTGACCGCCGAGGCGTGGAGCGGGGCTCATTGCCCGTGCGACATCACCACGCTCACCACTTCTGGCGGACCTTGACCCCCCGCGAGGCGAGGTGCTCCTTCATCTGGCCGATGGTGTACTCGCCGTAGTGGACCATCGAGGCGATGAGGGCGGCGTCGGCGTGGCCGGCCGTCAGCACGTCGGCCAGGTGGTCGGGCACCCCGGCCCCACCCGAGGCGATGACCGGGATGTTGACCGCGTCCGAGATGAGCCGGGTGAGGTTTAGCTCGTAGCCCGCCTTGGTGCCGTCGGCGTCGATCGAGTTGAGGCAGATCTCGCCCGCCCCCAGCTCCTGCGCCCGGAGCGCCCAGGCCAGGGCGTCGATGCCCATGGGCTTCCTGCCGCCGTTGATCCAGACCTCGTAGCCCGACGGGCAGCGGGGGTCGTCGCTCTTCTTGGCGTCCATCCCCAGCACGATGCACTGGCTGCCAAAGGCCGCGGCCCCCTCGGCGATGACGCCGGGGTTGAGCACGGCCGATGAGTTGACCGAGACCTTCTCGGCCCCGGCGAGGAGGACTGCGCGCATGTCGGCCAGGGTGCGGATGCCGCCGCCCACCGAGAAGGGGATGAAGATGCGGTCGGCCACGCGGCTGACGACGTCGAGCATGATGTTGCGGGCGTCGGATGAGGCCGTGATGTCGTAGAAGACGAGCTCGTCGCACCCCTGCTCGTAGTAGAGCGCGGCCATCTCGACCGGGTCGCCGATGTCGATGTTGCCCTTGAACTTGATGCCCTTGGTCGTCTTGCCGTCTCTCACGTCCAGGCAGACGATGATGCGCTTGCTCAGCACCCTACCTCCCGGTCCTTCTCCTTGCCCATACACTCGCCCCCGCCCTCCAGGCAGCCCTTGCTGAACTCCTCCTCGAGGGCCACGGGGTACTCGCCGTTGAAGCAGGCCAGGCAGAAGCGCTCGCGGGGCACCTCGACCTCGATGGCCTGGAGCAGCCCCTCGAGCGAGAGGTAGTGCAGGGAGTCGGCCCCGATCCAGCGGGCGATGTCGTCCATGCCCTTGTAGCGGGAGGCGATCAGCTCCTCCTTGGTGGGGAAGTCGATGCCGTAGTAGCAGGGGAAGCGGTGCGGCGGGCAGGCGACGATCATGTGCACCTCGCGCGCCCCGGCCTCCCGCACGGCCCTGATGCGGGTGCGGCTGGTGGTGCCCCGGATGATGCTGTCCTCGACGATGATGACACGCTTGCCGGCCAGGAGCGGCTTGACGGGGTTGAGCTTGACGCGCACGCCGAAGGCCCGCATCGAGGCCGAGGGCTGGATGAACGTACGGCCGACGTAGTGGTTGCGGATCATGCCCATCTCGAAGGGGATGCCCGAGCCCGCCGCGAAGCCGATGGCGGCGTAGTTGCCCGAGTCGGGGAAGGGCATGACCAGGTCGGCGTCGACCTTGACCTCGCGGGCCAGGATTTCGCCCTGGCGCTTGCGGAACATGTAGACATTGGCCCCGAAGATGTTGGAGTCGGGGCGGGCGAAGTAGATCATCTCGAAGATACAGGCCGCACCCTTGGCCCCGGCGAAAGGCTTGACCGAGCGCAGGCCGTCCTTGTCGATGATGACGATCTCGCCGGGCTCGACGTCGCGCACGTACCGGGCCTCGATGAGGTCCAGGGCGCAGGTCTCCGAGGCGAGCACCCAGGCCCCGTTGAGCTTGCCCAGGCACAGCGGGCGGAAGCCGTGCGGGTCGCGCACGCCGATCAGGCTGTCCTCGGTCATGAGCAGGAAGGAGTAGGCCCCCTTCACCTGGCTCAAGACATACTCGAGGCCCTTCTCGAGCCCCCACTGGGCCGAGTGGGCCAGCAGGTGAATGAAGACCTCGGAGTCGATCGTCGTCTGGAAGATGCTGCCCTGGGATTCGAGCCGCTGGCGCAGGGAGCGGGCATTGATGAGGTTGCCGTTGTGGGCGAGGGCCAGCGAGCGGCCGCGGTGGCGCACCACGAAGGGCTGCGCGTTGCCCAGGCACGAGGAGCCGGTGGTCGAGTAGCGGACGTGGCCGATGGAGGCCTCACCGGGCAGCCCCCGCAGGGTCTCCTCGGCGAAGACGTCCGGCACCAGGCCCATGCCCTTGTACTCGCGGCAGCACGCGCCGTCTGAGACGACGATGCCCGCACTCTCCTGGCCGCGGTGCTGCAGGGCGTAGAGGCCGAAGTAGGCCAGCTTGGCCGCGTCGGGGTGGCCGAAGACGCCGAAGATGCCGCACTCCTCGCGCGGGCCCCAGGGCGGGCGCAGGTAGAGCGGCGGACAGGTCCGAAAACGATTTGGAAAATTATCAGATGGAGGCTTCAGCATGTGCCGTCCCAGCGGCAGAAGTTGGCCAGGAGCGAAAGCCCCGGCTCGCCGCTCTTCTCGAGGTGGAACTGGCAGGCTATGAGAGACCCCGCACCGATGGCCGCGGCGAACTCGACGCCGTGGCGGCTCGTGGCCAGGACGAACTCCGGGCGCGCGGGCTGGGGGAAGTAGGAGTGGACGAAGTAGAACTCGTGCTCGGGGTCGAGGCCGGCCAGGACCGGATGGGGCCGCTTGATGCTCAGGCGGTTCCAGCCCATGTGGGGCACCTTGAGGCGGAGGCCGCCCTCGGACAGGGGCTCGGGGAAGCGCACCACCCGGCCGGGCAAGAGCCCCAGGCAGGTGGCGTCGTTCTCCTCGCTGGCCTCCATGATGACTTGGCAACCCAGGCAGATGCCCAGCACCGGCTTGGCCTGGGCCACGGCCTGGCGCAGGGCGCCCTCCAGCCCCAGGGCGCGCAGGGCCTCCATCGCCTGGCCCGCCGCACCCACGCCGGGAAAGATCAGGCGCTCGGCCGAGGCGATAATGCCGGCGTCGCGGGTGACCTGGCAGGGGAAGCCCAGGTGGCGCACGGCCCGCTCGACGCTGGTGAGGTTGCCGGCTTCGTAATCGAGGATGGCAATCATTTGGCTGCCGGGTTCCCCGCCCGGTGGGCTGCCCCCTAAAATGACGAGCGGCCCCCAGGGATCAAAGGACAGGCGCTGAAAAAAGAAATACCTCTCCCCGGGGCCGACTTGAGTAGCACAATTATATCGCCGCCCCCCGGTTTTTCAAGCTCTAACTGCTCGCCCGCCCGAATACCGAGCTATACTGAGGACGTAGCGCAACCGCCCCAGCCGGGAGGCCGCATGCCCCGCGCCCTGGCTGTTATACTTGCCGCCGCCGTGATGGCTGTCTTGATGGTTGTCCTGGCCCTGGGCGCGCCCTCTCTGGCCTCGGACGAGTCGGGCAACCTGATCTCGCGGCAAAGGAGCCACCGCGAGGCCCCGGGGACGCTTCGGGGCTGGGTGGAGCCGGACGGCACGGCTGAGCTCCACGGGCCGCAGGGGTTCGAGGACTTCCGGGGCGAAACCTATCGGGGCATGGTGGACGAGAGCGGGGCGGCGAGCCTCAAGGACCAGCACGGGGAGAGCCTGCGCGGCGGGGTCCGGGACGGCTGGGTGCGCCTGCGCGACCGCCAGGGCCGGCAGTATCGCGGCCAGGCATACCCGGACGGCAAACTCACGGTGCGCCCCGAGTCCGCCCCCCGCTGAGCCGGGATTCCGCCCCCACGCCGCGACCGCTCAAAGGCCTTTGAGCTTCAAGGGGGCGGTCATTGCCCGTCGGGGCATCCCGACCAGCAAGAGACAGAAAGAGGCCCTCGATCGCCGGGCGGGCTCGTGCTCTGCCACTGGCGCCAGGGATGCCCTTGCACCCGCTGACGCCCCGGCTTCCCCTCGCGCACTTGAGGGCTTCGCCCCGAGAGGAAGTGCGCGCCCCTTGCAAAAGGAGCAAGGGGACAGGTGAAGCCGTGACGGCGGGTACCCGCAAGGGCTATCCCAAATGGCGCTGCATGGCAGAGCACGGATGGTTTGAAGAGAAGAGCTTCACTTGAGCGGTCAGCGGAAGCACGGTGCGGCTGCGCCAGATGAACGCCTGACGGAGGGAAGCCGAAGTAGCGGCCACGCCCCGCTGGCAACGACAGCGGGACACCGCCCCCGCGCCGAGCCTGCAACAGCCTCCGAACCTCACTGGGGGCGGCATTGCCCGCAGCGGCTCGCTGCCCCGTCGCGGCTCGCGACTTCTCGGCGCGGGCGTTGCGGCCGAAGAGAAGGGGGAGCGCTTTATGCAGAGACTCGGCGTGGATGGTTGAATGGGCAACTTCATGCGCAAGCAGATCGCACTCGGGGTGGCCTCGACCGCCGGCTGGGTGGTCGGCGCCAAGCTCTGGGCGCTGGGCTCCTTCGCCCTGCCCCAGCCGATGGGCGACGGCGAGACCTACGCCCTGGCCGGGGTGGTCTTCGTGGCCGGGGCGGCCGTCTTCGTCTGGCTCTACGTCCTGGTCAACGCCAAGCTGGAGGAGTACCTGGGGGGCTGAATGTCTATGAGACGAGAGTAATGGCCAACGATATCAGGCTCGCCATCAGCGTTAGAAAGACTAATAGGTAAGTCCCTAGTTCTATGTTGCTTGGTACGTAAAAATTTGCACTAAATACACGAGACATAATTTCGTATCTGTTGTCAGATGGACCTTCGGCTCGTGCTAATTGTACGCCAGGGATTGGCTGTATTATAACTCTGTGATTGCCCGGCATCTTAGGAAAGAACGCCTCTGCAAACTTAAGGACGTCTGTATCTCCTAACGATACCAGACCAGGGATTTCCATCTTCCAAGCGCGAGAGCCGCTTCTGTCGGGGTATT
>Ga0315282_10004970_pt1 | contig 22854 bp, 20 predicted proteins | sample YL17G07_20_MG_FD_203693 | JGI IMG/M metagenome (GOLD analysis project Ga0315282, IMG submission 203693) | Sediment microbial communities from Yellowstone Lake, YNP, Wyoming, USA - YL17G07_20 | ecosystem: Environmental > Aquatic > Freshwater > Lake > Sediment | place: USA: Wyoming | collected... | reverse complement strand
GACTCTGAAGCGGGACCGCGGCCTAAACTTGAGTCTTTAAGAAGATGTTTTCTTCGGGGCGGGACATCTTCCCGAGTCATATTCCAGCCCTAAAACCGATCCCGGAACACAAAAAAGCCCGTCTTGAAGGAATCCATTCGGTCGACAACGGACTCAGGGCTTAGCGGGGTCAGGGGGTCTTCCCTTGACGTTCCCCCTTTTGGTATAATAGCGCTCTGTGTGAAGGAGAACGAAAGGTGCATAACGTCAATGTCGAGACCGAGCTCCATGTGATCACGCCGAACGAGCCCGGAATTTTAGGCCGGGTTCTCGGGACTCTGGCCAACGCCGGCGTCAACCTCCGGGCCCTCTCGGCCTACTCTCTCGAAAAAGAGGGCCATTTCTTGCTCATTACCTCGAACAATAAAAAAGCGGAAACCGCTTTACGGGCGCTGGGTTATAAAGTCAAGACGAACAACGTCATCACGGTCGAAATCGGCGACCGCATCGGAGCGGGCGCCGAGATTGGGGCCCTCCTGGGGAATGCGGTCATTGACATCGACTATAGCTACGGAAGTTCCTCTGGAACAGGAAGAGCGCTCCTCGTCTTCAAGACGAACAACAACAAAAAAGCCTACGACACCCTAAAATAATTAGCGGAAAAATTCAACCCGCGGACCGAAACAATAAATCCCGTCAAAATCATGAGGAGGAAATAACCGTCAGTCTGTCCTCCCTCGACCGGCGATCCAGACGACAGACTAGAGCGCTATGACTCTGAAAATAACGCCATTGGGATCAGGGCAGGACAGAATCTCGGTTTCGGCCACCCAGTCGTCCTTGGGCAGTTCATCCTCCCATTGCTTCGTCGTCAAAAAAGGAAAGAGGCTGTTCAAGGCATAAATGCAGACCTTTTTGCCATGGGGAATCTCAATCGTCCCGCCTCCCCGGACAAAAAAATGATCTCCCACCTTATGTTTGGCTCCGCAACGCTCCTTTATTTCGACCACCTCGATTTTCAAATCTTTCATCTCGCCTCCTTTCACTGTCTAAGACTATAGCCCCGCTCGACCAAAAATTCAACAAAGACGTTGACAGGACAAAAACAAATGTCATACAATGTTATTTTTTAGAGGACTATATCAGGAGGAAGACATGACAAAAGCAGAACCCAATGTCGTCCCGTTATGCGACGTTCTTCTCGTGTTGCTGATCATCTTCATGGTTATCACTCCCCTCGTTCAGAAAGGCATCGATGCCAGGCTCCCGGAAACCTCGTCCGATACCTCAGCCGGCCAATCCAGCAGCCTGATTGTCGTAACCTTGAAAATGAATCTGACCATTGACATCAATAAGGAAAACTTTGCCGATTTCAAAACCGCAGGCGACGAACTCCGCCGTCTCTATGCCGTCAAATCCGACAAAACCGTTTTCCTCAGAGCCCACGTCAAGGTCCCCTTCAGCAAAGTCGTGGACCTGATCGATATCTGCAAAGCCGCCGGAGTCGAGACTCTGGGACTGGTCCCGGAATTTATCACGGAATAGAATATCCGGCTTCCTTTTTTCCCTAGCCAATTTAGAGACTCAAAAAAAACGCAAAAAAAATGGCTGTTTTTCAAAACAGCCCTCTTTTATTTTCAGATATCCCGCTTTATTCTTTGATCGGTCCGATCACTTCGTGGGCGATAATCAAGCGCTGGATCTCATTCGTGCCTTCATAGATCTGGAGCAGCTTGGCGTCCCGCATCAACTTTTCCACGGGATAGTCTTTCATATAGCCATAGCCGCCGAAGATCTGAACGGCTTCGGTCGTCACCCGCATGGCCATATCCGTCGCAAAGCATTTGGCCATGGCTGATTCCAGGCCGCAGGGCTGGTCCTGGTCCGACAGCCAGGCTGCATGCCAGACGAGGTGCCGGGCGGCTTGAATTTCCATGGCCATCTCGGCGATCTTTGACTGCGTCATTTGATAAAGGGCGATGGGCTTGCCGAACTGAAGCCGTGTCTTGGCGTATTGGATGGCATAGTCGAGCGCCGCTTTGGCGAGACCTACAGCCGCGGCACCAACGGAGGAGCGCGTCTTATCGAACGTCTTCATGGCGATGATGAAGCCCTGCCGTTCCTTTCCGAGAAGATTTTCGACCGGAACCCTGCAGTCCTCGAAGAAGATCTCGGCCGTATTGGATGCCCGCTGGCCCATCTTATCCTCGGTCTTTCCAAGGTTGAGCCCCGCTGTTCCGCGCGGGACGATGAAGACGCTCATGCCCCGGGCTCCTTTGTCCGGAGCTGTTTTGGCAAAGACAACATAGAGACTGGCCAGGCTGCCGTTGGTGATGAAGCATTTCGCGCCGTTGAGGACATATTCGTTCCCTTCTTTGATCGCTTTTGTTTTGATGGAGCCGGCATCGGATCCCGCCTCTCGCTCGGTCAAACAGTAGGCGGCCAAGCCCATGGTCCGGCAGAGCGGAGAGAGGAACTTCCTTTTTTGTTCTTCCGAGCCATAGAGAACGATGGGGGTGGTCGCCAGGGAAACGGCCATGATGCTCGTGAACATGCCCGGGCAGCCCGCCGCCAGTTCCTCGCTGATGAGTGCCAGATCAAAATTGTTCAATCCCCCGCCGCCGTAGGACTCGGGGATATTGCACGTCATGAAGCCAGCCTCGAACGCTTTCTGCATGATTTCTTGTGGAAAATCATGGCTCTGATCATACTTGGCCGCGTTCGGCGCCATTTCTTTCCGGGCGAACTCCCGGGCCATCTCTTGGAGAGCGACTTCTTCTTCGTTCAGACTGTAATCGATCATCTCAACTCCTTCCAAAAATATGAGTCTTTTCTGGCTGAGACAAAATGAATGCCCAAGTTTATATAGAATTCGCCCCACCCTGTCAAATTATGGCTGGCCGGAGAAAAACCTGCGCGGCTCATTTATAAATTATCTTTTCGCGGGACATGAGGTAGACGGAGTTTTTGAGGCCGAAGGCCTGCTCGACAACATCCTGGGGGCGGAGGTGTTTATGAGGATCATAGGAAATATGAAGAACGACCTCCTCCGAAGCCCGGTCAAAAGAGATCTCTTTAACAAGCTCGGATTTGGCCGACGAATATTCTCGGATGAGCCGTTCTATGGCCTCGTCGCGGTCAGCGGCAAGATTCTTCTCTCGGGCCAGGTCTGCTAGCGCTTGCCGCGTTTCATCAACACTTATATCGAGAGCATAGACCATCGAGGAAATCCTCTCCGTCAATGACGGCGCGCCAGATTCTATTGTCTTCAAGCCGAGAAACCGGATTCCCGGGGGCGTATTCTGGTTCAGGCAGCTTATGAACTCCTTCTCCTCGAATTCATAAAAGGACTTGAATTCGAACGATTCATCGTTTCCCGTCATGCCCAGAGGCAGAGCCGGGACCAGGGACAGATGCATTTTCGGATGGAAACCTCTGGAGTAGACCGCCTCCACACCCGCCCGTCTGAAAGACCGATGGAGGATGTTGAGGAGATCGTTGTGGGAGACGAAACGGGCCGGTCCGCGTTTGGCATAAAAGGCCTGATAGCGAAAGACCGTTTCGGTTTTCCGGCCTAATAAGGCTCTCTGAGGATATCCGACCTCGATCTTCCGGACAAATTCCCTTTCGATCTCGGCCGCGAAATCGCATCCCCGGCACCGGCCGCAGGATGTCTCCAGGCATGAGGGAGAGTCTTCGCCGCGGAGAGCTTTCTCCAGCTCGTCCTGCAGAAACCGCCTTTTGATTCCCGTCTCAATGTGGTCCCACGGCAGGGGAACGTCCTGAGCCAATTCTCCCAGATACAGACGATAATCAATCCCCGTTTCCGCAAAGGCCTCCTTCCATAACGGCCACTGAAAACGATCCCGCCAACTGTCGAAGCGCGCGCCCCTCGTCCATGCTTTTTCGAGAACAGCGGCCAAGCGGCGGTCGCCGCGGGAAAAAACGGCCTCCAAGACTGAATTCTCGACCGGATGTTCTTTGATCTGGACATGGCGTCTTTTTTTTAACTCACGCTTCAGAAAGAGTTGTTTTTCAACGAGCGTTTTCTCATCCTCCATGGCCAACCACTGAAACGGCGTATGAGGCTTGGGAATGAACGAGGATAGACTGAGGTTGATCGTCGGCGGCGAGGATTGAATCTCGCGGCCCACGGCCGTCAGCTTATCGACGAGAACGATGATTTCCCTGAGATCTTCTTCTTTTTCCGTCGGCAATCCGATCATGAAATAAAGCTTGAGCAGCCTCCAACCCTCGCCGAAGGCGTTGGCGGCCGCCTCCCAAATTTCTTCGTCCCGCAGGCTTTTATTGATCACGCCCCGCAACCGCTCGGAGCCGGCCTCGGGGACGAGCGTGAATCCCGTTTTCCGGACCTTGATGATGTTCCGGACGATGTCCGCCGACAGGCCTTTAGGACGCAGCGAGGAGAGAGACAAGGAGACACGGTCTTTTTCCAAGCTTTCCATAAGCGTCCGGATCGTCGTTTCCAGGTAGGGGTAATCACTCACAGACAAAGCAAAGAGAGAAGCATCCTCATAGCCCGTCCGTCGAAGGCTCTGAAAAATTGTATCGACGACATAAGATGGATCTTTGATCCTGGGGGGAGCGTAGAGGCTGGTCGCCTGGCAGAAACGGCATTTTTGGGGACAACCACGCGCGACCTCGACGGCCACGCGGTCAAAGACAACCTGGATATTGGGCACGATGATGTCTTCGGGAAAGTGGGATCGGGAAAAGGTATGGAGCACGCGTTTTTGGACGGCAGACGGCGAGCCGTCTTTCGGCCTGACGGCCAAGAGCGAAGCGCCGCCTGGAAGATACGGCTCAAAGAGCGAAGGGACATAGACACCCTGGATGCGGCCGAGTTCTTTGAGCATTTCTTTTCGGGTCGACGGCCGGCCTTTCAAGGCCACATATTTTTCAATAATCTCGAGGAAGGCCTCTTCCCCATCGCCAAGGAGAAAAAGGTCAAAAAAGTCGGCGACGGGTTCGGGATTGAAAGCGGCCGGCCCGCCTGCGATCACCAGGGGATGACGGCGATCCCTCTCGGCTGACCGCCGCGGAATTCCCCCCAGGTCAAGAATCGTGAGAATGTTGGAATAATTGAGTTCGTAAAGAAGGGAAAAACCAAGGATATCGAAATCGGCCAAAGGAATCCCGTTCTCCAGGGATCGAAGCGGAAACCGCTTTTTTCTCAGCTCTTCCTCAAAATCCGGCCAGGGGGCGAAGACGCGCTCGGCCAGATAGGAAGGCTGGGCATTGATCAAAGAATAGAGGATCTTCTGGCCGAGGTAGGACATCCCGATCTCATAGACGTCGGGAAAGGCAAGGGCGACTTTCGCCCGGGCGAGCGCCGGATCCTTGCAGACTTCGTTCCATTCTCCCCCCGTATAGCGGCCCGGCCTTTCCACGGCCGGCAATATTATTTCCGGGAAGACTCTCGTCCTGGCTTCAGACATTGACGAATCTTCTCATTTCGACGCTGATGACCAGTCCCACAGCCAGATAAGTCGTGAGAAGAGAAGACCCTCCATAGCTCAGCAAGGGAATGGGAATTCCCGTGATCGGAAAAAGGCCGACGATCATCATGACATTGACAAAGAACTGGAAGGCCAGCATGCAGGCGGCCATGAAAACGATATACATCCCCGGCCGATCCCGAGACTTGCCGATGGATCGGAACAGCCTGGCCAAGAAGAAAAAATAACTGAGGAGGACAATGAAGACGCCGAGAAAACCAAACTCTTCCCCCAGCACGGAAAAAATAAAGTCCGTGTGGCGCGACGGAAGAAAGCGGAGCTGGCTCTGCGTCCCTTTTTTAAAGCCTTTTCCCGTCAAGCCTCCGGATCCGATGGCGATTTTCGATTGAAGAATATGATAGCCCGAGCCCCGCGGATCCTGTCCGGGATTGACCAATGTTGTGAGCCTTTTTTTTTGGTAATCCTTCAAAAAGAAGTTCCAGCCGGCGAAGCCGAGGAGGAGAGTCCCGATCAGGAGGACGACGAGCGTTTTTTTATTCAGGCCGCCGAGGATCAAAGAGGCGAATAAAAGCGGTAAAAAGCTGAGGGCCGTGCCTGCGTCCGGCTGGAGGGCGACCAGGATGACAGGCAGGAAAACGGCGGCGCCGCCAAGAATCGCAAAACCCAGGCTCAGATAATTTCTTCGAAATTCCGAAAAGATCTGGGCCAAGACAAGAAGGACTACGATCTTAGCCAACTCGGAGGGCTGTCCGCCGAAAAACGCCAAACGGATCCAGCTTTTAGCTCCCCCGATGATCCTGCCGAAGAATAGAAGTCCGATCAGGATCAGGATGAAAAGCGCGTAGGCGTAGGGAGAAAAACCGATTAGGATTTTGTAATCCACCGACAGGATCAGGAAAAGAGCGCCCAGGCTGATGAGCAGCCAAATCATTTGTTTGACATAAAAATTCCCGGGCAAATAATGCGAGGAGCTGTAGATGAGGAGGATGCCGAAGACCGAGTTCACGAGCAGAAGCCCGATAAGGACCCAGTCAATTTCCCTGAGGTGGACTCTGTCGATCATTGTATTTATTCTTATAAAGTTGAAAAATCTGGCCGGCGAGCGGAGCCGCCGTCGCTCCGCCCAGGCCTCCGAATTCGACAAGCACGGTCACGACAACCTGGGGATTGTTGCGCGGGGCGAAACCCGTGAACCAGGAATGTGTCTTTTTCTGGATCGAAAGCCGTTCGGCCGTTTCCCGACCGATCGTCTGGGCCGACCCCGTTTTCGAACAGACGTCGAATTTCTCGACCTTGGCCGCCTGACCCGTTCCTCCGGCGTTGGCCGACCGCCACATCCCTTCGATGACTTTTTCAAATATCGCCGGCGCGATCTTTACGGTTTCCGTCGGCGCCTGCCCTTCAAGGAGAAGATGGGGACGGATGATGGTCCCGCGGTTCGCGATCAAAGCCGTCATGGCCGCGACTTGAATTGGCGTCACTTGAAGGGGGCCCTGTCCGATGGCCACGGAGATCGTTTCTCCCGGATACCAGTCTACGTTTTGGGTCTTCTTTTTCCAGCCCGAACTCGGCACAAGACCTTCTTTCTCGTCGGGAATGTCAATCCCCGTTTTCTTCCCCAAGCCGAACTCTCCTGCATACCGGGCGATCACGTCGATATTCATCCTTCGCCCGAGATTATTAAAATAGATATTGCAGGACTGCCGGATGGCTTCATAGAGATTGAGCGCGCCATGGCCGGGTTCAAACCAGCAGTGAAACGGACGTCCGTAGAAATCGGCTGTTCCGCCGCAGAAGAATGTTGTCTGGTCGACGATCGTTCCTGTATCCAAAGCTCCGGCGGCCATGACCAGCTTGAAGATCGATCCGGGCGAATACTGGCCTTGAGTGGCCCGGTTGACGAGGGGATCATTGGGATTGTTGACCAGGGCCTGCCACTCTTCGGGCGTGAAACGGTTGACGAACTTGTTGGGATCATACGTCGGAAAACTGGCCATGGCCATGACGCCTCCCGTTTTTGCCTCAAGAACCACGATGGCTCCTTCTTTGCCGGTCAAAAGCTCTTCGGCCTTGGCCTGGATGTCGTAATCTAAAGCCAGCTTCAGCTTGAGACTCTGCTGAGGTTCGACGCGCTCGATCTCATCCCGGACCCGGCCCAGACTGTCGACGACTTCGACGATCTTCCCCTCCTCGCCGGCCAGGCGTGATTCATAAAAGTTTTCGACTCCCGTCTTGCCCGCCAAGTCTCCAAGCCTCCTGTTGCGGAAGGTCGTCCGGAGCTCGTCCATCGTCAGCTCCTGCATGTAGCCGAGCGCATGCGCAGCAAAGCTGCCAAACGAATAAAATCTTTTGGGCTCAGTTTCGATGACAAGCTCGGGCAGGTCCATTTTTCGGACTTCGATCAGGGCCACTTCCTCCAGGGTCAAGTTGTCCTTGACGATGATCGGCTTGAAGAGCGGCCAGGACTTGTATTTGTCGACACGCTCGCGGAGGACGGCTTCCTCGAGGCCGAGGAGGCGGCTGATCTTCCGGCAGGACTCCTCGTAGTTTTTGCAGTTCTCGCGGATGATCGAGGCTTTAAACGACGCGACATTGTCCGCCAGGATGATCGACCCGCTGCGGTCGGCCAGGGCGCCGCGCGGCGCCGGGATGACGACGTCGCGCGTCCGGTTGGCCTCGGACCGGTTCCAATATTTTTTATAGTCGAGGATCTGGATCTTCCAATAATAGAAGGCGATTAAGATAAAAAGGACTTCGACGAAGAGAAAAATGAACTGGGACCGCTTGAGAAGATGAGAAAAATCTTCGTAGATCTTGCTATCTTTCACGGCGGGCCTTGATCTTGCGGAAGAGGGAATAGAAAAAGGTTCCCAAAACTGCGGTCAGAAGGGGCTGCGCCAGCAGGAAGCCGCCGCCCCAGGGAAATCCCTCCGAAAAAAAGACGGAGGAGAGGAGGACCCACAGACCGAGGTCCAGAGCGCCCATGATCGCACAAAAGATGAAAAGGCGGCCCACGGGAAGCACGTTGAGTTTTCGCGAAACATACCCGGCCAAAAAACCCGTGATCGTCTTGGCCAAGCTGGATAGGCCGAAGATGCCGAGAGAGAACGAATCGACGACGAGCCCGCAAGCCAGACCCATGACGGCCCCGGCCATTTCGCCCTCGATCAGTCCAAAAAGGATGACCGCCAACGTAAAGACATTGATGCCGATAAGCATGGAAATCGAGATATGACGAAGAACGGAATAGACCACAAAGGCCGCTATCACCGTCAATCCGCCTTTGATGACCTCTCTCATAATCTCGGCTGCCTAAAACACGTCGTCCCTTTTCTGCGTGAGGACGGCGACATAGTTCAAGTCCTTGAAATCCAGATAGGGCTTGACCGTGATCTTCTTAAATAAGGAACTGTCCAGGGTGATGGACAGGACCTCTCCGACCTCGAGGCCTGCCGGGAAGATTTTATCGAACCCGGTCGTGGTCAGCTTTTCGCCCTCGCTGAGTTGTTCGTTCGTCGCCAGAACGTATTTGAGCCGGCATGTCCCGCCCTTGGCGTCACCGGCCAACACGCCCAGGACCTTGCTCTTTTCGGAACGGACGCTGACGGCGCTGTTGTCATCTGTGAGGAGTTGGACCGTGGCTGTCCGGAGCGAAACAGGGTTCGTGATCCGTCCGACCAGATTTCCCTTGCTGTCCACGACGGCCATGTTGTTCTGCAGGCCGTGGTGCTGCCCTTTATCGATGACGATCGATTTATAGATATTGGAGGCATCCAGGCCAATCACCGCCGCGACGAGAAACGACTGATTAAGGCTGGAGAGATATTGTTCAATGTCCCGCCTCTCTTTGAGCCCGACGATTTCATTCGTCAAAAGCATATTTGTCTGCCGGACGTGGAACAGCTCGTCCCTTAGCTTCTGGTTCTGAGCTTCGACCTGCCGCAGATAGACATACCGGTTCCAGATTCTCCCGGTCGCTTGGAACAGCCCCTGAACGGCCCGCTGGACGGGAGAAAAAACGAAAAAGATGACCTTCTCGAAATAGCTCGGTTCCTCACCAAGCGGCACTTGGAGGGAGACAAGGATCAGTTGAGCAAAGATGAGCCCCGCGAAAACAAGCGCTTTTTTTTTCTCTTTCAGAAGACGAGGCATTCCATTTATTCGGCTTAGGTGACGGAAATCTTCTTGAGCAGCTCCAGATCGTCGAGCATCTTGCCCGCACCCAGAACGACTGTCGTCAAAGGGTCTTCGGTGATGAACACCGGAAGCTGCGTTTCTTCGCGGATGCGCTTATCGAGGTTCTTGAGAAGCGCGCCGCCTCCCGTGAGGATAATCCCCCGGTCGATGATGTCGGCCGAAAGTTCGGGCGGCGTTTTTTCCAAGGCGACCCGCACGGCGTTGACGATCGAAGCGACGACATCCTCCATGGCCTCCCGTATCTCTTGGTCATCGATGACAATCGTTTTGGGAATGCCCTCCCTCAAGTCCCGACCTTTGATCTCCATGGTCAACGGCTCATCGAGCGGATAAGCCGAGCCGATCTGCATTTTGACGATCTCGGCGCTCCTCTCCCCGATCAGAAGATTATATTTTTTCTTGAGGTACTGGATGATGGCCTCGTCCATTTCGTTGCCGGCAATGCGAATCGAATGATTGAAGACGATGCCGTTGAGTGAAATGACGGCGATATCCGTCGTCCCGCCGCCGATATCGACAACCATGTTTCCGGTCGGCTCGGAGATGGGGAGGTCGGCGCCGACGGCCGCAGACATGGGCTGCTCGACAAGATAGACCTCCGTCGCCTTGGCCCGCATGGCTACGTCTTTCACGGCGCGCCGTTCGACCTGGGTGATGCCGGTGGGAATCCCGATGACAATCCGCGGCCGCAACAAAAATCCCCGGTTATTTGTCGCTTTCTTTATGAAAAAATCGAGCATTTTTTCCGCGATTTCAAAATCGGCGATGACGCCGTCCCGCATCGGCTTGATCGTTAAAACGCTGGCCGGTGTCTTGCCGAGCATGTCCTTGGCCCGCCTGCCGACGGCCTCGACTTTCCCGCTTTGCCGGTTGACGACGACAATCGAAGGTTCCTGAATGATGATGCCTTTGCCTTTGAGATAGACGAGCGTGTTTGCCGTCCCGAGGTCAATGGCCAGATCACAAAAGAGCCGGCCTTTTATCCAAGCAATTAAACCCATGTCTATTTTTCTCTAGGGACGAAGGTTATTTAGCATAAATCGCGTTTTCGCGCAATGAAAATCGTAGAGATTCGGGGATGGACGGCCGATGAATAAGGAGAATCCCTTGACTAAGTCCCCTGACTTTTAATATACATTAGGCATTGAAATCGGACAAAGGAGAGTGGGATGAGCCATCAACCGTTTGTTCCTGAAAAAACCGACATGAAGGAATTCTCCATCAAAGCCTTGATTATCGGGCTGGTGATGACGGTCGTCCTCGGGTCGGCCAACGCCTATCTCGGCCTGAGAGCCGGAATGACGATCGCCGCGACCTATCCCGCGGCCGTCATCGGCATGGCCGTGCTCAAAATCCTGAGAGGCTCGATCCTCGAAGAAAATCTCGCCCGGACGATCGGCTCCATCGGCGAATCCGTCGCCGCCGGCGCCATCTTCACCATCCCGGCCTTCATCATTGCCGGCGCTTGGACGAATTTCAACACATTCGACGCCTACATCAAGTCGACGGCGCTGATGTTTGTCGGCGGTTTGTTGGGGATCCTGTTCGTAACCTTCTTGCGGCGGGTGATGGTGACCGATCCCGACCTTGTCTTCCCCGAATCCGTCGCCGCCTCCGAAATTCACAAAGCCGGCCAAAAAGGAAGCGCCGGGGCCAAATTCCTATTTCAGGCCATGGGGGTCGGATCTTTCCTCTACGCCCTCGGCGTCATTCAGGTCTTTGCCGCGACAAAGGAATTCCTGATCAAGGTCGGCAAAATCGGGACCAGCTTCGTCCGCTTGGGTTCGGCTTCGGATGCTCCAAAAGTCGCCGGCGGCGGAACGGTTGCCGTGTCCGGACCCGGCATCTATCCCGCGTATATCGGCGTCGGCTATATCATCGGACCGCGCCTGGCTTCGCTCAACTTCGCGGGCGGAGTTCTGGCTTGGGGTCTGTTCGCGCCGTTGCTCATGTATTTCCTCGGCCCTCAGCTCATCGAGAGATTTTATGGGCCCGGCGTGGCCCTGGCCCAGGCCGACTGGCCGGACATGATGGACAAAGTCTGGAAATTCATCATCCGGCCGATCGCCGTGGGCGGCATGCTTGTCGGCGCCGGTTTCACCCTTTTTCGGATGCGCAAAAGCCTGGCCGCAGGCATGAAGCGCTCCATCGGCGACGTGAAGAAGGCCGCCGGTCAGACGCAGGTCTCGTCTCGCATCGAGAAAGACCTGAACATCAAGCTCGTCCTCGGCGGCCTGGCCGTTACGTTCGTGCTCATGATCTTCATCTACAAAATCTTCATCGGCACGTTTCCGCCGGCGCTTCTGGCGGCCGTCGTTATGATCATTGCCGGATTTTTCTTCGCCGCCGTTTCTGGAAACCTCGTCGGAACCATCGGCTCTTCAAACAACCCGATCTCAGGCCTGACCCTGTCCACCTTGATCATCGCCGCTCTGTTGATGGTCCTCATCGGCGCCACGGGAACGCCCGGCGTGACCGCCGTCCTCGGAGTGGCCACCGTCGTCTGCGTTTCTTCGGCCGTGGCCGGAGAAATGCTCCAGGACCTCAAAGTCGGGCATATCCTCGGCGGCACGCCCTGGAAGATGCAAGCCGGGAATATTTTCGGCGTCCTCCTCTCCTCTCTGGTCCTGTATTTTCCGATCATGATCCTGATTGGCGCTTTTAAATTGGGCAGCAAGGAGCTTTCTGCTCCTCAAGCGGGCCTGATGGCCGCGCTCTCCCGGGGTATCGTCGGAGGCGAGATGGCTTGGCCGCTGGTCATTGCCGGAATGCTGATGGGCTTGGCTTTCATATTGATCCAGGTCCGCTCGCCGATGCTCGTCGCCGTCGGCATGTACCTCCCGCTCGAGACGACATTCGCCATCTTCTGCGGCGGTATGATCAAGGGCATCGTCGATAAGTTCATCGCCAAGCGAAAATACAATCCCGCCCAGAAGGCCCGCGTCGAGAACGTCGGAATCTTGCTGGCCGCGGGCTTGATCGCCGGCGAAGCATTGACCGGCCTGCTGCGGGCAGCCTGGAAGTTTCTCTACCTCCCCCCCCAGAACATCATCCGCATCGACATCCCGGAGGTCTTTAAGAATCCAAGCTATTTCGGCGGCCTGGATCGCTACATCGGCGGCTTGTTGGTCCTCGTCCTCATCGCTTTCTACCTGGTGAGGGTCCCTCTCCGCCACGCCGGCGCGCCCGACGAACCTCCTCCGCCCTCGGCCGTGATTTAAAACTACTGGGACACCTCACTCTCCTAAAAAAGGAGGTGATGTGTCCCCGAATTTCTCGATTGTACTATCCGTCATCTCCCTTCGTATTCTATATTGAAAAGCACTTCCAACTCCGTGATAACAGTTCAAAGAAGTGACACGTCCGTGACGTGGACCGACCTTATTTGCTTGGTCACGAAAAAGGAGCTGCATCTTTATTGTTAAAGGTACAGCTCCGGCCCGGATTTATGCTAAAATAATCCTTGGACTCACAAATGGCGGTACTGAAAATCATCACTCTCGGGCATCCGACACTCGCCAAGAAAGCCGAGCCCGTCGAAAAAATCGATGACGAGGTCCGCAAGCTCGCCAAGAACATGATCGAAACCATGCATGCGGCCCCGGGTCTCGGCCTATCCGCCCCTCAGGTGAACGTCAGCAAGCGGCTGATCACCGTGGACCTGTCCATCGGCGAAAAAAAAGAAGACATCATCGCCTTCGTCAATCCCGAAATCCTTAAACGGGAGGGCAAAGTCATCCGTGAAGAAGGATGCCTCTCCGTCCCCGAGACCTTCGAAAAAGTCGCACGTCCTCAAAAAATCGTCATCAAAGGATTGGACCTGGGGGGGAAAGAACGAGTCATCGAAGCCATGGACCTTCTCGCCCGCGTCTTTTGCCATGAGGTCGATCACTTGGAAGGGAAGCTTTTCATCGAATGGCTGTCCCCCCTCAAACGGAACCTGATCAAAAAGAAATTCAAACGAAAGGCCGAAACGGGCAAGAAATAATGCGCGCTGTCTTTTTTGGCAGTCCCGAGGCCGCCCTGCCGTCATTCGAGAAAATCCTGGCCGACGGTCATCGCCTCGAACTCGTCGTCACGCAGCCGGACAAACCCGCCGGCCGGGGCAAGAGGCTGGCTGCGAATCCAGTTAAAAAAGCCGCTCTCGAACGAAACATCCCCGTCCTCCAACCCGAACGTATTCGCCAGGACGCGGGTGCGTTTGCGGCGATCCAGAACATCCGGGCCGATGTCCATGTCGTGGTCGCTTATGGGCAGATCATTCCCGTCTCGATCATCGACCTTCCCCAACACAAATCCATCAACGTCCACTTCTCCCTTCTTCCTAATTACCGAGGAGCTTCCCCGGTCCAGTGGGCCCTTCTGAACGGAGAAACGAAAACCGGAGTCACCATCTTCCGCCTAAATGAGAAAATGGACGAAGGCGAGATTTTAGCGACGGCCGAGATCGATATTCGGCCCGGCGAAAACGCAGGGGAGCTTGAAAACCGCCTGGCCCGCATCGGCGCCGAACTCCTTGGGACAACGCTGGCCCGAATCGCTGATATTGTCCCCATCCCGCAAGATCATGCCTCGGCCAGCCATGCGCCCAAAATCCGGAAAGAGGAGGGTCTCCTCGATTGGACGGCCGAGGCTGAGCTCGTCGACCGAAAAGTCCGTGCCTTTACGCCCCGTCCCTCGGCCTTCACGTTCTTTAAGGGGCAGCGCCTGCTCATTCTCAAAGGCTGCCCGACGGAAGGGACGACGGGCGAAAGCGTTCCGGGAGCCGTTCTCGCCGTGACCAAAGAAGGACTGGATATCTGCTGCGGAGCCGAAACGATCTACCGCATCATGCGCCTTCAGCCCGAGAGCAAGAAAGCCATGGAGGCCCACGCTTTTTCCTTGAATGGACGGATTGGACGCGGGGATATTCTGGGCTGAGAAAAGAGGCTGGAGGCTAATCTTCGAGGATATACGTCCAGGGATTGACGGGCTTATCGTTGATCCGGACTTCGTAATGGAGATGGGTCCCGATCGAACGTCCGGAATTCCCGACTTTTCCGATTTCATCGCCCCGTTTGACTTTCTGCCCCGGTTTCACCAGGATCGAGCTCAGATGGCCGTAGAATGTAGCAACGCCGCCGCCGTGGGCGACGGCGATCGAATTCCCGAACATTTTATCGACATTGACTTTGGCCACAAAACCGTCCGCCGTGACCACGACCGGATTGCCGTAGGCGGCCGCAATGTCCAGCCCGCTGTGAAAGGCCTGTTTCCGCGTGAAGGGATCGAGCCTTATGCCGAAGCCGGATGATGGCCAGCCGATCGTCGGCCAAATGCTCGGCGTCGAAGCCAGCTGGGCGGCCTGGTTCTCGAAGAAATTCACGAGCGTGTCGAAATTTTTCTTGATGTCCTCTGTCTTTTGCTGGATATTCTGGAGGTTATCTGTTGACAATCTAGGCGGAGCGCTGGGAACGACCTGGCTCTCTCTGGGATCCCCAACGCCCGGATTCAGCAGTTTGTCCGGGGATTTGATGCCGGCGAAGAGATTAAGCTTCCTGACGTAATCCTCGAAGCCTTTGACCTTATCTTCGAGCGCCCCGATCGAACCCTCGTATTGTTTAAGCGTATCTTTTTGAAGTCGATTTTCAGCGAGAAGAGAATTATAGCTCTGGCGCGTCATCCGGATCCGGACATAATCGGCCGACACGGCTAGAATGAGGACGCCGACGATAATCGCGCTCCACATCATGATTTTTATGGCTCTTTTAGAGAAGGACAGAGTCCTGGAGTGAGTTTTCGTATGGGGGATGATAATCAAGGACAAGAATTTTTTAGCCATTGGAGGAGTTTTTACATCTCCTTGATTAACATAAGCCGAATTTCGATGTCAAGCGTTTTTTTCCATCCGGCCTTTGCCATGAGCCCTAATCCAATTCGCGATATATCGTGTTGAGGAGCCCGGAAGGAAGATTTCGGCTACGCCAAGCCTTTTCATCCTAGGAATATCTTTCTCCGGAATGATGCCGCCGGCTACAACCAGGATGTTCGCGGCTTCATTCTTTCTGAGCAGATTCATGATTTTGGGGATAATGACGTTGTGCGCTCCAGAGAGGATGCTGAGCCCGACGACATCCACGTCTTCCTCGACGGCGGTCTGGACGATCTCTTCAGGAGTCCTTCGGAGGCCCGTGTAGATGACTTCCATCCCCGCATCCCTTAGGGCCCGACATATGACCTTGGCGCCGCGGTCATGCCCGTCCAGGCCTGGCTTGGCAATAAGGACGCGGAGGCGTTTTTGCGCTTTCATCCCATGGCACCATAACAAAATCAAGGGGGCTTTTCAAGTCGCGAAAAGAATCAGCCGGAGAGGACGGAGCCGCCGTTGACATTGATGATCGCTCCCGTGATATGGCGGGCGAGGTCCGAAGCCAGAAACAAAATGGGCCCGGCGATGTCTTCAGGGGGGGGAATGCGCTTCAGGGGGATGGACTGGCGGACGCTCTCTTTGAAGGCTTTGTCGCCGAAGACTTCGGCGCACATATCCGTATCCACCCATCCGGGCGCGACGCAATTGACCCGGATGTTCCAGGGTGCAAGCTCAGCAGCCAGGGATTTGGTGAAGGCCAGCACAGCTCCCTTGCTGGCCGCGTAATGGGAATGCCGGGCCTCTCCCCTGATGGCCGCCGTCGAAGCGACATTGATGATCCAGCCCAGCTTTTGATTTTTCATATGCGGGACGACGGCGTTCGAGAAATAGAACAAGCTGTTGAGATTGACGTCCATGGTTTCCTTCCAGACCGCGGCGTCCATATTCCCTATTTCACCGTAGGTCCAGATGCCGGCATTGTTCACAAGGACATCGATCCGCCCCCAATTCTGGACGATTTCCTCAACCATCCGCTTAACTTCAGCCTCGTTCGCAATATCGGCTTTGAAGATCAGGCATTCCCGGCCTCTTTTCTCGACTTCGGCCTTAACTTCAAGAGCGGCTTTTTCCCGGAGGACATAGTTGAAAGCGACATCGCTTCCTGCCTCGGCAAAAAGGATCGATGTCGCCCGGCCGATGCCGCGGGATCCGCCGCTGATGAGCGTTTTTCGTCCATTGAGTGAGATCATGATCTTTTCTCCCGTCCTTGTTGAGAGTTTCTTGATGTTGCGATCGTATCACCAGACAGGGATACGTACCAAATTTAGATATTTGGAACATGTCCCCATTTATTCTAATACTGCAGCGAAAAATCCTTCATCTCGTCGAACTGGAGATAGCGATATATCTCTGCGGCGAAAGGAAGGACTTTCTCTCTCATGATCGTGAAATATTCCTCCGCGAGCGGAAGTTTCCCTTTGAGCGCCGCAATGGCCGCTAACTCCGCCGATCCGAGATAGACCCGCGCCCCATCGCCCATCCGGTCATCAAAATTCCGGGTCGAAGTCGAGATGATCGTCGAGCCGGGCTGGACGCGGGCCTGGTTACCCATGCAGAGCGAGCAGCCCGGGATCTCGGTTCTTGCGCCGACTTGGGAATAGATTGAGTAAATCCCTTCTTTCTTGAGCTGGATCTCGTCCATCCGTGTCGGAGGCGTGATCCAGATCCGCGTCTTCGGATAGCCGGCCCTGTCGAAGATTTTTCCGACGGCCCGGAAATGACCGATGTTGACCATGCAGGAACCGATGAACACCTCCTCGATTTTATCCCCGGCCACTTCCGAGAGGAGTTTGACGTCGTCCGGGTCGTTGGGACAGGCCAGGATAGGCTCTTTGATTTCAGCCAGGTCGATTTCAAGGACGGCGGCATATTCGGCGTTCTTGTCGCGTTCGAGAAGCGTCGGACGCTCGAGCCATTTCTCGCCGGAAGCGATCCGTTTTTTCAATGTCTCGGCGTCCCTATAGCCCTGCTCGATCATTTTTTTCATGAGGGCGATGTTGCTTTTTAGGTAGCGAGCCACCTTCTCGGGCTTGAGGGCGATGACGCTTCCCGCCGCGGAGCGCTCGGCGGACGCATCCGTTAATTCATAGGCCTGGTCCACGGTCAAATCCGGCAGCCCTTCCATTTCGAGCAGCCGGCCGTTGAAGATATTCTTCTTCCCTTTTTTAGCGACGGTCAGCAGACCATGTCGAATGGCGAAATAAGGGATGGCGTTGACCACATCTCTGAGCGTGATCCCGGAGTTTAAAGCTCCGTTAAACCGGACGAGCACGGATTCCGGCATATCGAGGGGCATGAATCCTAGGGCTCCGGCGAAAGCGACCAGCCCGGAACCCGCCGGAAAACTAAGGCCGATCGGAAAACGCGTGTGCGAATCTCCGCCCGTTCCCATCGTATCGGGCAGGATCAGCCTGTTTAGCCAGGAATGAATGACGCCGTCGCCGGGCTTGAGCGCGACGCCCTTGCGCTCGATGATGAAGGCCGGCAGCGATTTATGCATCTTGACGTCCGCCGGTTTTGGATAGGCGGCCGTATGGCAGAACGACTGCATGAAGAGGTCGGTCTGGAATTCCAGGCAGGCCAATTCTTTGAGCTCGTCGGCGGTCATCGGACCCGTCGTATCCTGAGAGCCAACCGTCGTCATCTTCGGCTCGCAGGCCGAGCCGGAAAGAATTCCATCGACGCCGCAGGCTTGACCCACGATTTTTTGCGCCTGCGAATACCCCTGACCCGCTTTCGCCTTAGGATTCTCGGTTCGGCTGAAAAAGGCGGCCTCCGGCAGGCCGAGAACGGCGCGCGCTTTATTGGTTAGGGCGCGGCCGACGATCAAATTCAGCCGGCCGCCGGCGCGGAACTCATCTTTAATCGTCGAAGGTTTGAATTCGAATTTGGCCAGGACTTCGCCCGAGGCGCTCTTGATGACGGCGGCCCTTGTCTCCAGGGTGACAATATCGCCCGTCTTCATCTTCGTCACATCGGCCATGAGCGGCAGGCCGCCTGAATCTTCAGCCGTGTTGAAGAAAATGGGGGCAATCAGGCCGCCGATCACGACTCCTCCGCGCCGCTTGTTGGGAACAAAGGGGATGTCTTCGCCGATATGCCACATCAGGGAATTGCAGGCCGACTTTCGAGACGATCCCGTGCCGACCACATCCCCGACGAAAACGACCCTCTGGCCCTCGTCCCGGGAGTGACGGATCGTCTTTATCCCTCCGGGGAACCGCGTTTCCCCCATGGCCAAAGCGTGGAGCGGGATGTCGGGCCTGGTCGAAGCATGCTTGGCCGGCGAAAAATCGTCGGTGTTTGTCTCCCCCTCGACTTTAAAGACTTTGAGCTTCAGCGTTTCCGGAAAAGGCGGCTTGGAAAGGAACCATTCTCCGTCGGCCCAGGATTTGAGCACGTCTTTGGCGAATGTATTTTTTTCGGACAATCGGACGATGACGTCAAAAGCGCCGTAAGCCAATATGATTTGCTTCAGCGCTTCCGCCGCGCCCTTGGCCAGAGACGCGTCCTCGAGAAAAGCCACGAGAGGCCCGACGTTATATCCGCCGAGCATGGTCCCCAGCATGAAAACGGCATCCGTCCGGGAAACAACCGGTGTGGCGACCTCAGAACGAGCGACGCGGGCCAACCATTCGGCCTTGACCTTGGCGGATGGATCGACTCCCGGCGCGACTCGGTTTTTGATGAGATCGAGAAGCTCCGCGTCCCGGCCTTGCGGCGGGTTTTTCAATAGCCCGCAGACCTCCTTGGTTTCGTCCGGATTCAAAGGCAGCGGCGGGATATCCAACGACTTCCGTTCGGTTTCCTGTTTAAAATAATTATCCAACATGGCATGCTCCCTCATGATGAAATAATCATCCTTAAGTGTATAAAATGTTTGGGATAAATTGTCAAAATGATTTTTTATCTTTTTCGTCAGCTTTCTGGCCATCGGATACTTCAGACTCTATTTCAAGAAATCGGGTGGCGCCGACCGGGGCGCCCCAGAGTTCGATGCGAATGGGACCCCCCGAAGGTGGGTGATGAGCAAGAACTCTGGGGCTGGTCGGTGACAGGACCCGCATCGAGTTTTTCGACAGTCAAACCAGCTTTCTGTTGATTTTCGCCGATGAAAGTTATAAAATTCCCTATCCATTTTTTTGATTCTAATATTTTCCAAGGGAGGATGAAATTATGGATAAAGTCGCCATCGACAGAGCCAAAGAACATTTTGGCAAGCTCCTCGAAATCCAGATGGAGCGCATGGAAAAAGTCAAAAACATGCCGGACTGGATCGACTACAGCAAGATCAAGCCGATCAAGATCGGCATTCTGGCCGGAGACGGCATCGGCCCTTTCATCGCTAAAGATTCCAGACGCGTCCTCGAATTCCTGCTCAAGGACGAAGTCAAGAACGGAAAAGCCGTCATCAACGACATCGAGGGATTGACGATCGAGAATCGCGCGGCCCACAAAAAACCCATCCCCGACGACGTCCTGGCCGAGATCAAAAAATATCATGTTTGCCTCAAAGGCCCGACGACCACGCCGCGGAAAGGCGATCCCTGGCCGAACATCGAGAGCTGCAACGTGGCCATTCGGAAAGAACTGGACCTCTTCGCCAACGTCCGTCCGGTCCGGGTCCCCAAACAAGGCATCGACTGGATCTTCTTCAGAGAGAACACCGAAGACTTGTACGCTCTCGGCCCCTACGGCATCGAGGTCGATGCGGACATCGCCATCGATTTCCGCCTGATCAGCGCTCCCGGCTCAGACCGCATCTGCCGGCTGGCTTTCGAACACGCCAAGAAAAACGGCCGGGCCAAGATCACCTGCGTCACCAAGGCCAATGTCGTGAAAACGACCGACGGCCGCTTCCTGGAGAACTTCTACCGAATCGCCAAGGAATACCCGGGCATTCAAGCGGACGACTGGTACATCGACATCATGACGGCCAAACTCGTCGACGAGAAGCGCCGCCGCGACTTCCAGGTCATGGTCCTGCCCAACCTCTACGGCGACATCCTGACGGATGAAGCGGCCGAATTCCAGGGCGGCGTGGGAACGGCCGGCAGCGCCAACATCGGCAAGCAGTACGCTATGTTCGAGGCCATCCACGGCTCTGCGCCCCGCATGGTCAAGGAAGGACGGCCTCAGTACGCCGATCCCTGCAGTATGATCCGCGCTGCGGCAATGCTCCTCGGCCATATCGGCTTTGCGGAAAAAGGCAAGAGCCTGGAAATGGCCCTCGACATCTGCGGCCAGCACGAAAAGAAAATGACCATCACCGGCCGTTCGACCGGAACGACGGGAGCCGCCTTCACCGATTATCTCATGGATTGGCTGAAAAGCCCGAAGCTCAAGGCGACTTGGGAAGGCTACGTGAAAGCCTAATCGATACAATCTTAAAAAAAGGAGACCTTGTTATGAGAAAGAAAATCGCACTCATCGGCGGAGGCCAGATCGGCCAGAACCTGGCTATGCTGGCCGCTCAGAAAGAGCTCGGAGACATCGTCATCTTCGACGTTCCGGGCTACGAGAACGTTTGCAAAGGCAAAGCCCTCGACCTAATGGAAATGGCCCCGCACGGAAACTACGACGCCAACATCACGGCCACATCGAACTACAAGGACATCGAAGGCGCCGACGTGGTCATCGTCACCGCGGGCAAGCCCCGCGAAGCGGGCATGACCCGGGAAGACCTGCTCAACGTCAACCTCAAGATCATCTCCGATGTCGCCGCCGGCGTGAAACAGCATGCCCCCCACGCCTTCTGCCTCATCGTCACCAACCCCCTCGACGCGATGGTCTATGCCTTCTACAAGTTGACCGGCTTCCCCAAGAATCAGGTCATCGGCATGGCCGGAACACTCGACACCGCCCGCTGGCGCGCCTTCATCGGCATGGAGCTCAACGTCTCGGTGGCGGATATCGCCGGCACTGTTCTCGGCGGCCATGGACCCGACATGGTGCCGCTGCCCCGCTTGACCACCGTCGGCGGCGTCCCCCTGAACGAGATCGCCACGAAGGAGCAGATCGATAAGCTCGTCACCCGAACCCGCGAAGCCGGCACCGAGATCGTTAAGTATTTCGGAAAAGGCTCCGCCTTCTTCAGCCCGGCCTGGAGCGCCATCGTCATCGCCGAGTCCTATCTCAAGAACAAACGGCGTGTCCTCGCCTGCGCGGCGCTCTGCGAGGGTGAGTACGGCGTTAAAGGCCTGTTCATCGGTGTGCCCTGCCTAATCGGCAGCAAAGGCCTCGAGAAGATCTTGGAGATCAAGCTCACCGACGAAGAAAAAGCCATGCTCCTGAAGACTGTCGGCGTCGTGACAAAGACGGTCGAAGAAACCAAGCTCTGATATTTCCGAATTGACCGATCCAAGGATCCTGCCTCCGGCTCGGCGCGAAAGCGAGTCAAAGCCGGAGGCAGGACGCCGGCATCCTTCCTCCAAAAAATTAAAAATCGATTTTCACACCCACACGCGGGAGGATCGCAAGGACATCATCCCTTACACCGCCTGCGAGCTCATCAAGAACGCCGCGGAGCAAGGTTTCGATGCCCTGGCCATCACCAATCATGACACGCTCCGCCTCAGCCCGGCCTTTGAACGCGTCGCCGCCCATAATAATTTGCTGCTCATCCCCGGCGTTGAAATCACCGCCGAGGGATGCCACATCGTCATCATCAATCCCCAGTTCAAACCGGATCTGAATGGGTATTCGCTGGCCGACCTTCGTCGTCTGCGGAGCGATCAAAGCCTCGTCATCGCCCCTCACCCGTTTTTTCACCTTTTTAAATCTCTCCAAAAGAATCTCTTCCCGCTCCTCCCCTTGATCGATGCCATCGAATTCACGAGCTACCACAACTCCCTCCTCAACCTCAACCGGAAGGCGATTCGGGTGGCTCAAGAATATCGGATACCCCTTGTCGGCAATTCGGACTGCCACAATCTCTATCAGTTCGGCAAGACCTACACTCTCGTTGAGGCCGAAAAAAACATCCCGTCCATCATTCGCGCCGTGAAAGAAGGCCGTTGCGAGGTCGTAACCAGACCTATCTCGGTTTGGACTATGGCCTGGATTCTATTTAACTTTTTGACGTTCGAACGGATGCGGCGCCTCATTGAACGCCGGCCCTAAAATCCAGCAGCCGCTGAGGTTTTGTCTGCGAATTTCCCAAAATTGCCGATAGAGATGACAATTCGTTGATATCCGTGTCATTGATTATATGAAAGCGCTGCAGTCCTTAGAAGAAAAGGATTATAAAAGGAAGAAGGAGGGACTGCAGGATGAACATATATTTTGGGT
>Ga0315282_10004969_pt1 | contig 22859 bp, 20 predicted proteins | sample YL17G07_20_MG_FD_203693 | JGI IMG/M metagenome (GOLD analysis project Ga0315282, IMG submission 203693) | Sediment microbial communities from Yellowstone Lake, YNP, Wyoming, USA - YL17G07_20 | ecosystem: Environmental > Aquatic > Freshwater > Lake > Sediment | place: USA: Wyoming | collected... | reverse complement strand
AATTCCGGGTGCACTTCAGTATGTAGAGCGGTTTCCACCGCGTAAACATGAATCGCCGCACTGCCGCGCTCTCCCGGCCTCGGAGGACATTGATGGGGAGAACTGCACCGTACGTTCCGTCCTGCCGAAGGAAAATGTCCGCTAAGAATATGAAGTGGCCCCAGAGGCCAACCTCCCCGCCGGCACTCGGACGGAACCGCTCCATGTCCACGTACTCCCGGATTCCCCGCTCGACCTTGGTGAACGGCGGATTCATGAGGATGGCGTCCATGCTCCCGCTCGTAAGCGTCAGGTCATACTCCTCACCGGAAGCCTTCCGCGCGGGCCGAGCCCGAGGAAATAAGCCGTACTGTTGGACCCCTCCTCGGTACGCTTTGCCCGGCACGATGTCCAGGCTATCCGCCCGCAGAATCTGCGTTCGCTCGATGGTCTCGCCGACATCCATCGCGGCGAGGTTTGCGCATGTGAGATGTACCGCGAACGGCATGATGTCGGAGCCGAATATCTCCTCTTCGCAGAACCGACGGTGTGGGTTCTCTACCGCTCCACTCGCTTCATGGAGTTTGCGCTTGGCGCGATAGGCAGCGGTGAGAATCGTCCCGGAGCCTGAGGCTGGGTCGAGAACCCTGGCGTTTGCCGAGGAGATCGTCAGCCTCGCGAGAAGGTCCGCAGCCTGGGGGCGGGTGTAGAAGGCAGCGAGCATCTTGCGGATATCGGGCGGCATGAGCTCGTGGAAAATGCGACCCGGCAGTTCATACCGGACCTTCTCCACTTCCATCCCCCAAATGAGATCGAACGTATCGCAGAGGTAATCCTGGGGGACGAGGTCAAGGACATCGAGTTCGAAGATCGGACGGTAGTTGATATCGAGCACCTTCTTGAATGCTTGCCGTAGCCGTTGTCTATTGACCGGCCTGAGACCTTCTGTAATTCCTGGCCGCACTGTGGAGAATAACCGCAGAAAGATGATCTGGCTCAGGACGATGTAGGCGGCAAGGAAGCGGGCCGCTTCCTGCGCATCGCGCGGCTCCAACCGGCCAAGGCCACTCAGGAGTTTCCAACTCGTTACGATCTTCAGTATCTGGCGTTCCCTGATAGAGAGTTCCCGCATGACCTCGGTGACCTGCTCGCGCAAGAGACCGAGTACCAGATCGAGAGAGTAGTACGTGGAGACGCCCTGCTCGATCCGGGGCGTGATCTCAATTCTCAAGAGGTCGAGGACTTCCCAGAAGGTACGATCACGGATCTCCTCCTTGACCGTGAGAGCATCAATAAGCACGGCGACGCGGGTCTCCGAGATCGCTGCCCGTATCGCCTGGTCTGTTGGGCGGGTCGTCCTGAGCGACTCCGGCAGGAGCAAGAGAAGTCCATGGTCAATGCCGCTTTCCTGCTTGTGGCGGAGGTATTGTAAGAAGGCAGACTTGATGAGGCCGAGGGACTCCCCAATCTTTACCGACAGGAGCCAGGGTCTCTCCAGGAATTCAAATTGAATATCGGGGACGGAGTTGTACTCAACTTCCTGGACTCCGGCGCCACCCTTCCCTCGGATCGCCTCCAGGAGCGCCGGGTAAAACGTCCGCTCGGTGACAGCACCTTTGTGTTTGGGGAGGGCTCTTTTCTCTGGGCTCATGTCGTTAAATGCGAGGTGATATCAGAAAAAGATGTAGGCGAACAAGAAACAGCCGGTTTTGCCGCGTCCACCAAACGGTACGAGTGACACCCGCGATGGAAGCCGGAATCACAGATCACCTGTGGACAATCGAAGAAATGCTTGCTCTTGTGAGTTGTGAATGTCCGCCAGAATCCCAGATGGCGCGGAGTGCTGATGGCGACAATGAGCAACTGGCATGAGGAAATTATGCTAGATATAAGGTCAGACTGGCGGCTTTATGCGGGTTATTTGCAGCTTTCCGTCCTTCAGTGGATGTACCGCCACCTGTTCATTCCAAGCAAATCCTCTCGCTTCACGAATTATTCGTGTGTGGCAGACTGGAATATCTTTCTCGCTTATTTTGAAAGCTGACTTAAGGGTGCCGGGCATTGTGCCAAGCAATTTGAGTAGGATATTTTCAAAAGGTCCGCTTGGCATTCTCATGCACCGAGAGAATAAAACTCCACCGTTCCATCATCGCGCTTTACCGCAACGAGGAAAATTTCATCCAACCAAAACGGATATGGAACATTCACGGCCATTAAATTCTTATCGAGTTCCACCTTATCGCCTGTTGTGACCAAAAGTGATCTCAGGACTGGTGCAGAAAGCCATGGGTCAATAATGGCCTCAAACATCCCCAATGAGAGGTGAAGGAGGGAGGGAAATGAGAGATTCCAAGTTTTTTCTTCTGCGGAATCCAATTTCTTGCGATCGCGGAAAAACTCCCGACCTGTCACTAGCGGTATACCCTCAGACGTCTGGCTAGACAGAGGGGGAAAGAAAATAGTAGACATATTTTCACCAATTTTCCTGTTCGTTCATGGCTAAGTTTTCAAGCCCATCGCCGGTTTTTGCGCAGCGGTCTGCTGATCGCGCGCCGCCTTCCCTTGTTCCAAACCTTTTAGAAGCAAATCCAAGGCGCCTGCTACCATCACGACCCTGACTTCTGGCTTGAGGTCCGCCGGAGGTCCCTGCCCTGGCCGGTCTGGGGAAAAAAATGAAAATTCGAGAACCAATTCGTTTTGGTTCATCTTGAATTGGACAAAGTTTGAGTAGACAGTTGGCATGGTGGCTCTCCCGATTTGGGGGGAAATATTATACCACCACTGTCAAGCCCCCCAATTCAATCTATGGTAGCGCAACTCAAGAAGTCAAGAGGGCAATTTAATTGCCACTCCCATTTCCCATAGATTCAAAGTGTACCACTACCCTTTTTTTGGCCTTATCTTCAAGCCTTTTGGGACTCAAAATGAGTCACTACCAAACTGCACCACTACCGCAAGTTAGCTCTTCACCGGTTCCGGTCCAGCGGCGTTGCGAAGATATAAACTAGAAACACCGCCAGCGCGAGAACGAAAACGAACGCGAAAGCCCCCAGCATGAATGTGACCGCGCTCACTTGCAACCGTTTCGTTCCCACTTGTCCTTCGCCTTCGCCTCAGCGTTGGTTTGCCACTGCATGTTGCTCGGGTCGTCGGCGCCACCGCACGCTAGAGGCACTTTGTGGTCGACGACATAGCCTGGTCGCCCGTGCGGATGGCCGCTCTGTCGCATAAACTCCTTCTTGGCCGCTGGCGAGCGTCTGATTCGTCCGCGCTTGTCGCGCCCCGTACGCGCCATGGTGGATCGGCGCGAGCGGTGGGAACTAACCGAGGTGCGGTGCGAAGAAGAGCGATGGGACGAAGATCCCCTGCTGGCCTCCAGGCTCTCCAGCGGAAACAGCAGGGAGAAGACCAGTAGAAGGAGCAGGGAGAGCCGCTTCACGATGTCCTCCTGCGAGCGTGGCACCAAGGCCGCCGGAATGGTAAATCAAAAACTCATTGATTGCAACGCGGAGATAGCGACTAGAATTTGACTTGGCGGGAAGGGAACGGCACCTTGTCCTGCGCCGCCCGAGGGACTATGATCTACGCGTATCCTTTCGCTTTCAAGGTGTCGTGGGCTTCCTCCGCGGCATCCGGCAGTGGGACAAAGTAGTGCACGTGGGGGCAAGAGCCTGAGAGCCAGGAGGAGATTACAGGGGCAAGTTCTCTTGACGGGACAAGGGTCAGAGGGCGCGGCCAAGCGCCAGCGACGTGTTGTTCTGATACCCTCCTGGCGCTCTGATCCCAACACCAACTGCAAACCTCCCTGAAGATTTCCTGGTGATTTCTGTTAACATTTGCTGGCTGTTCACAGCAAAGGCTGGCGGGACGCGGGGGGAACTCGTGGGCACGGCGCAAGGCGGACACCGACAAGAGCACTTCACGCTTCCCGCTGATTCCAGGGGCTCATTAGAAAATCTCAGGAGTGTTTCGTTGCGTTTCTTGTCGGTCAGCGTATTGCTCCTCGCCTTCCTGGCAGACCCCAGATTTCTCCCGGCGCAGCTGAAAGCCCCCCAACCGAATGTCCAGCAGCGCTCGGCGCTGGCCAATTTGAAGAAGGCGGCCCGGGCTCATGAAGCCGCGCGCCGTTTGCGGGAAGCCGAGGCGGCGTACAAAGCCTACTTGCAAGGTGTTCCCGGCGACATTGAAGCGCGTTCGAGCCTGGGACGTCTTTACAGTTGGGATAAGGACTACGAGAAAGCCCTGGAGCAGTTCCGCCTCGTCCTGTCCTCAAAACCCAGTTACGCGCCAGCGCTCGTGGGCATGGCTCGAGTCCTGGCCTGGCAAGGCAAGTACGAAGAGAGCTTGCGGATCTTTGATCGTGTCGTACGAACTGACCCGCAGAATGGCGAGGCGGCAGCGGGAAGAGCGTATGCCCTGCTTTGGATGGGACGTCCTGAAGAAGCCCAAAGAGTCTTCGCGCAACTGCACCACCGCTATCCTCAGGATCAAGAGATCACACAGGGTCTTAGTGCCGCGCAGGACGCCATTAAGAAGAAATCGGCTATAGCGCAACCGGGCCCGTCCTCTCCGGGAGAAGCTGATTACCGGCGGCAGCTCGCCCAAGACCCGAATGATTTCGCCGCCCTCACATCCCTCGCACGATTGACGTGCAATCCCGCGCATTGTGCGGAGAGCATCGGCTACAGCCGCCGGGCCCTCCAAATCGCGCCGGACGATCTGGAATTGGGTCTCACGCTGGCGCGATCCTTGGCCCTCTGCCAGCAGTTTGAAGAGGCCATTGCCCGCTGCCGCCAATACCTGCGAGCTTATCCGGGCACAGAATCTGCGATGTCCCGGCTCGGCGAGACTCTGCTGGGCGCCCGCCGAGACGAGGAAGCCCTCTCAGTTTTCCGGCAACTGCTGCGGGCGAGCCCAGGTTACCCAGGTGTGCGCTTGAATCTCGCCCAGGCTCTGGCCCGAACGGGAAATTATCCGGAAGCCTTAATGCGCTACGATGAAGTTTTCCCAGACTCGCCAGATAACTACGACGCGCTTCAGGGCAAGGCGTTCGTCCTGTATTGGACAAAGCGTTTCGAAGAAGCGCGCGCCATCTTCCAGAGCCTTGCCGCCAGGCAGCCGAACGACCCGGCGAATGCCCAGGCGCTTCAGAACATCGCCCGCGCCGAGGAAGAGGCCCGCTGGGCCGCACTCCGTCCGCCGGCGGATGCTCCGCCTCAGGAATTTGTTTCGTACTTCGAGAAGCGCCTGGCAAGCACCCCCGATGATAAGGACGCCCTGAAAGGACTGGCTTACGCCCAGGCACAACTCAAGAACTTTGCGCCGGCGATCGCGGGTTACCGGCGAGCCTTGGAACTCTCTCCCGACGACCGCGACGCCAGGATGGAGCTGGCGCGGACTCTGAGTCTCGCAGGCCTCTATGACGACTCCGTAAAGCTCTATCAGGAGATCTTGCAGAAGACTCCGAACGATATCAACGCGCTCGAAAAGCTCGCTCGCGTGTACGTCTGGCAAGCTCATCCCCAGGAGGCGCGGCCCATCTTCCAGGGGCTGGTTTCGCGACAGCCTGCAAACAGCGATTACCTGTTGGAGCTGGCCCGGGTGGAGACCCGGCTGAAGGACTTTCCCGCCGCCCGCGCCAACCTGACGAAGCTGCTTTCCCTCCAACCCAAGAACCGCGCGGCGCGCGCGCAACTCGCCCAGGTGGAGCTGAGTCAGGGGCAATACTCTGTCGCGCTTGCCCAATTCAACCAGGTCCTGAAAGAAGACCCCAACGACTTCGACGCCTTACTGGGCAAGGCCCGCATCGCCTACTACCGGGGCGACTTGTCCAGCTCGCATACCGTGGCGACGCAGTTGGTGAAAGAGCAACCTGGTAATTTCGATGCCGTCTTCCTGCTGGCCAATGTCGATTATGCGCGCCGCAATCGAAAGGCTGCGCTGGAGATGATCCAGCGCGCCCACCAGCTCGTCCCCCATAACCCCGAGGTGGAAGAGTTGGAAAGGAGAGTCCGTGAGCAGCCCCTCTGGACGCTGCACACCTTCGCCTCTTACGCCCGCGAAATTGGCGCCCCGACCCAGTTCGGAAACCGCCGCGGGCTGGCCAACGAGGACCTGCGCATTTTCGGGTACGGCACTACGCTGGGGTTCTTTGTGCTGCCGCGCACCGATTCTTTGCTCTCCCTGAACTACCTGCCGTCGAGCAGTCCGTCTGGACTGCGGGGAGCGGCAGGACCGTCGGAATTCCTCTACCGCCAGACCACCCGGGTCACCTCGCGGCTCACGCTCCGTGGTGGCGCCGGCCTGGCTCGATTCGGGCCCGGCGACCTCCACAGCGTTCCGGGGCAGACGGAGCCGATCAACACCGCGACTTTCCGGCCCCTCGCGCTGGCGGGTTTCAGTTACGCTCCCATAAAGAAGTTCAGCTTTGACCTCGACGCCACCCGCTCCGCCATCAACTACACACCCACCGCGGTCCGCTTCGGCGTCATCGAGGAGCGCCTCACCGGCCGTTTGAATTTCGTCTTTGACCCGCGCACCGAGTTGCACCTGGAAGGTTTCTACGCGCGCTACTCCACCGAGCGCTACGACCATGTGCGCATCGTCAGCGGCAGGACGCGCGTGCTTGTGAACAAGGCAGACTACGACCAGGGTCACGGCGGCTCGCTCATCTTCAACCGCTCATTCTTCCGTTCCGAGCGTCTCTCTCTGGACGGTGGCTATAGCGGCGTGGCCTATGGCTACGCAGGCCGGCGGAGAAACATCTTCATGGGATTCTTTAATCCCAACTTTTACCAGCGGCACCAACTGACCACCCGCATCTATGGCAACCTCAGGGGAGCCTGGGGTTACGAGTTTTCAGGGGGCATCGGATTGCAGCAAGTCGAGCAAGGCCAGGCGCTGACGCGCGCCGTGGTCTTAAGCCCCACGCTCACGCGCAAGGTGAACGAGCGCCTCACTCTCGGCCTGGGCTACACCCACTACAACAGCGCCCAGACGCTTGGCAGCCTGCGCGGCAACGCCCTCCGTTTCATAAGCGATTGGAAATTTTGAAGTAGGGGCGGGCTCCCCAACTTCCCGGCCCTCTCAGGACAGGTTACCCCGCTGTGGGGGGCTGCCCGCAGGAGGGGAACCTGCCCGGATGTTGTCGGGAAGCCTTCCCCTGACGAACTGGCCGGCGCAGGGCCTGCTCCGTCGTTCGCTCTTTATGCGGCGGCGTCAGCCTCGGCGGGTTGCCGGCGGAGAAATACCAGCAAGTTGAGGACCAGGCAGATCAGCGCGTAGGCCGAGAGAAAGACGAAACCCAAAGCGTAGGAATCGGTGCGCTGCTTCACATAGCCGAGCACCAGCGGCGGGAAAAATCCGCCCAGCCCTCCTGCCGCCCCCACCAGGCCCGTCACCTGGACTTCCGGCCGGACCCACCGCGAGACGAAGGCCACGCCGATGGAGAACGACGTGCCGGCCATCCCCAGCCAGAACGCCCAGAACAGCAGCGAGCCGTAGGAATGCGTGAATCCGATGGCTACGCAAGGCGCCACGATGAAAAAGAGCAGGATGGAAAAGACCAGCCGCCCGCCAAAGCGGTCGGCCAGAGTTCCCATCGGCAGCCGCATCACGGAGCCCAGGAGAACGGGGATGGCGATGAGGAGGCTCACCTGCGTGTACGAAAGGTGATAGAGCGTTTTGAAGAAAGGCGCGAGCGCGGAAATCAGCCCCCACACCGCAAAGCTCAAGACGAACGCGCCCGTACCGAGAATGAGCGCGCGGCGCGCCTGGGGGCTGAAAGAAGGAGTTTGCGATGGTGCCAAGAGCCACCTCGAAAGGCAAGGAGGCATGGGACCTCCTCGGGGATCTCAATCTGCGAGGGTCTTGAGGTCGAGTCCGAGGTGCGAACAGTTGATGCCCCGGGCGGGGAACCCACCCGGTATCGAACGACTAGCTTCGTTCCTCCCTCACGGCCTTGAGCCGCCGCCAGCAGGCGTCGCCGCATCATGCCAAACAGCGTGGCCCAGCACAATTCAAATCAAACCCCCTCTCCGATTCCAAACGCCAGGAAGCCCCCGTCCACCGGAATGATGGCGCCAGTCACGAAACTCGCGCTATCGGACGCCAGAAAGATGGCCGCGCCCTTGATCTCCTCCAGTTGACCGAAACGCTTCATGGGAGTGTGCGAAAGGATGGAAGCCTTGCGCCCCGGCTCATTGATGATCTTTGTGCTCAGCGGGGTTTCAAAAACCCCCGGCGCGATGGCGTTCACGGTGATGTTGTACTTGACCCACTCCGCGCCGAGGCAACGAGTCAACTGGGCCACTCCCCCTTTGCTGGCAGCGTAGGCGGCAACCTCATGCGCGCTCAGAAAAGCGGCAATGGACGCAATATTGACGATGCGGCCGTAGTGCTGCTCCTTCATCACGCGGCCAACCATCTGGCAGGCATTCCAGGTGCCTTTCAGGTTGATGTCCATGACGAGGTTCCATACCTCGTCGCTGAGTTCAAACGAGGGCACCCGCTGGTTAATGCCGGCGGAGTTTACCAGGATGTCGATACGGCCCAGCTCCTTGAGCGTGGCATCGATGACGCGCTGAATGTCTTCGCGGCGGGTCACGTCGGCGGTCACCTCGAGGGAATGCCTTCCCAAGGCGCGAATTTCTTTTGCCGTCTTGTGGACCTCGTCGGCGCGGCGACTGACGGGAGCCACATCGGCGCCGGCCTCGGCCAGTCCCATGGCAATGGATTTACCCAACCCGCTCGTGCCGCCGAAGACCAAAGCCGCCTTCCCTTTCAGACTCAGACCTTTGTAGCTGGTCACAATCGTTCACCTCATTTCCGAATTGACAGGAAGCTGCCTCCAGGCACAAACAATCCCTTTCGCTGGTGCGAGGTCAGTGTAGGTTAGATTCGTCCCGGCATCCTGCTTGGTTCGTGGGCCGAAGGTGGTCCGTTTTTAGCCGGGCTCACCCGCCCAGGTGTTCGGCAAGCCAAACCACGTAACGGCTATTCCGGCGGCGCACTTCCAGGAGCAGGTCCTCGGGCAGCTCGTCGATTTTCTCCTTGAAGAACCGGCGGTCGCCGTCGGGCGCGTCGAGGTCACGGCTGCCGACCACGTTGCCCAACCAGAAAACCAGGAAAAGATTTCCGTTCACCCGTCCCCGCGAGGCATCGCCGAGGTAACTCCCGCGACCCATCTTCACGTACTGGGCAGCGAGTTCGCTCTCAGCGCTAAAGGCGCCAGCGGCAGCGAAACGGCTTGCCCGCTCCACCATCCTTGCGAAGAGTTGTTGCCAGCGGGAGCCGACGGGTTGCTCGGAAAGCACGTCGAATAACTGCAATTGCAGTTCCCCGGAGATCTTATAGTTCACCCGGCCGGCCGTTGCCTTTCCGATTCGTTCCAAAACTTCAGGCTGCTTTCCGCTGCCCGAGTGGATGCTCAGGGTCGCGTCAAAATAGCGGGCCACCGCAGCCAGTTCAGACACTCTCGCGGCGAGTTCCTCCAACGGCTTGCTGTGAAAGTCTCTCTGGACGCGCGGCAGCAAGTCGGGCCACATTTTGTGGTGGCAGTACTCCCTCAGGCCGATGCCGTCGGCCGGAGTGGTTTCCATGGCCACCGGGTAAGCCTGCCGCTTCTTGAAGCCGAGATTCGGGGGAACAAGCTGCGCAGGTCGCCCTCGCGCCCTCAACCAGTGCATATAGAAGAGGAGTTCCTTGGCAGTGGTGAGTGTTTCGGCTTCGTCGAGGGAAGGCTCAAAATCAAATTCGCGGGAGAATTTGAGCGGCGCTTTGGCCGCCCGGATCGAATCGAAAAGCTCCTCGTTGAGTTTCAGGCTTTCGCCGAACTTGACCGCCAGCCGGATGATTTCTTCCCTTGTGAAGTCATAGGGCGCGCCATCGATGCGGAAGGGTCTCGAGAACTCCGCCACGGCCCATCGCCGTTCTTCTTCGGAAAACAACTGTTGGAATCTTTCCGCCGTCGCCGCATCGCTCCAAGCCTGGGGATGGCGGGGATCGGCTTCGAGTTCGAACAGTCTGGAAGTATCGGTAGTGAATTTCGTATATCCAACGGCGTGGCGGATGGCCTCCTTGACGGCTTCCACCGAGCGGCTGATCTCCTGGGGGTTGTTGCCGGAAACAATAAAGTGGTCCGCCTCGGCGTTGTAGCCTTCCCGCCAACCCGCTCGCACCGCCGCCCAGAGGCCGGCGTGATACAGATGCCGGATGGAAACCCGCGTGTGTCCGGCCGCCGTAGGATTTTCACCGTCGCGCCTGGCCAGGGCCTCATCGGTGGTCATCTCGCGAGTGGCGGAAAGCTGCGCCGTGGAGGCCATGTTGACATTCCTTTTCCGGAGTATGGCGCGGTAGGCATCGAAGACGGCCGGCAGGCTGATTTCGGGATGCCGGTTTCCGGCGGCGATGGCCGGCAGCGCTCTCTGCGGCCTGGGAAGAAACGCAGTATCTACCTGTTCGGCGAAGGCACGGATGTTCTCATGGTCGCTGGAGGCGAACGGAAACACCTTCACCAGCATCTCCCCACCGCTGCCCGCATGAATCCGCTGCGTCAGAAGTGGTTTGGGAAACAGCGAGCTGACCGGTGTCGAAACCGGGGCCAGATGCAGTAATAACGGTGTGGCCGTGCCGTTCGCCAGCGCGTCCACGGCAAGGTAGTAATTCGAGGCATGGGCCGGATCTTGTGCGAGCGATCCGACGTGCGGTCGAAGACCGGAAAGCCGAAGCGCCTGGAGCTCCGCGGCAAGCCGCCCACGCAGATCAGCGTCTAATGCTCGACTTTCGACGTGCTGGAAGATCCGATCCGCAACTGCCCCGGCTTCTTTTGTCTTGAATAGTATTTCGATCGCTTTGCTTAGCAAGGCATTTCTCCCGGTCCATGATTTCGTTCCTGAATGCGCCAGACACTCTCCGTCTGCCCACTCAAAGCGAGCCATGCCTTCGGAGCCTGAGCCAGCATCAGGCCGCCTTCAGTGGTCACCCGTGATCCTTGCGAAACGAGGCGCCTAAACCTATTGGACGAGAGATGAAAGGGTTGATTGGGGCTGGCACTCCAGGGGAGCTCATCTCCAGAAGGCTTCCCTCGACCGGCTGCACGAATGAACACAGGGAATGAATACGATGGGCAATACGATTATCGATCCCTAAGAAGGAAATCCGGAATTAGATCCATTCCAGGGCGCCGCGCTTCCAGACCCAGATGTACCCGACAATCAAGATGCCGAGAAACACGCACATCTCAACCAGACCGAACAGTCCCAGAACCCGGAATTGCACCGCCCAGGGAAACAGGTAGATGGTTTCCACGTCAAAGATCACGTAGAGGATGGCCACCACGTAAAAGCGCACGGTATAGCGGCCGCGGGAATCGGACTCCGGCGTGATGCCGCACTCATAGGGCATGACCTTCTCAGGACTGGGCGGCGGCGTAGGGCGCACCAGCTTGGCAATCCAGAGAATGACAATCGGAAAAGCCGCGGCAATCACAAAGAAGATCAGAATAGGTCCGTATTGCTCCAGCACCTTGACTGTTCCTCCTCCGGGAGCAGTTCACAGTTGACAGTTTACAGTATAAACCCAAAGTTCCCAAGCCAGGCCTTCGCTGTCAACTGCGGGCAGTTAACTGTCCACTGGCCCTTCCGCATGCGCGGTGCGCCCCTGAAGCAGGTCAAGAGCATGCGGCAGGATTTCCAGGATGCTCTCCAGCGACTGGCGAGCGCCGCGGGGACTGCCCGGAAGGTTGACGATGAGTTTACCCTTGCGGACGCCCACCAACCCGCGGGAGAGCGCCGCCCGGCGATTATTCTTCACGCCTTCCGCGCGCATCAATTCCCCCAGCCCCGCGACTTCCTTCTCGATCACCGCGCGCGTCGCCTCCGGCGTGACGTCCCGAGGCCCCAGTCCTGTGCCGCCCGTGGTGAAGACGGCGTCGCAGTCGCCGGAGTCGGTCCAGGATACCAGGCGCGGGCGAATCTGCTCCTCATCATCGGGCAAGACCTCCAGCGCGGTCACCGCCCATCCTCGCGATTCCAGGACCTCGCGCACCGCCGGTCCGGAACGGTCTGCGCGGCGGCCGGCAAAGGCGGCGTCGCTCAGCACCAGGATTTTGGCCCGAAAGGGATGGGGCATCAGCGGAAGGTGGTTGGCAATCCTTGCCCGATGGGAAGGGGTCGCGTCGCCTTTCCCTCAACCCGGCTAGCGGTTCGCCTCGTCGAGGATGCGGAGCCCTTCCATCATCAAACCCTGCGTGGACATTGTGGTGGTCCGTTCGGAAGCGGTCCGAGCGAAATCCAACTCCCACTCCCCGTCGGTCCACGCCAGCACCTTGAAGACCGCCGGGTCACCCTTTAGGTCACCATAAGTCGCGTGGGTAACCTGGCCTTCGCTGAAGTACAAGATGCACTGGTCGGCGCCGGAACGAAGGACCAGCGCGCAGTTTTTCCGGCCCTGCTCGAGAGACTGCATCCAGTCGATCAGGCTTAATTCCGCAAGGCTGCCCTTGATGTTGGCCGCGCCGGCCCCCATCTTTTCCATCTTCTGTTGGGTGAGGCGGGTGGTGATGCGGCGGGCCTGCTTGGCAAGGTCCCTGACGAAAAAGGGTTTTACAATGTAGTCTTCCACACCATCCGCCATCATGCGCAGGCGCTCATCAATTTCCTTTTGCGACGCGAGGAAGACGAAAGGTATGTCCTGGGTCTCTTTGCGGGCGCGCAGTTTTTCAAACAGCGCGCGACCGTCCATGACCGGCATGAAATAGTCGGAAATAATCAAGTCGGGCTTCAACTCGATGGCTTTCATGAGCGCGTCAGCGCCATCCGTGGCGGTGATCACCTCGCCGGTCTTCTCAATGCTCTTGCAAATCAGCTTCAAGATGGTCGCGTTGTCGTCCACGACCAGGATTTTCAGTCCCGCTTGCATGCTTTGGAACCTTTCCTCGCAACCCCAAGGATGGAGGGCTCTTACCAGCGCGGGGCACGATATGTTCCGCTCTTGCCGCCGCTCTTTGCGAGAAGCCGCAGTCGAGTGATCTCCATTCCTCGATCCAACGCCTTACACATATCATAGACCGTCAGGGCAGCCACGGCGGAGGCGGTCAGCGCTTCCATCTCGACGCCCGTCGGCCCGGTGGAGCGCACGGTCGAGGAAATCAAGATGCCATTCTTACAGAAATTCGCCTGGACATCAATATGGCTCAATAAGAGGGGATGGCAGAGGGGGATTAACTCCGCGGTACGCTTGGCCGCGGCAATACCCGCCACCCGGGCAATTTCCAGGGGATCGCCCTTGGGATTGTTCCTGACCGCCCGCCGCGTGCGGGGATTCATCTTCACCAGGACGCTCGCCTTCGCCTCCCGGCGCGTCCCCGGCTTTGCAGAGACGTCCACCATGCGTGCGCGGCCCTTCCGGTCGTAGTGGCTCAGCATTTTAAAGCCCGTGACCAGTGATGAGTGACGAGTGACAAGTAAACACGAGTCGAAGGTCGAAAGTCAAAAGTTGAAAGCGACGCGCGGTCCTTCCTGGCTAAGTTCTCCGTACCGTTCTCAGCTAGCAACTCGTCACTTTTCACTTGCCCCTCGTCACTGTTCTTTCCGCAGCACATCCACCCAATCTCCCGCCGCCAGTTCCGTCTGCGCGGGGTGGACGACCAAAAAGCAGTTTGCCGCCGCAACCCCCACCAGGTCGCCGGAGCCCTGCCAACCCACCAGGTCTACCACCGGATGGGCGTTCTGAAGCGCCACGCGCGCGGGCAGGAACGCGGTCAATCCCGGCTTTTGCCGGAAGGGCTTGGCCAGACGCGCCCGCAGAAAAATGGGACTCTCGAATTCCGCCCCGCCCAGCATTCCGATGGCCGGGCGCGCGAAAAGCTCGAAGGTCACGAAGGTGGAGACCGGATTTCCCGGCAGTCCGAAAAAAAAGCTTTCCCGAGCGCGGCCAAAGACCAACGGTTTTCCAGGACGAATGGCGACACTCTGGAAGTAGAATTCCGCCCCGATTTCCCGGAGGACCTGCTCGACAAAGTCATACTTACCGGCGGAAACGCCGCCGCTCAGCAGCAGCAGCTCTGTACCAAGCCCTTCCTCGATCAGATTCCGCAGGGCCGTTTTCTCGTCCCGAGCAATGCCCAACGGCCGAGGAATGCCCCCCGCCGCCGCCACCTGCGCGGCTAAACTCACCGCATTGCTATTCCGGATCTGGAACCATTCCGGACTTTGCTCCACCTGCACAAGTTCATCCCCGGTGGGGAGGATGGCCACCGAAGGTCGGCGAAAGACGTTGACGTTTGCCTTCCCCAGCGAAGCCAGCAACCCCATCTCTCCGGCGCCAAGGCGTCTCCCCCGGCGCAGCACAGTACTTCCTGCCGCAGCTTCACTTCCCTGGCGCACCACATTGTCCCAACGATCGACCGCCTGCTGGACTTCCACCTGCGAATCCCGCACCCTGGTATGCTCGATCATCACCACCGCGTCCGCGCCCGGCGGCAGCGGCGCGCCCGTCATGATTTGCACGCACTGGCCGGGGGCGATCTTGCCGGCAAAGTGCTCGCCCGCCCGCACTTCCCCCACCATGCGCAGAAGGGCTGGCAAGCTGCTCAGATCGGCGCAACGCACCGCGTAGCCGTCGCGGGTCGAGCGGTGGAAAGGTGGGTAGTCGCGATCCGCTATGGCATCCTCGGCGAGGACTCGGCCAGACAGGTCACGCAGCGGCAGGGTTTCGGTGGCCGGAGCCGGTCTCGCCCCCTCTAGTTTTTCGCGCACACTTTGAAGGGCTTGCTCGAAGCTAAGCGTCATGGCGAATGGTTCGCTGAGGTTCTTACCTCGTTTCACCCGGCGCGGGTGCTGGACCGGAAGGCAAGCTAGTGGGAAGAAGCGGTCACCAGGCTCGCCATACGGCTATTCTCCAACCAGATGGTCTGGTCGCGCTGTGGACCCGTTGAGACCATGGCAATCTCAACTCCCACCTGTTCGGAGAGGAAGCGCAGATAATCCTGGGCCTTGCTGGGAAGTTGGGCATGTTCCCGCAGCCCAAACGTGGACTGCTGCCAGCCGGGCAGAACCTTGTAGCTAACTTTCACACTCTCCAGAGTCTCGACATCGGGCGGAAAATCCACAAACCGCTGGCCCTTGGACTCGTATTCCACGCCCACGGGAATTTCGGCCAGGTGATCGAGGATGTCGAGCTTGGTGATGATCAGGGAACTCAGGTGATTCACCCGGGCGCTGTAACGCGCGGCGGGGACATCAAACCAGCCGCAGCGCCGGGGGCGTCCGGTGACGGCGCCATACTCGCCCCCGCGCTCCCGGAGCCTCTCGCCTTCGGCCGCCTCGGCCTCGGTGGGAAAAGGCCCGCTGCCCACGCGCGTAGCATAGGCTTTGGAAACACCCACCACCGCGCCGATGCGGGTGGGGCCGACGCCCGTACCCGTGCAGGCGCCGCCCGCCGAGGCGCTGGAGGAGGTCACATAAGGATAGGTGCCGTGATCCAGGTCCAGCAGCGTTCCCTGCGCGCCTTCAAAGAGCACCCGCTTGCCGCGGTCCATCTCGGCATTAAGATAGGCTGACACATCCGTGAGGTGCGGCACGATGCGGCTGGCCGTGGCGAGGTAACGTTCAATCCACTCCTCCCCGTCCCGCAGGGCGGGATCGCCACCGAACAGCGCCGAGGCGATGCGGTTCTTTTCCGCCAGGACTGCCAGGCACTTCCGGCGAAAGGCTTGGGCGTTGCGCAGGTCACCGGCGCGAAGGCCGCGGCGGCCGGCTTTATCTTCATAGGAAGGCCCAATCCCTTTCGCGGTGGTCCCGATCTTGCCGACCCCACGCGCCTGCTCGGCCGCCACCTCGTGGCTGTGATGGTAAGGCATGATCAGGTGGGCGCGGTCGCTGATGAAGAGCCGCCCGCCCACGGTGACGCCGGCCTTTTCAATCGAGTCCAACTCGCGGAGCAACGCTTCCGGATCAACCACCACGCCATTTCCGATGACCGCGATCTTATCCGGGTGAACAATGCCTGTAGGGAGAAGCTGGAGAACAAACTTCTTGCCGGCTACTACCACGGTGTGCCCGGCGTTGGCCCCGCCCTGGTAGCGTGCCACAATGTCAAAGTGTTGAGCGAGGGCATCCACGACTTTACCTTTGCCCTCGTCACCCCACTGGCTGCCTAAGACTACGATGCTGGTGGCCATACTCGATCCGGTGATGCTCCTGAAGACGCACTCGCTGCCCATTCTAACCCCAACAACACAGCCGATTGCAGCTTAAACGGGGGTGTGCCCGGCTGACCGCTCACGACAGCAGAAAAGCCCCTGGCCGACGGGGAACCAAGCGCCCGGGAGGTGCCCCCTCCACGCATTGGGGAGCAACGTGCGGCCCAGGCGGACCCGGCACGGTCAGGAGGCTAGAGGTGCTTCTCAAGCAGCTTGACGATCGCGTCTCTCGATGTGGCCCCAACCCATTGCTCCTGGACCTGCCCGTTCTTGAATAGGAGAAGTGTGGGGATGCCGCGGATGTTGTAGCGGCCGGTGACCGACATGTTCTCGTCCACGTTGAGCTTGCCGACCTTGGCGCGGCCCAGGTATTCCTCCGCGAGGGCCTCCACGGTCGGCGCCATCATACGACAGGGGGCACACCACGCCGCCCAGAAATCCACAATCACAGGTTTATCAGATTTCAAGACTTCCTGACCGAAGTTTGCGTCAGTGAACTCGAGCGTATTACCACCTGCCATGCTTTCCAACCTCCGGGATTCAGACCACTCTAAGTTTTAGATGCATCCGCCGCAGTTTTGATTTTGCTCCTGGCCTTGCTCAAGGACTGGTAAATCTTGGCATACTGTTTGGCCGAGTTTGCCCAAGAAAAATCCTTCTTCATGCCATTGTGAACCAGACACGCCCAGACCTTGGGCTGGCGATAAGTCTCGACCGCCTGGCGGATGACAGCGAGCAGGGCCGCGGGCGTGTAATCGCTGAATTTGAACCCCGTGCCCGCCTTACCGTCGAAGGGCTCGACGGTATCGTCCAGCCCACCCGTCGCCCTCACCACGGGCACGGTTCCGTATTTCATGCTGTAAATCTGGTTCAGGCCGCAAGGCTCATAGCGCGAGGGCATCAGGAACATGTCCGCGCCGGCCTCAATCTGGTGCGCCAGGGTGTTGTCATAGGCAACTTTCACCAGGAACTTGTGCGGGTACTTCGCGGCCAGGTTCTGGAACAGGTCCTCATAAACGGGTTCACCCGTTCCCAGGGCCACAATGTAAAGGTCCATCTGCATGAGGTCTTCCGCAATGCCCGCAATCAGGTCAAAGCCCTTTTGCGCCGCAAAACGCGAGACAATGCCAATGACCGGGCAATCCAGCGCCGGCTGCTGGGCCCCCATCTTTTCCAGCAGCGCCTTCTTGCAGACCGCCTTTCCCTTCAAATCTTCCGGTGTGTAATTGGCGGCAATGAGCTTGTCGGTGGCGGGGCTCCAGGCATCATAGTCCACACCATTCAAGATCCCCTGGAGTCGATCCGCGCGATAGTGCAGCACGCCTTCCAGTCCATAACCGAATTCCGGTGTCTGGATCTCTTCGGCGTATTTCCGGCTCACGGTGGTGATGTAGTCCGAGAAAAGGATGCCGCCTTTCAGCAAATTAACCTTTCCGTAAAACTCCAGCCCATCAACCGTGAACAACCCGGCGTGAAGAGAGATCTGCGGCAGGGTGTGAGGGGGGAAGTGGCCCTGATATCCCAGGTTGTGAATGGTGAAAACAACGGAAGTGTTGGCGAAGAAGCCGTCCTCCTGATAGAGGTTGCGGAGGTAAATGGGGACCAGCGCCGCCTGCCAGTCGTGGCAGTGGATGATGTCCGGAGGGGTCGCGGCGCGCTTCATGAATTCCAGAACCGCCAAAGAAAATGCGGCGAAGCGCGAGGCATTGTCCGGGTAGTCTTCCCCGTCCTGCTGGTAAAGGCCCTCGCGGTCAAAGAACTCGGGACAATCCACCAGGTAAGAACGAACGCCGCCCAACTCGCCGCCATCCTGGATGGAAGCGAACTTGAAACCGGAGCTCAACGGGATGGTCAAACTCTTGAGCTGGGGCAGCGCCCGGCCGGGTTTGGTCATGCGGTAACGGGGCAGAACCACCTCCACCTCGTACCCGCTGGCGGCCAGCGCCTTGGGCAGCGCGCCGATGACGTCGGCCAGCCCTCCCGTCTTGGAATGAGGCACACCTTCTGAGGCCACGAAGGCAATTTTCATGGCAAAACTCCAGGTACTGCGGATAGGATCCGAATCAACTAACGTTAGAGGATGGTCCCAGCAATGTCAAGGCGAAAGGCCGCGCTCCGCGTGTTATCATGCGGCAAGGACATTGTGACAATGCCGATCAACTGTGCCTAAAACCCTCCGACCCAAACTCGGCCAACATTTCCTTGCGGACCCGCGCTACCGCCGACGCATCCTGGAGAGACTCGACCTCCGCTCCTGCGACACCGTCGCTGAAATCGGCCCTGGACTCGGGGCGATGACGGAACTCCTGGCGGAGCGCGCTGAGCGCGTTATCGGCATTGAGCTTGATGCGCACCTGGCCAAAGAGGTTCAGAAGAAGTTTCAGGCGAACCCGCGCATCGTCATCCTCCAGGCCGACATCCTCCGAACCAACCTCGCGGAACTTTGCCGGCGCTACGAAAGGGAAAAGTGTTTTGTGTTCGGAAATCTCCCCTACTACGTCACGTCTCCAATCATCCACCATCTCTTGCAATTTGCGGCATGCATTCGCGGCATGGGCTTGCTCGTCCAGCTTGAAGTCGCCGAAAGGCTCACGGCGGCTGCGGGTGCGAGGGATTACGGCTACTTGAGCGTGTTCGTCCAACTCTATTCGCAGCCGCGCATGGTGCTGGGCGTTCCCCCTGGGGCCTTTTCCCCTCCACCCAAGGTTCATTCTGCTCTGGTCAGTTTCGAGATGACTCCGAGGCTTACTGATTGGGGCAAGGTAGGGGAGGGCTCCCCGATATCGCCGGGGCAGGCTGCCCTCCCGCAGGATTTGCGCAGCGAGCTGGAAGCAAGATTCCTGGATTTCGTGAAGCGTTGCTTCGCGCAGAAGAGGAAAAACCTGCTGAATAATCTCTCTGCCACCTACTCGCGCGAGCGTGCGGAGCGTGAGCTGGCGGCGCTTTCTTTCCCACCCACCATTCGCGCCGAGCAGTTGACCCTGGAGCAATTTGCGAGCTTGTTCCAAAGGCTTAGGATGCCGCCGTCGTAGGGGTGGTGTCCACCCGTCACGCTACGACTTTTTCACATCGATTCTGCGCCCTGTTGCCCTCAAGAAGCATCTGCTAGAATGGACGGCTACAAGAATAAGCGCGCGCGTCAACAAGGAATTTCCCCTTTCATGCCACCCCTCGTCGAAGTTCACGAACTCAGCAAAGAGTTCCGAACGTTCCGCCGCCGTGAAGGAGTTCTGGGAGCGCTCCAGAACCTCTTTGTTCGCGAGTACCTCACGGTTCGGGCGGTGGACCGGGTGAGCTTCAGCATCGAGCCGGGCGAGATGGTGGGCTACATTGGCGCCAACGGCGCCGGAAAGTCCACTACCATCAAGATGCTGACGGGAATCCTGGTGCCGACGAGCGGGCGCGTGGTGGCCAACGGCTACGTTCCCTACCGGGACCGCCGTCGTTACACGCGAAACATCGGCGTGGTCTTCGGCCAGCGGACCCAGCTCTGGTGGGATATCGCCGTCATCGAGTCGTTCAAACTCCTCAAAGAGATCTACGAGATCCCGGAGCAGGATTACCACCGGCGGCTCGGCCTGTTCTCCGAGCTCCTGAACCTGAAAGAGTACCTCCACACTCCCGTGCGGAAGCTGAGCCTGGGCGAACGAATGCGCTGCGACCTAGCAGCCTCACTCCTGCACAATCCTCCCTTGCTGTTCCTGGACGAGCCCACCATCGGGCTCGATGTAGTCGCCAAGGACCGCATCCGGGAATTCCTGAAGGAGCTCAACCGCACGGAAAGGACAACGGTCCTGCTGACTACCCACGACCTCTCGGATATCGAGGAGCTTTGCAAGCGCATCCTCATCATCGACAAGGGCAGAATCCTTTTCGACGGCCTTCTGGCGGACATGAAAAAGCGGCTGGCCACTTATATCCAGGTAAAGTTCTCCCTCAAGGACCGGGCGCAGGTGATGCGCCTGGCGCAAATCGCCAGCAACGGCATCTCCGGCGACCGGCTCGATGAGCTGACCTACCTGATGCGCTTCGACCCCGCGCGGCACTCCACCGCCGCAGTGATCCGCCAGATTGTTAACACGCTGGAGGTGCGCGACATTTTTGTGGAGGAAGAGCCCATCGAGGAGATCGTCAAGCGCATTTACCTGAGCGGCGAGGTGGCTTGATGGAGGCTGAGGCGCTTCCCTACCCTGCCCGGCCGCGAAGCCAGGAACCTTCTCTCCGCCAGCTCTGCCGCATGTATGGAGAGTTCATCCGCGTCGGCTTCGTCAATACTCTGGCCTACCGCCTACGCTACTACACTGGCATCGTCACCTACTTCATTTACGTGACGGTTTACTATTTCATCTGGAAGGCGATTTACGCGCACCGCTCCAACATCGAGGGCTTCGACTTCAGCCACATCCTCACCTACATCGCCGTAGGGTGGATCATCCGCTCTTTCTACTTCAACAACATCGACCAGGACATGGCGAATCAGGTGATGGAAGGCAAGCTGGTGATGGACCTCATCAAGCCCGTCAACCTGCAACTGATGTACGTCGCGCAGGCGCTGGGCGAGTCGCTCTTCCGCGCCGGGATGCTGAGCCTGCCTACGGCGCTGCTGCTCATCCTCGTATATCCCGTGCGACGGCCCGCCAGCCCGCTCCACTTCCTCGCCTTCCTCTTGAGCGTGCTGCTCAGTTTCTTCATCGTTGCCGGCATCAACTTCGCGGTAGGAACATTTGCCATCCGGCTGAAATCCATTCTGGGCTTGCTGCGCGCCAAGTATTTCCTGCTGGAGCTTTTCTCAGGTCTGCTTCTGCCCATTTCGTTTTTCCCGGACGTCTTCCAGAAGCTCTTTCGCGCGATGCCCTTCCAGTACATCAGCTATATTCCCGTGCTGCTCTACCTCGGGAAAATTAACAGGACGGCGATTCTGGAGTCGCTTGCCGTGCAGGTCTTCTGGGTCGTGGTTTTGCTGGGGATCGGCCATGGAATGTGGAGGTGGTCGAGCCGGAAGATTACTATTCAAGGAGGGTAAAGAAGGATTTTGGATTTTAGATTTTAGATTTCAGATCAGATTTGACATCTTGGGTCGCGGGTCTGCGACGCAGCGCGGATACCTGCGTGTGGGGGGACAATCACATGTTACTTCGCACTCTTAGTTTGTTATTCCTGACTGTTATAGCATCACCGGGCCTCGCCTCCGGAGACGAGCCTCCCACCCTGCCCATCGGCGCGCCGGCTCCGGACTTTTGCCTGCCGGGAATTGACGACCAAACTCATTGCCTGAAGGACTATGCCTCCAGTCGAGTCCTGGTGATTGTCTTCACCTGCAATCATTGTCCCACCGCGCAACTTTACGAGAGCCGGATCAAACAGCTTGCCGCGGGCTACCGGGATCGCGGGGTGGCGCTGGTGGCCATCGAGCCCAATAATCCCAACGCCGTCCGCCTCGATGAATTGGGTTACACCGATGTGAGCGACTCACTGCCGGAAATGAAGATTCGCGCGCAGTACCGTCAGTTTAACTTCCCGTACCTCTACGATGGCGAAACACAAAAAGTTGCTCGGGCGTATGGGCCTACCGCCACACCGCATCTCTTCATCTTCGATTCGGAACGCAAGCTGCGTTACCAGGGACGGGTTGACAACAATCCACGAGAGCAGTTGGTGACCCGGCGCGAGGCGCGCGATGCAATTGAGGCCTTACTGGCCAACAAACCCGTTCCCATCGCCAAGACGCCCTCCGTCGGCTGTTCGACCAAATGGGCATATAAGGCGCAAGGGCGCAATGAAGAGCTGGCTCGTATCGAAAGTGAGCCCGTGACGCTCAGGCTGATCAATGCCGACGACTTGAAAGCCCTGCGCAAGAACTCTACGGGCAAACTGCTCCTGGTTGACTTCTGGGCGACCTGGTGCGGACCGTGCCTCGAGGAGTTTCCTGAATTCCAAACCATGTACCGAATGTATCGGCACCGCCCCTTCGACCTGGTCACCGTCAGCAGCAATTACCCGGATGAAAAGGCCGGGGTGCTGTCGGTGCTGGAGAAACAACATGCCACCAGCCAAAACCTGTTGTTCGGGTCGACGGACATCTACGCGTTGATGGCGGCTTTCGATTCGGAATGGAATGCTGCGGTGCCCTACACCATGCTGATTCGTCCGGACGGGGAGGTCATTTACAAGCGCCAGGGGCCGATCGACCCGCTGGAGGTACGCCGCCTGATTATCGCCAACCTGCCAGATGATGACTACATTGGCCATCAAGCCTATTGGAGGACGAAGTGAAGGAGTCAGGAATCAGGATTCAGGATGTAGGTCCGAAAGCTCATAACGCCGCCCAGACCGGACGGACATGAGGTCGAATAAATGAAACGCATTCTGCTTCTGGCGGCGCTGACGCTCGGCGCGAGCGCTGCTCCTGCTGCGGCCTTGGCAGGGGAGCCCTCTGGGCTCCCGCGGGAGGGCGACACCCTCCCCTACCAAACCACCGCGGCATATTCAAAATCAGTTCAGGTTGACGACCTGCTGGCTCCCTGGTCCAAGGGCGACACTCCGGGAGCAGCAGTCCTGGTTATTCAGAAAGGCCAGATACTGATGAAGAAAGGCTATGGGCTGGCCAACCTCGAAAGCAAGACCGCGATTGGGCCAGACACTGCCTTTGATCTGGCCTCTGTATCGAAACAGTTCACAT
>Ga0315282_10004968_pt1 | contig 22870 bp, 9 predicted proteins | sample YL17G07_20_MG_FD_203693 | JGI IMG/M metagenome (GOLD analysis project Ga0315282, IMG submission 203693) | Sediment microbial communities from Yellowstone Lake, YNP, Wyoming, USA - YL17G07_20 | ecosystem: Environmental > Aquatic > Freshwater > Lake > Sediment | place: USA: Wyoming | collected... | reverse complement strand
GAGACGCCCCGCAGATCACCAGCCCGCCGCCCAGGATCTGAAGCGTGGACAGACGGTCGCCGAACAAGAGGGCCGAGCCCGTGCACGTCAGGACCGGCAGGAGCTGCATCATGGCCGACGACACGACGGCCTTGACGTGGCGCAGCGCCGCGAACAACGCGGGGTGGGCGACGGAGATGCACAATACGGCGGACAGAACCATGATCCCGAGGGGTTTGATCGGCTGCCTCCACAGATCCGGCGCGCCGCCCATGCACAACATGAGGATGACAAGCGCCAGCGCCGTCGTCCACGACACATGCGTGAAGGATATCAGAGGGGGCACGTCACGCACGAGATGTTTGATCGTGACGGTGTAGAGGGCGAGGAAGAGCGCGTAGGCCAGCGCGAGTCCCACGCCGATCCAGAAGGCGGACTGGCTCACGTCGAGCCGCGCGAGCAGACGGGGGTCTTGTCCGAGCGTCACCAGCAACGCGCCCGCCAGGGTCAGGACGCAGCCCACCAGGAAACGCCCGGAGCGGATCACCTGCCGCTCGTCGTGGAAAACAAGAAAGGAAAGGGTGATGACGAAGAGGATCGAGACGCGGTGGATAAGACTGGCGACGGCGGGGTAGATGAAGTAGTAGGCGGCGGCGAAGAATACCTGCATGCAGACGTTGCAGGCGGTGACCAGGAGGAGGTTTTTCCACTGCCGCCCGCTGAGGCGGAAAATGGGGCGGCGCTTCCAGGCCATCCAGCCCAACAGCGCGAGGGCGGCGCAGGAGTAGCGGAAAGCGTTCTGGGTCCAGGGGTTGTAGAAACGCGAGAAATACTTGACGAACAGCGGCCCGATGGACCACAGGAAGATGGTGACCATCAGGAAAAGTAGAGCGCGTTGGTGTGGGGTTTTGGCCATGAATCCTTTGCGGAAGCGGCAGGCAAGATGCCCGCCCTACTTTGCGAAATCCCGCTTTTCTCTGCGCACCCAGTTCGTGGAGTAAGGGCCGAACATATCCACAAGGCGCAGGCGGGCCGTAGGGGCGAAATTGTCCGGATCCTGGACCTCGAGGATGAGAATGGGAGGAGGATCGGAAATGGGGAGCGGGGAAGGGATCTGGAAGACCGGCTTCAGGCGGAAGTACTTCGCGATTATCTCGGCTTCCCGGGGCTGGGGCTGGGTCATATAGACGGGGCGCCCCGCCAGAATCTGCGGCGCCACCATTCCGCCCAGAAACGCAACCAGCCACCGGCCGGATTCGCCGAAAGGTTCATTGCCGACGAAAACCTCGACTCCCTCGGGCAGGTTGGCGCGGAGCATGGCGGCGTACCAGCGGTACAGAACGAAGTTGGCGCCCAAGACCGCCACGTCAGGCCGCATGTTCTCGCAGGCCTGGATGTACCACAGCGGATAGATGTCATAGTCGCCGTGGGTGAACACGACGGCGTTCGGGGGCAGGATAGTCATGAGTTTCCTGGCGTAATCATAGGAGTCGGTAGCTTCGGACTTGTTTACACCGAGCGCGGGGGAAAACCAGTTGACGACGCTGTAAGCGGCGAGGGCCGCCAGGAAGCCCGCTCCGATCCAGGCGCCGCGGATGCGGCGGGGTTGGAGTGCTGAGAATTGCGGATTGGGGATTGCGGATTGCGGATTTTCCAATTGCGGATTGGGGATTGCGGATTGCGGATTGAAGAAATGGAAGACTGAAGACAGTCCGATCCGTCCGATCCGTCCGATTTGCCCAACTGGCTGACTGGCCGACTGGCGGACTGGCGGACTGGCGGACTGGCTGACAAAAAAAACCTCCCTGCCCGCAACGCCCCCCACCGGCGCGAGAATGCACAGAAGCATCCAGAGCGAGATCTGGTAGGGCTGGATGTCGGGGATGGTGTACACGATGACGATGGCAAGGTTGAGGAGGAATCCCAGCGCTAGACCCCAAGCGCCCAGGCGCGAGGACTGGTGGAGCCGGACCAGGCCGAAGCCGGCTACCAGGCACATGATGATGCCCAGGACAGGGGGGCGGACACGTCCGCGCGAGGAAAGGGGGGGCACCTGTTCGCCGAGGGCTTTCCGGGGATCGAGCGGCCTTACCTGCATGTCCATCCAGTAGAGGAGTTCCAGGATGCGGCTGCCCGCATGGGCCGGCAGCTCCCCCAGGCCGATCTTGTGGAAACCTTGGGCGTCTTGTCTGGTCAGAATCCGGGTGGGGCGGAATTGTCCTCCCGTCATGTGCTGGACCATTTGGCCAAGGGTGCGGGGATCGCCGGAGTTGATGGCGGGCCGCGCGGCGGCGCGGAGCGGCAGATAGAGATACCCCAGCAAGGGTAGACAGAAGCAGAGAACCGCGGCGGCGAGCACGGGGGCGCGGCACGGCGCGTTCTCCGGCCGCTTCCAGAAAGCGAGCGCGGTCGCGCCGGACAAAGGCAGCGTGATGAGAAACAACTGATGGTGCAGAAAAGCCGTCCCGCTCAGGGCCGCCAGTGCCAGGAGCCGCTTGGGCGAGGGATCGCGCACGGCCCGCAGGCCCAGTGTCCACGCAAAGGAGACAAAGAGCAGCATGAGCGAATAGACCTCGGTTTCGTTGCTCTGGTCCCACCAAGTGGCGCTGGCGCCCAGGAGCAGGACCGTGGCGGCTGAGAGGAGAAGAAAGGCGGGGTGGCGTGCCGTATCCTCGCCCACGACCGTCCGCCAGATCTCGCGCTGAAGAGAATAGGCGCCCAGGCACGCCAGAGCGCCGAAAAGGGCGGTCATCAGGTTCATGCTGAGGGCGGGCGATCCCAGACCGGCGTGTTGAAAAAGGTGGCCGAGAATCATGAACAACGGATAACCCGTTGGGTGGGGAATGCCCAGGACCCAGGCGGCGGCGGTCAGTTCCGGTCCGTCGCCGGGATAGATGGTTGGGCAGAGCGTGCGGAGATACAGGCTGAAGGGCAGCGCGAACGCGGCGAGGCCGACGGCGGCGGGAAAGAGAGGACTGACTGCTGAGTGCTGAGTGCTGAGGGCTGAGGGCTGAGTGCTGAGGGCTGAGGGCTGAGTGCTGAGGGCTGAGGGCTGAGGCTTGGGAGTTGGGTCTTCAGGCTGGAGGCCGGACGCGGAGGATAGGAGGAAAAGGGGATATCGGGTATCTGGCATTTCCAGTTCATCCGTGCTCCAGGCATCGGCCCCGCTGCCCTTCCTCCGGCTTCCAGCCCAAAGCCTAAAGTCCAAAGCCTACGGCCTACAGCCTCCAGCCTACAGCCTACAGCCTACAGCCTACGGCCTACAGTCTACAGCCTACGGCCTACAGTCTACAGCCTCCAGCCTCAGCTGTTCTCGCACACAAAGTGCCGGATGGAGCGGTCGTAGGTGCGCTCCGCGGACTTCGAGAAGTAGCAGGCGGGCAGTTCGCCCATGCTCCGGTGATAGGTCAGGCACTCGCAGCAAATCCCCTTGCGCGAGCAGGGCTCGTAGGTGCAGTTGCACGCCTTCATGTGCTTCTGTTGGTTGGCGCAATTGGTGGCCATCGAGAAACTCCTTGGCGCTTGCGGCGCTTGGATTCGGGGCGGCTAAGGCACGCACCCACGTGGAGGTGGCGCCAAGCGGGAGCCCGGCCCGGCCGAGCCACCCAGGTCCTTCATCCTATCGGCAACCCGAGGCAGAGTCAAGGGCGGGCAGCAGCAAGCTGCCGGCAAGTTCGCAGCGCTGGCGGTTCAGGCGGGAAAGGAGTTCGGAATACCGCCTTCGGCGTACAACCCGCCGATTTGCAGGAAGTGCATGGCGTTCATGTCCCGGAGGGACATCTGACAGTAGCCCACCAGTTCAGTGGTGGGAAAACGCGCCCCTTTTTCCGTAGCCAGTCCCGTAGGGACGGCTGAAACCCACCTTTGGGTAGGGCCTCAGCCGTCCCTACGGGACTCGGGGGGATAATGGACCGCCGCTTGTCCCACCGTTGAAACGGTGGGCTACTGTCAGTCGTCCCTGGCGGGACTATGCAGCCAGGCTCTTCCTCTGGGAAAAGCGCAACCCCGGATTGCTGAGCCTCAATCCGCGCAGTGGAGTTCGGTAGGGATTGAACACACTTCTCCGCCCCATCCTGGAAATCGGCGGGTCGCACGCACGCCTTCAGGCGGGGTGAAATTGTCCTTGTAAATGGGCAGGATTTGTCGGATATTCACAATCCGCCGTGGGGCTGTAGCTCAGTTTGGGAGAGCGCGGGCTTTGCAAGCCTGAGGTCGAGGGTTCGATCCCCTTCAGCTCCACCACCCAATTCCGCCCCCCGCGCAATGCCTGCGCGGTGGGCTTTTTGTCTGCCTGCCCTGACCCAAATCCCAGGTTATTCCAACAGGCAAGTATGCAACAGATGTCAAACAGGGGTCTAAAGGATGCCAAGTTCCCGCAGGATGCTCTTCGGTCACTTTGACTATGCCGCTTTCATCAGTATTTTTGCGTACGCCTCGGGATCCGTCGTTGTTCCGGTAGTCCTGGTATCGCTGGCACATGAACTCGAGTTTTCCCTGGAAAGCGGCGGGATGACCGCGGGAGGGGCGCTGCACCTGGGGCGGACTCTCGCGATGGTGATCTCCATGTTGCTGTGTGGATTCATTGCGGGACGCTGGGGTAAACGTCGCTCTTTCGGGTGGTCTGTGATGCTGGTGACTATCGGGATGGCGCTCTGTGCGGTCGCTCCCACCTACGGGGTCTTGTTCCTGGCCTTGATGCTCGCCGGCTTCGGCGAAGGAATGATCGAAGGGCTGGTGACTCCTTTTGTGCAGGATCTGCACACGGACGAGCCCGGACGCTACATAAACTTTGCGCATGCCTTTTGGTCGGTCGGGGTACTGGTAACGGTGCTGGTTTCCGGCGCGCTGCTATCGCTTGGCGTTTCCTGGCGGCTGCTAGTCGGAGGGGTGGCGGCGCTGGCATTGGTTGCGGCCATGATACTGCTTTTGCCCGCTCGCAGCGGATGCGAATATCCCGAACACCCGGAACCGCTTCACTGGAAAACCGTTTGGGGCTACACGATAAGGATTGTCCGAGTACCGCGCTTCTGGCTCTTTTTCGGCGCCATGTTCGTTGCCGGCGGGGGGGAATTCTGTCTGACCTTCTGGTGCGCGAGCTACATTCAACTGCATTTCAGTTCCGCGGCCTGGGCCGGTGGCGCCGGCACCGCCTGCTTCGCCGCGGGCATGGTCCTGGGGCGGACGGGTTGGGGGTACCTGATCAAGCAGCACCAGTTGAAGGAGCTGATCGTTGTCTCGGCGCTGATTGGCAGCCTGATAACTTTCTTCTTTCCCCTTCTGACTGATTTGCGGCTCTTCTTTGGGCTGCTGTTTCTGGCCGGCATCGCAACCGCCCCGTTCTGGCCGAGCGTGCAGAGTTATTGCGCGGACCGCCTTCCGAAGACGGATACGACCATGCTCTTTATCTTGCTTTCCTGCGCCGGCGTTCCGGGCTGTGGCTTTTTCGCCTGGTTGATGGGTTACATCGGCGATCGGACGGGAAGTCTCAGCAGCGCGTTCTACCTTGTGCCTTTCTGTTACCTGGCGCTGGCCCTGCTGATAGGCTGCGACTGGCTCTGTTTGCCTCGGAGGAAAAGCGCGAACAGCAGGGAAGGTGGTCCGCCGATCTGAAGGCTTCGTTTCCCGGTCTAGCGCTTGCTCTAGACTTGGCGGACCGCGCCGCGGCGCCGCAGGAGCAGGAACAGGACGCAGGCGGTCAGCAGCGGGATCGAGGCGTCGAGCGCCACGCCGAAGCACACGCACAGCAGGCTCACCACCAGCAGTGCCACCACGACACGGCGCACGCTTGCGAAGATATGGCGGCTCCACCAGGTGAGCGCGGCAACGAGGCCCGCCAGAACCAGCGCCAGCAGAATGTCGTTGCGCCGGCCCGCTTTCTCGAGGGATGCGTACTTGAAGGTGACCTGTCCCGTTCCCTGGAGTTGGCGGAAGGCGTAGGCGAGACCGGTGCGCGGGAAACTGATCGAGGGAACCTGCGCTTGGGCGCCGGGGGCCGCGGGGCCGGCGCCGGGGCCGCCACCGGGCTGGCCCAACTGGACTTGTTGCGCCGCTTGCGCGGATGGGAGCGCCCGATTGGAGAGGGTGTTCAGATAAGCGTGAAAGGTGTCGCTGGTATAGGACTCATCGTTGTTCCACTCAACATTGCTGACGGATTTCTCCGCGGCCTTGAGGTTCGCTCCCCGCTCCTGCTGGAGTTTCTGCTCAAGCTGAACGTCAGCCCCCTTGCCTTTCGTGATGCGGAGCACGTTTCTCTGCTGTGCTTCGTTCAGCCTCTTGACCTCGTCAAGTTTGCTTTGCGTCTCGAGCTGCATGGTCGCGAGCTTGCCCATCGCCTTTACCTGGATCTTCTTGCCGCCCAAGCGCACGGCCATCGCCATCTTCTCGGCGGTGCGCGCCGCCCGCAGGGTTTCGTCTATCTGCAGGTCCACTTCCTCCACACGGCTGAGTTCTCCCTTAAAGCCGGAGTACTTGTAGTTGTCGGGCAGCATCAGGATCAGCGCGGATTGCGAAACGGGAACGCCGCCCAGGATTTCGGGCAGCCGCTGCTCGCGCTTCCCTCCGCTTCTCAGGGCGGGCTGGCCCGACACGGTGTACGCCACGCGGATGGTGAACTCCGGTTCGAGCAGGCCGGTTCGGATCAGAGGAACGAGCAGGACCTCGCGTCCTCTTTCCGTGCCAAAGGTGGGCTTGACGCGCCGGCTGGCTACCTGGACTTCGTAGATGGTGATGTCTTTCTTCGGATAGGGCAGCGCCACGCGCAGGAACTGCTCCGACTCGTTCTGGAGAACGATTTCCAGTTCGTGGCGCTCGAGACCGTCCTCGGTGAGGATGGTGCGCTGCCGGAGGACCTCGACCGCGGCGCGCAAGGCTTCCTCGCGGGCGTGGCGGGTGAGAATGAAAGAAGGGCCTGCCTGGGCGCTGACGGGGAGTTCCAGAGCCTCGTCCGAGGACAAGACGCGGAAAGCGCCCTGGGGCCATTGGATCTTGGCGGGGTCAATGGTTCGCGCGCCGCCGACGTCCGCGGGAGAGAGAACACCCTCGAAGGCGCGCCTTAGAAGGAGAAAAGCCTGCCTTCCCGCCCGGTTGACGGGAAGCATCACCATGACGCGGACCTTCGAGCCCGTTTCCGAAGGGATCGCCTGATCGAGTTGGAACCGCACCTGCACGGGGCGCGCTTGAGGCGCGGTGAGCTCGACGGTCACCAGAAGCGAAAGGTCCGAGAGCGCCTTGGTCCGGATGTTGCGCACGGGTCCGGAGACTTCGAGGCGCGAAGCTGCACCCGGATCGGGCGAGCCGAGCAACAGCATGGCCTCGATCTCTGTCAGCCGGCCCCGGCTCGGGGCCGCCCGCACCACGCAGTCCAGACTCTGGAGGCCTTCGCTGATCGTGACCTGGTTGTAAACGGTGTCGAAAGAGGCGGCGCCCACGCTCTTGAGCGTGAAGCGCAACGGAGAGTCCGAAGCGAGGGTGTAGGCGCGCACGTAGCCCTCGAGCCGCTTTTCCGTCGAGACCAGCGCGTCCACCATTTGGAAGTCCCGCAGATCGGGAGGCCTGGGAACGGCCTTGGCCAGGTCCGTCTCGGCCATCTCGTCATCGGCGGAAACCAGAATGGCGGCGGAACGCTGGGCCGACGAGGCCCCGTTGACGCGAAGCGGCGCGATGGTGAGAACGCCATTTGACGTCGGAAGGTCCGAGAGAGAGGTCAACGTGATTTCCGTGGGGTTCTCGATGGGCGGTTCAAAACCGACCGCGACGTTCCCACCGCTCTGGACCCACCCGGAGACGCCGCCCGCGATGGACTGGACGCGAACGCCGGCGGGCAGGGTGAGCGCGCATTCGCACAGCGTGGACCCGCGGGGAACGAGCCGCACGCGGGCGGACTGGTGTAGGAAGCCATTGGCCGGGGCGAACACCTCAGCCGTCTCGGCGGAGAAATTGGCCCGCAGACGGCGCAGTTGGGCCGTCAGGTTCCAGTCGCCCGAAGCGGTCTCATAAGATTGAGCCGTGTAACCCGATTCCGGCGCGCCCGTGGGGCGCCCCGCTGTCCTCTCGAGGTTCTTGGGCTCGATGGCCAGAACCTCGATGCTGTCGCGGATTTCGAGGGTCAGGAAGGACCGGGCATCCACGCCCTGGGGAGCGCGAAGAGCGGGCACGACCCACTGCTGAGAGTTGGCGGCTTCCGCGGCGGCGGCTTCCTGGCGCGTCATGATGCCTTCGAGCGTAACGTCGGCGACCCTGGTCTGGCCAAGGCGGAATATCACGGAGAGGGCTTCCGCGCCCGGCGAAGCGCCCGGACCGGCCGGCGCCGTGCGCACGGTGGTTCCAAGCAGGTTTGCCCCTGTGGCCTGAGCCACGCGCACTCCGGGCTGGAGGCGGAACTCGATCTCGCGCGGGAGGGAGCAATCCGGCGCAACGGTGGAGAGGTGGATGTTGGCCTTCCAGTCGGCGGACGAGAGGCCGGACCAGCGGACGTTGGTGCGGATCTCGGCGCTCCAGTCCTTGGCGGAAGCGGCGGTCGCGCCACCCTCGGTTTGGGAAAGGGGAAGCCAGGAGAGGTCGAGGAGTCCGGGGCGAGCCGGGCCATAGAGGACGGCGGTTCCGGCCGCGGTTTCTTCGCGGCAGCAGAGAGAAGCGGCCGGCCCGGAGGGGCCGATGCGGCGGTCCGGGAAGGTGAGGCTCCATCGGCCCGAGGCGGCGTTGGGAAAGTCAATCTTCACATTGCCCGAAGCGCCTGTGGATTCGCATGGAAGGTCCGCTTCGGCGGAGATGGTTCCGGCCCAATGGGGCGGCATGAGGAGGAAGAGGCGGTCCCCGGTGGTTTGTAGCGCGGCGCCGGCGGGGTCGGACGTCCATGTGCGGAGCGTGAGACCCGCCATACGCAACGGGATCGAGGTGGGCACGTCGGCCGGGTTTGCGGCGCCCAGGCGAAGATCGCACTTGAAGAGCGGCTTGTCGGCGGGCAGACTTCCGTCGAGAAGAACCTCCGCCAGGGCGGGCGCCAGGGGGCGCGGCCCGGCGGGGGTGGTTCGCAAAGCGTCCCACAGGCGGGTGAAGTCGGCGCGGCTGATGAAGGCGAGAGGATCGGGAGAACCCGGCAGGGGCTGAGGCGCGTCCATCGGGATGGTCTTGGCTTCGTAGGGAACCAGGACGCGGACGGGCACGGACGACGCGGAGTCCTGGGATTCGGCGGCCCGCGCAGTCCCGCCGGCCCAGACCATCGCCGAGGCGAGCAGGAGCAGAGCGGACACCTTCGCCGAACCCGGCGTGCCGTTCGAGACCTGCTGATGGTTGAGACGGCTCAGCACGTAGGCCAGAACGGGCAGGATCAGGGAGAAAAGGATTCCCTGGAGCGCGGCGTTGAAGTAGACCCCCCAGGCGGTTTCGATCAGAACGGGCAGGATGAGCGTGGCGGCGGTCCACTGTGCGAAGACGATGCGGAACCGGCGCCTGTCGCGCAGCCAGACGGACAGCATGTAGAGGAAAGCAAGCGCCCACACCAGGAACCGCGCGCGGAGGAACCGCTGTTCCTCGATGAGGCGGATGGTCATCTTCGCCTCTCCGCCGTAGGTGGTGAACTCGCGTTGGATGCCGCCCTGGGGCACTTCGATCTGGAGCGAGAGAAGGCCTTCCTGGCGCTGGCTTGCCCTGGTGGCAAAGGTGAGGCGCTCCCGAGCCGATTCCGGGAATCCCGCTTGCTGGGAATAATCGGTCACGCCCGGTGTCATCCCGGGAAATGCTTGTGTGATCGGAGCCTTTGGCGGCCCGCCGGGCCCTTGTACCGGGGGCCCGGGCGTCCCCACGTAATCGGGTTTCTGGCCCGCGACAGCCGCGCCGGCGCGCATTTCGTCGCCCACCTTCTTGTCCGACGACGGGGCGGCTTGGGGTGAGACCGGGGGCAGAGTGACTGGCTGTCCTCCGAGAACCTGCGCCCTGTCACTGACGAGCCGCCTGCGCAAGACCGCATCCGGCATGGGCTCGGACTTCGCCGCTGTCGCCACTTGCGCCGCTTTCTCCATCTCCTGGCGTTCCTCCGAACGCAATTCGGTGAATCTCCAGTTGAAGGTGGTTTCTCCACCCTTGAACCGGATGATGTCGCCGGCGCTGTTGGTCCCGTTGGTGGCATCGTAGGCGATCTCCCCGCCGTTGTCCTGACCGTCGGGGCCAATGCTGTAGATCATCCACAAGCCATCGCGGAGAACATAACGAAAGTCCCGCCCCGCGCCGCCATACTCCCCGGAATAGGGGTCCGAAGGGCCTGAAGTGATATACTTGACGGGGCCCTGCCAGAGGATTCTCATGTCCTGCGGATACGCATTGTTGTCCACCATGTAGGCTTCCAGGGCGGTTCCGAGCGAACGCATGTCGCTCTGGGCGCGCGAGACCTTGGATCGGATTTGGGCTTCGAGAAAGTTGGGCACCGAGATAGCCGCCAGGATAGCAATGATCACCCCCACCACGACGTAGACCAGGATACTGGTTGCGCAACCCGAGGGGGCCGGGGTTGGCGGGGCGGGAGGAGGAGCGGTGGGGGCGGCGGGGGGCGCGCCGGGAACGGGAGGAGGCCCGGCGGGCCGGGGCCACTCGGGCTCGCCCATCGTGGGATAGAGAGGAGGCGGTGTTTCCGCGCCTTGCCCGGGTTCCTTCTTGGGCTTTCTGTAGTAGATGAGCGCACCCACAATCGCGAGAATGGCCACGAAGACCCCAAACCAAGGTTGCATGATTATGAACACGATGATGAGGAACAGAAGGACAATATTCAGGAGAGAGACCGGTTTCCTGGCTCGCTTTGCGGCGGGAGCGCTTGGCGCCGCCATCCCCGCCGCTCCGGCGGGCCGCGGCTGCCGCCTGATCTTCCAGGCGGCGAGCGCCACCACCACGCCCAGGACCGTCAGGATGAGAATCGCGGGCAACGGCATACCCATTATGATGATTCGGTTGGGGTAATGGGCGGAGCGGAAGAACCGCGCCGTGGGCTGGTGAACGCTGAAAGCCCGGCCATCGCTCCCCGCGAAGGAGAGATACGTGAATCCAAGCGGCAGGTTCAGGTTCCAGAGCGTCTGGTTGATCGGCGTGGCCAGGTTGGGTCCCTGGAACACCAGCCGTCCCGTGTCTTTGAGCGGCTCGCCCTGTTCCTGGTAGATGACCGTGACGGAATAGTCCGTTCCGGCGGATGCGGCGGCGGGCAGGGGAATGAGCGTGATTTCACCTAGTCCGGCGTCGGAGCGGCGCGCGGGCTTGGCGCCCTCCCCGTTCACCAGCACCGACCAGATTTTGGCGCCCTTGGGCAGCTGGAGTTCGAAGAACTGGCGGTCGCTGGTGGGGGTGACGGTGTAGTGGGCGCGGGTGAAGCGTTCGCCGCTGGGCGCGAGCGTGGTGCTGAGTTCGGCCTTGCTCACCAGGGCGGTCAGGGCCGGTTCGGGCTTGAACTTCTCCGCCTGGATTCGCAGAAGGTAGCGCGGCTCGATGTACCGGTAAACGGCCAGCAACCGGCTCGTGCTTGTCCAGGGCAAATCGGGGAGTTCGGCCCGGTCGGCTTCGGCCAGGTTCTTGGTCTCGGTGTTGAGTCTCAGAGTCTCGGAGCCTTCGAGGATCACGAAGCCTCGTTGCGAGGTGACGCCGGGGATGCGAACCTCGGGGGCGACGATCAGGTCGCGGTCGGGCCGGGCCTCGAGCGGCCATTGGACCTGGACCTCGAAGCGGCCCAAAACGCCTTCCTGCGTGGTCACCGTCCACGTGTCGCCATCGGCGGACGCCTCCAGGTTCGTTTCGCGGATACCCGGGGCATCAATGCGCACGTTGCGGCCGGTGCCGGAGGGCAGCGTGAATCGGAAAACGCCCGCGGGGGCGAACCGCACCTGGTAGGCGATAAGGGCGCGGACGGTGGCGCGGTCCTCGGCCACCGAAATCGTGGTGACGACCGTGGCCTGCGTGTCGGACTCGCGGCCCCGGATTTCAAGGAGGCCTTTGGGCGAGCCGCTGGAAGCGCGCAATGAGAGTGCTGAGTGCTGAGAAGAAAGTGCTGAGTGCTGAGTGCTGAGTGCTGAGTGGGAAAGAGGTCGCGAGTCCTTGTTGTCCTCGTCTTTGCTGTCGTTGTTGTCCTTGCTGTCCTTGTTGTCGTTGCGGTCCTTTTCCGAAGCAGCTCCGCCCAGAGAGGGTTCGGCGGGCTGAACAGAGAGGCCGGAGAGACCACGCGCGCGCACGTCCATCTCGCCGGGCCAGGTCGCCTCCATCACGTAGCGGGACGGACGAGCGCCCTCGAACACGGCAAAAGGCAGGGGCAGCTCGGCTGTGGCGCCCGGCGCGCCCCACGCGCCGATCCGGTGCAGCGTGAAAACGACCTGCAGCGGCAGTCCAGACGGATCCCACGCCACCCGCCACCGTCCGCCGCCCTGCTCTTGAAGGGAGAAAGGAACGCTGCGTGGCGGAGCGGCGGCCTGCTGGCCCATCTGCCCGCCCCCTTGGTCCTGCTGGGCCATTTGCTGCGTCCCCTGCTGAGGCTGAGGCTGAGCGGCCTGCTGGACGGCGCCTTGTTGCACCGACTGCTGAGCCGCTTGCCGGGCCATTTGCCGCGCCCCTTGCTGAGGCTGTGGCTGAGCCACCTGCTGGACATTTCCCTGCTGTATCGTGTACTGCGGTGATCTCTGCCCGGGCTCCCGAACGTCCACGTCCACCAGAACCCATGCTTCCGGCGCGGTGAAAATGAAGTCGTTGCGGCGCGCGTCCTGGAACTCCACCCTGTATTGGACCTGCGCCTCGCTGCGCGCCAGACTCAGGAAAGCGCTGATGGAAGGCGGGCGGGCGACGTCCCGGCGCGCCAGCGCGACCTCGAGCGGGGGCAGCGGTCCCCAACAGCTGTAGCGGCGCTCGGTTGCCGTCGCACTCACGGGAACCAAACTGGGGGAAGGCGCGCTGAGCACGGGAGCCAACCGTTCCGAGGAACGCAGCACGAGGTCCGCCTCCCGGGATGCGGCCGAGAGACCCCATTCGCCCAGAACGGCGTTGCCGTCGCGCACGTCGGCGGCGGAGACCGCCTGGAACCCGATGCGGTCGGTTTCCTCGCGCGGGATCAGCGTGAGGGTTTTCTCACCGATCTCAATCCGGGCGTTTCCCCTGGGGTCCGCGTGGAGCAGACGCAACCCCTGCGGCAGCGCGGCCTGAATGGGCTTGTCCGGCAGGAAGCGGCCTTTCAGCGTGAGTTCATCCGCGACTTCCAGGGCCGCGCCCGCCGCCGCCACCACTCGCGCGAGTTCGGCGCGATAGGCGGGGGGCGCCTCGAGGGAGGTTTTGCGGCGAAGATGCACGCTCGCCGCTTGCTGATGCGCGGGCCAAATGCTGAGCAGGTTCGCAGTGCGGGCTTCAGCCCGTTCCGTGCCGCCCAGTTCCGCGGGGACCGAGGATCCCACGAACTCGAAATCCGCTCCGAGATCCAAATCCACGCGGCAGGGAGCGAAGAACCGCGCAAACTTAAGGTTGATGCCGGCGTCGCCGGCGCCGTCGCCGGCGCCGGCGGGAACCTGTGCCTTGAGCAACACCTCGCCTTTGGCGGGGCCTTTCACAAAGAGCCACGTGCATCCGTCCACGCGCGTCAGGAAAGCGGGCGCTTTGCTCTGCTGCGAGGTCCAGGGCATGGTCCCGTCGTCCACAAGGGTGGCCTTCCAGCCTTCCCATGGACAGTCGAAAGCCAAAAGGCCTTCCAGCGCCAGCGCCTTGCGGAGAGTTCCCCTAAGATGAATGGACGCGCAGGTGGCGGGAGCGATTGCCGCCCGAATTTGCTGCGGTCCCTGGGCTTCGCGCGCCAACTTGAGTATCTCCGAAAGCGGGAGGAACACGCCGGAATCGGAGTATTCCGGCGCGCGAGACAGGTCCTCGCGGGGAATGTGCAGGATCTGCACCTCGGGCGGCTGGGCCAGCGCGAGGGAACCCGCGAACAAGATCGCAAGGGCAAAGAAGGGGAGATGATGGTTTGCTTTTCTCACGGTACCTGGTCCTCAGTCCTGAGTCTTGAGTCTTGAGTCTTGAGTCTTGAGTCCCCAGTTCTCAGTTTTCAGTTCTCAGTTTTCAGTTTTCAGTTTTCAGTTCTCAGTCCTCAGCACTCAGTCCTGAACACTGCCTCCCCGCAGTCTGGTGAAACCGTAGAACGCCAGTCCGGCGATGAGAGCACACGCCGACGCGGTCAAAGCCGTGGCAAAGAGGAGTCCCCACAACCCGCCGGTGAGGCTCGCGCCCAGAATAGCCACGATCAGAGCAGCCCAACCGGGCGCCATGCGTTTTCGCCGGATCATGGACGCCAGTATCACCAGGAAAAGCGCGAGGAATGCGGCCCCGCGGAACACGATCAGCGCCTTGGTCTTCCAGTAATGCACCCGGATATCCCCCACCCCGCTCAATCGGTTGAACTCGAAGTCCTGTCCCGCCCGCACGATGGGTATCTCGATGGCGGAGACTTGCAGCCGGGCGCCTTTCTCCTCTTCGGTCTCCGCCGAGGAATACTGGGGAGAGACCGAGACCTGGCGCGGTTTGAGCGCGGGCTGCGAAACCCCTCCCGCCACACTCGCGGGCAGGTCGTTGAGCAGGAGCTCGGCCGCGGGCTCCACCCAGGACCTCACCGGTTTGCCGCGGGCCAATTCCATTCGCATCGTTCCGCCGAACCACACGTAATCGTACTTCGACGGCAGGTAGAGTTTGCACGTCGCTCGGAGCACGGGCATGTTGAGCGGCTCGGGGACAAAGAAATGCAGACCGCCGACTCTGCCCAGCTTTGGCATCTTCTCGTAGAGGATCAGGCGCACACGGAAAGGCTGGCCCTGCGCATCGGACTTGGCCAGCTCGATCAAGTGCGCCCCGTCGGACTCGCGGATCGTGGGCCGCACCGGCGTGCCGCGAACGAAGGCGGCCCAGATCGCCATTTCCTTGGGCAGTTTGAGCTCGAGGTAGGGCTCGCGGTTGGTCTGCACCTCGAAGTAAACCTCGGAGGTGGCGTCGCCCTGATCGCTGAGGACGGTTTCCATGTGCATTCTGCGGATCAACGCCCCCAGCACCCACCCGAGTTCATGGCGGATGAGCTCCAATTCGAGTTTCTGCTTGGCGGGATCGAAGAAACGGAACCCGAGGAAAGCGCTGGCGAGCTCGGCGGGCAGTTCCTTCACGTCGCGCGCCTCCAGCCCCTCCAGCCCCTCCAGCCCGGCGGCCACACGGACCTCCAGGTTCTCTCCGCGCGAGACCCCCACAAAGCCGGTCTCCCGCGCCACACCGCCCGCCCGCACCACCGGCACCCGGGCCTTTAGCACCTTGCCTGATTCCGCGCCCTGAAGAGGAACATCGAATGACGCCCCCAGGTCATAGCGGCCGATCACGCGCCGCTGCAGCCGGATCGTCCAGGTGGTGGGAGCGTCCGGGTCTTTGGAATCGGACTTGGCGTGAAATTTCTCCTTGATGTCGGCGCCCCGGAAATGGACCTCCTCCCCCGCCGAAGCGGGCACGAGGATATAGAACGTGTCCGTGGCCGAGAACTCCACGTTGTAGCCAAGCGTGGTGTCCACGCGCATCAGCGACGGTGTCACCGATGCCAAGCGGGCCGACTCGCAGGTGACCCGGGTGCGCTGGCGCTCGATGGACGCGGCGCCGCGGAACACCGGGGCGAAATACCGGTAGCCGAGAACCGGGTCCAGGTCCGCGCCCAGCATCGGCTGCAAGCGCGCCCTTAGCCCGCGCACGTCCGTGGCCTCGAGGCCGGAGGAAGCGACTTCCTTGGGCCGCAGCGCCACCGGCATGGCCAACACCACGTTGCCCGCGTCCTCCTCGGCGCCCACAACCGCCAGGGGTTCGAGGACAATCTCGCCCCCGGCGCGCCCTTTCTGAAAGCTCAGCGACACTTCGCAGGAAGTGCGCTGTTCGCCTCTGAAATTCACTTCCACGTCGCGCCCCTGCTGCCGGAAACCCGAAACCAGGTCCGGCGGCCCCGCCTCGCGCAACTCGTATCCCTCCGGGGCGTGGAACGTGATCCCGAAAATCCCCCGCCCGCTCACTTTCAATATGTGCAGCGACTTGAGCCGGACCGTGTCGTCCGTCACCTCATAAAGAAGCAGACCGTCGCTCCGCACACGCGCCGGCACGGGGCGCTTGGACAGCACCAACTTCCACCCCGGTTGGGCAAAGCGGAATGCCCGCGCCGCCGGAACGCCCTCCACCCCCGCCGGCACCGCCTCCAGCCCCGTCGTTTCCTCCGGCCACACCGAAAGCCCCTCGTCGGGAACGACCACGATCCGGCCGGTTTCGCGCACAGCGCCGGGGATGCGGAACTCCGGAACCGTCAGCCGCGCCGGGGCCGCCGCCTCCGTTGTCGCAGCGGCGGGCTCGAACTGCACGTCGAGCCGGATGTTGAACGCCTCCGTCAACGGCCGCATGAGGGTGATCTTGCACAGGCGGTTGTCCCCCGCCGACCAGTCCTTCACGAACGATCCCGACGCGTTGAGAAGCCGCACTCCGGCGGGCAACTGCACGTCCACGGTTTCCACGTTCCCCGCCAGCACCGCGAACGCGGCGCGCACCTCGGCGTGGGTGTCTCCCGACGAAACCGACAGCCGAATCTCCTCAGTCACGGTGAAGCGCGCGCGAGCCGCGGCTTCCACCGCCTCTGTGCGGGGACGATACGCGAGCACGATCCGGTCCCGCGAACCGCATGCGGCGCGGATCTCGGTGCCGCCTTCCTTGAGCGCCGACGCCTCGGCGGGCACAGCGCCTGAATCGGTCTCCAAAACGACGTTCCCATCCACTTTCAGCACCAGGGACGACGCGGCGGAACGCGGCACGTGGAAATCGAGCCGCGAAACCGCGTCCAGCGTTCGCAGCGGCGCGGCGATCCGCAGCTGCACCACGCGCCGGCCCCCGCCTTTCACAAACAGCGCCACGCCCGCGCCCTCCTTGAGGGAACCCAGCGAAGCATCCTTGCCTTCGGACACTTGGGCGCTCTCGACGGCAGCCTCGGCGAACGGCAGGCGGATTTCGAGCCGGTCCTCGGCGCGGGCCAGCGCCTCGATCACGAACTCCGCGTCCAGGACCGCCACGTTCTTCTTCGCCACGCCCTTGTAGGAGGATTGAACGAGCGACGCGACGGGATGGAACTCGGGCGTGTCTATCTTGCCGTCCACGATCTTCTTCAGCCGGAGGAACTCCGCATAGGGCAGCAATACCGACTGCTTGAGGTCGAGCTTGGGGCCGGCCTCCTTGTCGTAGGGCACGAAGATATACTGTGTGCCGGGCGGGGAGGTCTTCTCGCCGGAGGACGTCCCGCCGGCCCCGGAAGGTTTATCGGCCGCGGCGGGCGTATCCGGAGGCGGCGCGGTTTGCGCGAACAAGACCGGCGCTCCGCAAAGCAAGAGTGTGAGGATCGTCACAAGGATGGTCCAGCTGGAAGTTTTTCGAATACACATGACTTACTCTCCCGAAAGGGTTGGATGCTCGCGAAATGGGTGAATCCTGAATCGAATGCGCATATCCCAAGTCAAATGGGAGTTCTCTTCCGACGATTATGACTCCGCGGATCGGATTTTGTTCCCGGCGGCGGAGGATTTTTCCCGCGACCTCCCTGGCACAAAGGCTTTTCCGCAACGACTTGAAGAATGCTCCTTCCCTGCACAACCACTGTACACAACCATTGTACGCAACCACAGTGCACAACCACTACGCCCACAGGCCCACCGTACCACCTGGACGAATCTGGTTTGTCAGATTCATGTAAGATACTTGTAAATCTTTTGCCCCTCCGGCGCAAGCTCTTTTTGGGGTCCTCAGTACGCGGGAAGATACAGCCTGAGGCCCAAGTTTATGTCGTGCACCCCAGTACGCGTAGGTGCAACCCGCCGATTTGCGGAATGGTGCGGAGAAGTGTATTCAAGCCGTGCCACACGTCACTGTGCGGATGAAGGCTCAGCAATCCAAGGGCGCGCTTTCCCCACAGGAAGAGCCAGACCGAAAGCGCCCCCTCTGGCACGGGCAGCAGGACGGCGCTTTCCCCACAGGAAGAGCCAGACCGAAAGCGCCCCCTCTGGCACGGGCAGCAGGACGGCGCTTTCCCCACAGGAAGAGCCAGACCGCATAGTCCCGGAGGGACGGTTGACAATAGCCCATCGTTTCAACGGTGGGATAAGAGGCGGTCCATTACTCTCCCAAGTCCCGGAGGGACGGCTGAGACCCTATCCGAAAAGCCGTTTCAGCCGTCCCCCCGGGACTGGGCGGGGAGAGCCGGGCTCGCTTTCCCACCACTGAAGTGCTGGGCTATTGTCAGATGTCCCTCCGGGACAAGAGCGCTATCTATCTCCCGCAAATCGGTGGGCCGCACCCAGTACGCATCGCGGGTGCAAAATGAGAAAAGGAACAGAACGCCGAACACGGAGATCCCGGCGCAGCAAAGCCGCAACCCAACACAGGAAAGCTGGAGGCTGGAGGCTGTAGACTGTAGACTGTAGACTGTAGACTGTAGACTGTAGGCTGTAGGCTGTAGGCTGTAGGCTGTAGGCTGTAGGCTGTAGGCTGTAGGCTGTAGGCTGTAGACTGGAGGCTGGGGGCTGGAGGCTGTAGACTGTAGACTGTAGGCTGTACGCTGTAGGCTGTAGACTGTAGGCTGTAGGCTGTAGACTGGAGGCTGGAGGCTGGAGGCTGTAGACTGTAGGCTGTAAGCTGTAGACTGTAGGCTGTAGACCGTAGGGAGACATGCGGACGGAAAACCATGTCGCTTTTCTCCCCGCCTCTATGTCCCCGGTGCGCCAGGGCAACCGGAGATTGACAACTAACCCTCCAGGCCCTTCTTCTTCATCAAATCCCGGTAAACCGCCAGCTGCCGCTGGATTACCCGCTCCTCGCTGAACAACTCCGTGGCTCGCAGCCGCGCGGCCTCGCCCATCCGGCGCGCCCGTGCCGGGTCGGCCAGCAACTCCCCGCAACGCCGGCTCAGCGCCGCCGCGTCCCGCACGGGGATGATATGGCCGCTCTCGCCGTCCACCACCTCCTCGCGGCAGCCCCGGATGTCGCTCACCACGCACGGCAGCCCCATCGCCATCGCCTCGATCACGGACCGCGGCATCCCCTCGCGGTAGGACGGCAGCGTGAACACGTCCATCGCGTTGAGCAGCTCGGGCACGTCGGTCCGCTGTCCCGTGAACGCGATCCGGCCGCGAATGCCGAGTTCGTCCATCAGGCGGTGAAGCTCCGGCGTGGAGTCGTCGTGGTCGCTGGGCAGCGCGTCGCCGATCACCACGAGGCGGAAGTCCGGGGATCGCGCGGCCAGCTCCGCCGAGGCGCGGAAGAGCTCGAAGTACCCCTTCTCACGCACGAGCCGGCCGATGATACCGAGCACGCGCGCATCCGCCGGAATCCCGAGTCGCTCCCGCATGGCCAGGCGGTCCGCCGCGGTGAATCTGCCTGGGTCAAAGCGGCTCAGATCCACGCCGTTGCCGATGGTGAGCACTCGGTCGGCGCGGGCAATACCCAGCCGGATGGCCGCTTGCCGGTCCTCCTCGCTCTGGGTAAAGAGAAAATCGTGGAAGAGCGCGCCGAAGCGTTCGAGACCGATATGGAAAGCGCGTTTGAGCGCCGGCATGTCGTCGTGGAAATAGAAGCCGTGGGCCGTGTAGATGCGGATGGGAACCCGGCGCCGCGCCGCCGCCAGCCGCCCGATCAGCGCCGCGATGGGAGTGTGGACGTGGACGATGTCGAACCGCTCCCGCCGCAGCCACGCGCTCAATAGGCGGTAGGAGCGGGCGTGGGCCGTCAGGCTCATCGAACGGGCGATGGGCAGGTGGACGCAGCGCAGGCCCCTCCGGCGCAGCGGTTCCATGAAGACGGTCTCGCTGCATGCGGCCGTCACGTCGAAGCCCTCTTGCTGGAGGCGGAAGCACAGAGGCGCGAGGAACTTCGCAAGCGTGAAGTCCACGGCGCACAGCTGCAGGACTTTGCATTTCGATTTCTGGGACAAGTTATTAATTTTGGGGACAGATTATTCTGATTTTGGGGACAGGTTATTCTTTAATCCGCAATCCACAATCCCCAATCCGCAATCTGAAACTCGCCCGCTCTTACTTCTTCTCTTCCTCGAAGCAGCCCTTCAGCCGGTCGTATTCCTTCTCGGTGATCAGCCCGCGCTGCAGCAGCATTTCCACGTCCACGGGTTTCATCTTGACCGCGGCTTCTCCCTTGGGAGCAAGGATTTCCTTCCGGAAAGCCTTCACCGGTGCTCTGGGCTTCTCCTGAGCAGTGGGCTCTTCCGGCGGTTTGGGCTTCTCCTGTGGTCTGCCGCCCGAGACCAGGATGTCCTTCAGGCTCGTCACCACGCGCTTCTTCGCCTTCTCGTCCCATTCCTCGGCGCCGTAGCGGACCTTGCCGGAGGAAACCCGGCGGGCATCCGACAGCGGCGCGGAGCCGGGGGTCGGGCGCGACGGCTCTTCCCCGCCGGAAGGGCGGGATGCTTGCGAGGCCGGCGGGGAAGACCCCGCGGCGCCAGGTGTCGGCCGGCCGGCCCCCCCTGAATTGCCGGGAGCGGCGGGCTTCTGGGCCGCTTGCGGGGCTAGAGCGGCCTTCTCTGTGGTTTTCTGGAGATCTTTCACACTCAAGGTATCCTCCTTGTCCTTCTCTTCCCCGGTATATTGGCGCAACATGACTTCACGCACTTTTCTCATCTCATCAGGGGAAAGGAGCGTCCGCAGGTTATCCAAGAAGACAGCATCCACCTTCTTCGTGTCGCGATCGCGTCTCAGCAGCTTCCGCAGAATCACGATGGCAATAAGGATAACCAAGACCGAAGCCACCAAGGCGCCGGTCCAATATGCCACCTCCATCATCAGGTCATTCCCGCTCTCAGCCGGCACAATCAACCCCGCCAGAGATGCGGTCCGCACACTAAACATGGGATGCGCCTTTCATGTCATAGCACAGGCGTTCCCGGTGGCAAGAGCAGCCGGAACGGGTTACACAGTACAACCGAGCCCTCGCCGGAATCCGTCCCGGCAAAAACGCCCTCGTCTTCTGAGAGAACCCTCCCTCGCATAGTATGTACCAGATTCCGCCCAAAGAAAAGCACTTTCTGCATGAACGCGGCGAAAATAATCTTGACTGCCCGAAACAACAGGAGTAGAAGAATTCTCCCGCTGGGCCAACGCGGCTCCTTAGTGAAACGTCGAGGCCGAGGGAAGGCGGTTCCCACAACCGCCTCCACAGCATGCCCAGGTAGCTCAGTCGGTAGAGCAGGGGACTGAAAATCCCTGTGTCGCTGGTTCGATTCCGGCCCTGGGCACCGCTGGGAAAAGGACTCGCACAAGACGCGGGTCAAGGCGAAACAAGGCCCGTGCGATCCATGTGCAACTGGACGGCCAAAGAGCAGCCGGGATCCGTCCTTCTTCACCGCCACCTCTCGATGGAACTTGACAGACCCTTTCCCTTTCCGGAACAATCTGGTCGAGCATGAGCGGCACACGCTCACATCCTCGTCTGCAACGGAGATTGACCATGCGCAAACTGTTTCTTCCCCAAACATGGCTATGGATCGCTATCCTGGCCCTCCTCCCCATGTCCGTTTCAGCGCTGGACTGGCCTCAGTGGCGCGGTCCCGAGCGGGATGGCATCAGCAAGGAAACCGGACTCCTCAAATCCTGGCCCCAAGGAGGCCCCAAGATGCTCTGGCAGGCCCCGCTTGAGCAGGGCTACTCCTCGATGATCGTCGTCGGCAAACGCCTCTACACGCAGTATCAGAAGGCCGAAAAGCAATACGTGGCCGAGTTTGATGTGGCCACCGGGAAGGAACTCTGGAAGTTCGAGACCGGCGGCAAGGTACACACGAGTCCGGACTGGCCCGGACCCCGCTCTACCCCGCTCTGTTCGGACGGCAAACTCTACGTGCTGGACGCACTGGGCAATATGTATTGTTTCGACGCCAAGACCAAGGAGAAGATCTGGCAAGTCAATATCCTCGAGAGTTTCGGCGCGAAGAACCTCACCTGGAACATCGCCATGTCTCCCTTGCTCGACGGGGAAATCCTGATCGTCAATCCCTGCATATCGGACAGCAACTCGTTCGTGGGGCTGGACAAGAAAACGGGAAAGCCTGTGTGGCAAGCCGTTGATCCAGCCACCAAAAAAGGCCTGGGGGACGCAGCCGGCTATTCCTCTCCCGTTGTGGCGACACTCGCGGGGGTCCGGCAGTACGTGTTCTTCGCGGGGAGCGGCCCGCTGGGGGTGAGCACCAAAGACGGCGCCCTCCTCTGGCGCGTTCCCTGGAAGACCGAGTACGACCTCAACGCCGCCACTCCCATCATCAATGGCGACAAGGTTTTCATCACCTCGGGCTACAACCACGGCTGCGCGCTCCTTCAGATCAAGCCCGGCAATCCCCAGACCGTCGAGAAAGTCTGGGAAAGCAAGGTGATGCGCAGCCAGGTAAGCACGCCCATCCTCCACCAGGGGTACCTGTACGGCTACGACGAGGAGGGTGCCCTTAATGAGTTTGTGTGCGTGAACATGAACACGGGGAAGAAAATGTGGGGGGACGAAGGATTCGGAAAGGGCACCCTCGCGATGGCGGACGGCCTGCTCTACGTGGTTGGGGAGAAAGGCAATCTTGCCCTGGTCAGGCCATCCACGGAGAAGTGCGATAGGATCTCCGAGTTCAAGACGCCGCTCACAAAAATCTGCTGGATCATGCCGGTGATCGCCAACGGCCGGCTCTACGTCCGCGACGAAGCGCTGATGCTGTGCTATGACATCAGCGGGAAGTGAGCTGGAGGATGGAGGCTGGCGGCTGGAGTCCTGAGTCTTGAGACTTGAGTCCTGAGTCCTGAGTCCTGAGTCTTGAGACTTGAGTCCTGAGTCCTGAGACTTGAGTCCTGAGTCTTGAGACTTGAGTCCT